>Ga0160423_10001993_pt1 | contig 17104 bp, 10 predicted proteins | sample CRUFie14St8metaG_FD_108191 | JGI IMG/M metagenome (GOLD analysis project Ga0160423, IMG submission 108191) | Marine microbial communities from the Costa Rica Dome - CRUD Field 142mm St8 metaG | ecosystem: Environmental > Aquatic > Marine > Oceanic > Photic zone | place: Costa Rica: the Eastern... | reverse complement strand
CATTCTTGATCACTTTGATTTTTTCATGTGCTATGCCATTTTTCTCAATTGAAGATTTGAGTCCATCCGCATTAACCACAATTGCTTTAGAAGAGCGATACAGATGCCTTTCGATAATTTCCAAAAACCGGTAAACCCCTGAACTTCTTTTCATTGCCCCTACCGCAGCAATGGACTCTGGCCATAAATCTCGTACCTCCATTACCCAAGGTTTCCCTTTTGCAAAGCCCAAAGAACGCGCAGAAACAGCAGTAAAAAACTGAGGGCTAGTACCAATAACAACGTCAAATCTTTGAAAAATTCCAAAAAAGAAAGCCATCATTGCATAACTAATAAAATCACATATACGTCTAGAAAATCCTGTATTAGCAGTAATGTAAGACCACACTCTAATTATTTTGATCCCATTAATTGTCTCTTTTTGATATAACTTGTTTTTGTAACCAGGGAACACCTCCCCTTTTGGGAAATTGGGAACACATGTTATAACAGTAACTTCCACTCCTTGCTTTACCCATTCTAGGCAATGCTCATACGTCCGGCTTGCAGGTGCGTTGACTTCCGGGGGAAAATTATCTGTTAAAAATAAAAGCCGCATGTCTAACCGATTGTTATCTTTGTTATCAAGTGATTATCAAAACCCACCTCAATACATTTCGCCGCGTATCTAATATTAAATTCTCGAGCATACTCGTAATCTGTGATTTTAATTAATGATGCATTTCTCATTATTAATTCGATGTTATCATTAATGATAAATCCATCATTATGTTTTTGAATTGATATTTCTGGATGCAAATGAAAATAAGCTTTTGCTTTTCTTGAATTGTTTCCGATTATTCTATCAGTGACCACAATCTCATTTTCAGACCACTCCCACTTTCGTTGATGATTTAAACGATAATTTTTGTAGCCATCATGCATCGCCTCTATTGATTGGGGAAATTCAACAAGATTTATTATTCGCGCCCTTTTGCCCACTCTAAATCCTCCCCACACCTCACTACTGTTCCGATCATTGATAGTGACAGTATTGTGAGATCTAGTGCTACGCTCATTAGACCTTAAATCTCCTAGATCATAGGTAGAAATACCTGTATCCACAAAACAAGGTCTATTATTTATATATAATTCAAAATTGAAAGTATCCGCATGTGCATGGCCTGGTTGATAAGAGGCTCCGATTTCTCCAACATCAATGAATAATTCATATTGTTCTCTTCTTACCATTCGGTATCCAGAGTCTAAAAGTTGCGATTGATTCCATTCAATGCCCAAACTTTTTGAATAACCTAAAATAGTATTAGTATCCGGATTGACACCATCAGCAGAATCATTAACTAAAGGAATTGCTCCTGAATTATAACTTACTCCTTCTAACCATGCGCTCATTTCAGCTGCTTTGTCTTTTAGATTGCACAATGTCTGAAAATTAGAATCGCATGGATTTAACTGTGCCAACCTTGTGCAATCTAAAACCCTATAAAGCATCAACTGATGATACATTGGAGATAATTCAAAATGTCCACCATCCTTTAAAACCTGTTCGTCTAATTGCTTTGTAATTATTCTTTTTGATAATTTGAAATAATAAGCATCATCGAAAAAATGGGCCGCAAACCACAAGGCATATCCATTTTCTAACAAATGGTTTCCTAATAAATGATATTCTAAATTCTTGGACAATCTTTGTGCGTCCTCCCTGATAATTTTATATAATATTTCATCTATAATCCTGTGCTTGGCTATAAACTTAACCCAATTAATTATCCTCAAAGAAGTCGGGTACGAATCTTTACCATAGTTAATTTCATTGTAATTAACTGAAAAATCGAGCATGAGCGATAGGCCCTGCTCCTTAGTTATATCCCTTTGGTTTAAATAATCAAAATAATTAAGATTATAATTCCATAATTTATTTATATGGGAACAATTCCATTCAATATCTTCCTCAAAATAATATTCTATATTAATAAATATAAATTTATTATTCCCATTGAAGGATTTTATATTCGATATACCATCATTCCATTTGAGTTGGATAGTTTTTTTGTAAGCGTTAGAGTACTTTCTTTTATATCCAATAATATGTCTTAACCGGTGTAAAACCTGGTAGAGTATTTGTACAAATTTTAGATAGTATATTGTATTAAGTAGAACTATAAACTTATTCCACATAAATCCATTTACCTTCAACTATTGAATCCACAGCAGCTATTGCAGCCTTACTTGTATTAAGAGTTATTTCCCAAGGCACTATCGGTCCTTCAGCATTCTCAATGTTTTGTAAAAACATCTTAAATTGGTTGAAATGGCCTTTGTCTTGTTTTGTTGATTTAGATTTAAAACCTTTTATTCCGTAACCCTCTAATCTTCTGAAGTTGTTCAAAACAAGTGTCGAATTGTGTTGATAGACTTCAATTCTTTCTTTTGTATAACTTTTAGAACCATTAGAGAAGTAATTTATTACGGCATTGGATCCATTTTCGTATTTTAATAAGATACTTGCATTATCTATTCCTCTATCTGGATTTAAACCCATTCCGCTCATACACACTGAATATACTTTTGAATCTGTCAAATAAGTGCATAGGTCAATGAAATGACATGCTTCTCCTATTATTCTTCCTCCACCATTTTTAATGTCATGCACCCATGATTCTGGAGGTATGTAGCCAGCATTCATAGTTGCGGATATATTTAGGGGGGAATGTGAAATATGTTTCTTTAATTTTATACTTAATGGTGCAAATCGACGATTAAACCCTACACTTACCCAACCTTTAGAATCTGCGTGTGCTTTTTCCACCATCTTTAATCCTTCATGATCAATGGCTAATGGTTTTTCAACAAAAACATACTTATCGTTTTCGAGCGCTTCTGTAACTATCTTAGCATGACTACCATGCTGGGTTGTTATAAGCACTGTATTTATCTCAATGTCACTTAGAATTGATTTATAATCTGTTGTCGATTGTACTATTTTGTGCTTTTTAGCCTGTATTGTTCCACTCAAACCATTGGAACTAGCAATTGTTTTGATTTGAGCTTTTGCCTTACTAAGAATGGGTAAAATTGTAGAAGAAGTAAAATTGCCAGCTCCTATTAATCCTAACACAGGTTTTTCACTATTATATTTTTTCTCCGTGATCTCAACAGTTTGAGTTTTAGGATTATCATCACCACGAAAAACTAATAAAGAGGCGATGTTATTACTATTGCCTAAATTGTTATAAATATTAATGTAGTTATCGATCGAAACTCGCTGTGTAATTAAGCTATCAACTTTAAGAGTTCCATTTGATATTGACTGAAGAACTGCCTGAAAATTTCTATTCTCCGTCCATCTCACAAAAGGTAGAGGATAATCATGTCCGCACTGTTCATAATTATTGTCATATCGACCTGGACCATATGAACAAGACACTTGAAAACTTAATTCTTTTTCGTAAAAGTCGGATCTTTTAATGTCAAGTCCAACTACACCAACAAGGACAATCCGCCCCCTTTTTCGTGACATTTGAGCGCTTTGACTAACTATTTCATTAGATGAATTAGTAGCCGTAATTATGACGCCATCAGATCCTACATTATTAGTTTTTTGTAATACATAATCAACCTGATTTACTCCTGATCCTGGATTAATGGCATCAATATCAAAAGATTTAGCAAGGTTTACTTTGTTTTGATCATAATCAAATCCAATTACATTACATCCGTTAGCTTTGAGTAATTGTGCAGAAATCAAACCAATTAAGCCTAGCCCTACAACGACAATAGTTTCGCCAAACGTTGGTTTACTTAGCCTTATACCTTGAAGCGCGATCGATCCAATAACAGTAAATGTTGCTTCATCGTCACTAACAGAATCAGGAATTCTAGCAGCTAAATTTTTCGGAATAACTACGTACTCAGAGTGTGGGCCGTTTGAAACAACCCGATCTCCAACTTTAAAATTATGAACATTTCTGCCGACTTCTATAACTGTACCAACATTGCAATAACCTAACGGAATTGGTTGATCAAGTTTATTTTTTACCGCGGAATAAGTTGATATAAATCCATCAGATTTTATTTTGTCAAAAACCTCTTTAACTTTATCAGGCTGTTGTTTAGCTTTGCTGATCAATGAACTTTTGCCAAATTCAACAAGCATTTTCTCAGTACCAAGAGATACTAAACTTCTGGAAGTTTGTACTAAAATAGACTCATTGTTACACTCAGGTATTGGTACAGACAATAATTCAGTATGGCCATTTCCAAGGTGTTGGACTATTTGCTTCATTGTATTAATTGATTGATCCCAATTTTCTCAAAATTCTTACTAAGAGAATTATAGTATCGAATGAAATCCTGCGAGTTCAAAAATTTAATTAAATCATCTATTCTTTCAATATCCCAAGAAAAACCAATTCCCAAATTCAAAACTTGTTTTTCTAAATAAGTATTAGAACTCACAATTATGGGTTTTCGAAAAAACGCGGATTCATACAACTTATTAGGTATAGCTAATTTTACATTCAATTCAGTAGAATCGTACATTACAAATGATACATCAATAGAGTTATAAATTTTTTTAAGGTCGACGGGATTTTGGAATTGACCGTAATAGATAATATTATTATCGTCGAAATACTTTTGTAATTTTGGTAATAATGGGCCGCCACCAAATAGTTTTATTTGAAATTTGTTATTATCATTTTTGTTAAATGATTTAATCAGTTCTAATAATATTTCATATCGAAAGAATCCAACAACACCTAGTACAAAAGGTTGCTCTATTATTTGGAATGATTCGGGTTTATTGAAAAATGAGATAGGTAATTTATTTTCAACAATTTTGATTTTATTATTATCAAGTTTGTAATCTTTTATTAAATAATCATTGAAACCTTGCGAAGTTACAATTATTTGTGAAATTTTTGAAAACAAGTACCTTTCAATATAATAATTAATTAAATTAATAAATTTATTACGTGTGAAACGTAGATCACCTATCTCGTAAATTATTTTATTTTTATTTAAAAAAATACCTGGTAAGAAAAGAATATCTTTTGAGAAAATATATATTATATCACTACTTAAAGAATATTTTATTATTTTAAAAATTGATAATAATAACTTAGGAATTCTGCTGATATAGTTTCCAGACTTTATTTTTCCAAGTTTGATATATTTTATCTGACGAGGTAATTTATTTAAATGAAAATAAGTTCTCTCAAAGCTTAGTACAGTAACATTATAATTATTACTGATAAAGTGGTTAATGCGCTTTGCAAATCTTGGCTGAGTTGAAACAGGAAGTATAAAAAGTATTTTTTTGTTATTGTCACTCACTTAATTTAAATAAAATAGAACTTGTTACATTTTCCCATGTGAAATTATTTGATACTTTATGTCGTGCATTATTCCCGAGATATTCTAAATCAGTTAACATATTAACACAATTTATAATTGCATCAGAGAAATCATAACTATTCGGATTAGTAACAATTGCTACTGCATTCTTATTCAGATTTTTAGATTTTAAATCATTAAGACTTAATGATGGATCAAGGACAGTTGCAATTTGATCAAGGTTTGTAGCAATAATAATTTTTCCCATTGACATATATTCAAACATCTTGGTTGGGGACCCAATAAATTTATTCTCACCATTTTGTAATTTGTGAGAGCATAAATATATATTTGCATGATTAAGATGCTTGGTTATTTCATTATATGGAATTAATCCTAAAAAGGTAACATTCTTTAAATTTGAAAGTTGATTCATCGCTCTAGATTTTAATAGCCCATCACCAATTAGTGAAAAATGTATTTTTTTATGAATATATTCAGGCAGGTTAAGTATAGATTCAGTTAATAAATCAATACCGTGCCAATGACCAAATGTGCCTGAGAAACATATGTTAATCTTATTATTAATATAATTTGGAGGTGGTGAATTAAATGAACAGAATTTCTCGGTATTAACCCCATTATAGCAAACTATGATTTTTTCTTTTTTATAACCTTTGCTTAATAAATCAATTTTAAGATTATCTGAAACGCATACAATAAGATCTGCCCTAATAAGAACAATTTTTTCAATTAAATTAGCTATCGTGATTAATGGGTTCCTGAAATTATTTCGATTATTTTCCCAGTTAAGAAAACTATTAAATTCTACAATTAATGGAACTCCACAAAATAAACGAATCAATACAGGTGATAAATCAAAATAGTTTATTCTATAATATATTAAACTGTTCTTTTTGTTCGGAATTCTGATTGCTTTTATTAGAAAATGAATTGAATAATAAAAATTTGAAAATAAGGGGAAGGATAAGACTGAGCTAAATGGTGGAATTATATACTTCCTACATATTAGAGGGAGACCAGGAATATCATCAGCTCCGATAAATAAAACTTTTTTTGAGTTCTTAATAAAACCTTCAATGATTCCGATTATATGACCTAAAGAACCGCCAGCTTTAAGATCAAAAGTTTGATTTGTCCTAAGAAATAATATGTTATTGATATTGGTACTAGTATTAATTTTTCTTGGTATGAGAGATAGGAAAACCAATACAGGATAAATTATAAATGAAGATAATTGAATTAATATGGAAAATAAAACGGCTATAGTTTCTTTTGATAGAAATATGTAATTTATACAAACCTTACGATTACTATCCTGATAATATTTGTTTGCAGTGGGATTTAAACATAATAACAAAGTATACAAAAACCTCCATCTAATACGATTAACATTGGATACAAGAAAAACCAGTTCATCTGCTTTTGAATATAAAAGAAATCTTAATAGTTTTTTATAATTTGCGGAGAAGTCACTGTAATGAACTGCTTGATCATTTTTATTTAAAAAATGATCAAGATATTCATTTTCAACATTTTTTATGAAAACTATACGTGCCATTTGATAATCATCTTACTGACTTTAAATTATATAAAAAAATTAAAAAAATAGATAAAACATATTGGCGAGGGTCCAGAATAGTATCAAATAATGATGACATTGATAAATTTATAAGTGCGGTCATAAATGTAATTAAAAGTAAAACTTTTAAAATTTTATTTGAAAGAATATTTATCAGACTTAGTAAAATGTAAGAAGTTAATGCAATCACTAATGAATTAATAAATAACCCAATATATCCAAAGTTTACATAGCTGTAGCCTATAGCAGGAGGTGGTGCATCTCCGTCAAAACTAAATATATAATAATGAATCCACTTTGAAATATTAACACTATCAGGAAACAGACCAATAATATTTGGCATTGCATTACCATAAAGAAATCCATTGGCTTTTGTATATAAAACGGCAGATGAAAGTCCTATTGGATATACGCCGAATATTCTGTTCAGAATACCTATTGTGAGTTCGTTAAAATATCCATCTTTCTCATTTCCCATATAATAAATGCTATAAAGAAAGTAAATAAAGAATATAAATATAATAATAAATGATAAAATTGAATTAAATTTAAAGTCACCGAACACATAAACTTTTACAATAAACAATGATATCAGCAGAAATATTAATGGGGTTTTATGTAAAAATGATAGACTTAGTAAAATAGTAATCAGAAATGTAATGATAAATAAACTAAGATTCAATCGAGATTTGATATATTTATATTTAATATAAAATATAATCGTAGAATATAGAGGTAAGGTATAAAAGCCGAATTTGTAAATCCAAAAATTTTCGATACTGCTAAAAAATCCCGAGCGATTTTCTATCAAATTAGTGCTTCCTATGTTAAAATCAATTACATAAAAAACAGGGATTCCATTATTTATAATAAAAGTAGTTATAATTAATAATGATACAAAAATAATTTTTAAGTTAAAACTTGATATTAATTGGATGTCTTTTGCGTTTATTTTTATATTTAGTTTTATAGATTTTATTTTAAATAAAAAGGGAATTGATATAATGAAAATAACAGTTTGTATTAATAATATATTATTAAATTCGCTTGTATAAAAGTCGGTATTTAAGTTGTATGGAATCAGTGTAGAATTATACACAAAAACACTACCAACTACATTTAAAGTAATAAAACCAAAGTAATATATACTAATAAAGGGGTTTCTTATATATATTTTTTTAATATATAAATACCAAAGTAGTATTAAATTGAGACTTAATAATAATAAATATTCAATCATTTAAATATTTTTCTGGAGTACAAGCATGTCGATATATTAATAAATAAATAGACTGTTGATGTAATTACGGACAAATATAAACCGTTGATGACTTCTTTAAACACTAATACAAGAATTATATATATAAGTATAGCAACAAAAACTAGATAGAATTGAAATTTAAAACACTTAAGCTTCAATAATAAAGAGGCATAAGGGCTTAAGAATAAGGAAAAATATGCTGAGGTTGCCAATACTTTTAATATGTTTATAGACTCTAGGTATCGTCCTCTTGTTAACTCTGGCACAATATAATCAATTGAACATATACCGACTAAGTATATTGGGAAAATTAGTGAAACAAATTTTATATGTTCTCTAAATATTTTTCTTACTTCTTCTTTGCATTCAATTTTATTAATTAATGGTAGATAGAATTTGTTTACCGCGTTTACTGAAAGTAAGATAAACATATAAAGACTAAAGGCGACACCATAACCTGCTAGTTCAACTTTATTTGAAAAAAGTTTTAAAACATATATATCCGCATAAGAAAAAATCATTAGTAAAGCCCAATACCCATATAAATACTTATAATTTTCCAATATGGTTGACTTTATTAGTTTCAATAAATAATTAAAATCAACAAACTCTTTAAATTTGAATATCCTACTGGTAAATATAGATGCCGTAATTGAATAAGATATTAAGTTTACATAAATCCAATTATCTAAATTCAAGGAATCATTAGTATATAATGCAATAAATGTAATTAAATAAATTATTACTCTTACATATTCAACTAGATAGTATTTTTTAAATTTTAATTCTTTTTGATAACAAGTTTGTATTGTTCCCTGATTTATTTTTAGTAATGATAATATTATTATAAATAATAGATAACCATTAAAAAAATCAGTATATAGGTATAAGAATAATGAAATAAAAACACAAACAGTTACTTGGTAACATAACAAATGGTTAAATGTATATTCAGTTTTTGAATTATCTCCAATTATGTACACCCTGTTAACAACAGTTAAGCACAAACCTGATAACAGATTAGTTGACGTTAATACAATTAGATAATTTACGTAATCAGAATCAGAAAATATAGGAATCAAAGATAGATTTAATAATCCTATGATTATTTTTATCAGCACATCAGCACTGAAGATACCTGCAATTTTCCCTAAGTTATTCACTAGTATCTAAGTCAATAGAAAAATTAAGTATGTTTTCAAATCTCACTAAAATCTTTGTACAGGTTTTCTGCACTACACCGTATTCCTGTGATATTCCTATTTTTTTAATTACATCTATTTCTTTATTTGTTTCAAAAGTTATTTTACCTACATCCAAATTAAAAGTATTACCCTCTCTATTTCTTATCTTTTTACTAGGTATAATTAGTGTGGCTTCCTTTTTGACTTTTTTATCTTTAAAAAGGTCCTTAATTTCAAATCTTAATTTTTTATAATCAAATTTTATTTCTCTTTGATGGACTAAATTCTTGTTTATTCGTTTGTAACTATCATGCGAACCAACAAATGTGAACCCATTCTCATTTGTTATTATTTTATTAGTTCTCTCCTTACAATCTTCAATGGTTCCAAATAAATAATTTTCGACAAATCGATTTTGCTCTTCATCATTCACACAAACAGTATTGTGACTTTTAGTTGACCTAAATTTGTTTCTTTCTTCAGGAAAGGGTGTGTACAAAAATGTCCCTGGATCAATAAATATTTCCTCTTCTTTATATTTAATTATGAAGCTAAGTTTATCATTGTGCGCATGCCCACCATTACCATTTTGACCATTCGGTCCATTAGAAATCAATATGTATATATCCCCCCTTTTATATATGTAAATACCAGCCTCATCAAATGACACACATTGGTTATATTTATTTGAATAATATTTTTTTCCATTCCATTCAACACCTAAAATCGCATGTTCAGGTTCCTCACAATCAATCCCATTCAAATTATTATCGCAATCTTTGAATAAAGCTCTCTCAATAATATTTAAATAAGAATAATCTAAAATTTTCCTATTTTTGAATTTAATAAATATTCCGCTATCATTGTCTCCAATTTGCGGAGCAAACCCTGATCGATCCATTATTGAATTAGAGAAATTAAACAACTTCATCAATCTTTTAAAATACCCTTTAGACAATTTTTTTGATGTTTTTTTGTCTAGTAACCCACAATATGCAAATATTTCCAGTACAAGCCTGTGATAAGATGTTGAACCCTCTGAATTGACCCCATCCGAATACGTTTGCTTGAAAATTTCCTTATTTAATTCATCAATCGAAAATTTTTCTAGCCTTTTATTTTTTTTATATGACTTAAAATACTGACTCAAGAAATACATCCCAGCAATATCTGATAAGTAGTGGTTAGAGGTAAGTTTTGAAGTCCATTCTAGATTGTTTTCCAAATATTTGATATGATGTATTATGCTTTTAGCAATTAATGTTATGGTTCTATCATCAAAGATGTCTTTCCCTTTAAAATATTCTATCGCTAACAGCCAATTAGAAACTCTAATTCCTACATCCATAGCACATACCCAGTTTGGACCATGACAAAATGGATTGTTATGTATCCAATCTATAATTTGGTTTTTTACTTCATGACCATATCTTTCATCATTATTTATTGAATAAGCTGTAATCAAAATACCAAAATGCTGACACCTTGAAAGCTCCCATGGTAATTTAATATCAACTCCTATCAAATCACTCTGAGTTCTGACGTTAGTATAAAACGTGTTAATATCCCACTGATATCCAGACTTATAATCTACACACCAATTTATAGTTTTATAACATTTAGGTAAGTCCGCATGAATGCCCCTAATGTTTTTCTTCGGTGGAAAATGCACTCCATTTAGACCTCGATAATTAGTTCCATAGTCAAGAGAAACCAAATCACTCCCCAATAAATTAAATTGGTGATTCATGATTAGTTCAGCATCACGAATCAAGACGCTTGTATTAGAATGGTTTATCTCATTCTCGGAGTTTATGAAGTCATTACTCTTTATTTTGAAATTTATTTGAAAAGTTTGGATGTCTTTTTCAATCAAATTTTTTAGTAGATAACTATTACTATAATAAAAATCTGTACCCCTTCGCCTAACTATAGTCGCAAAAAATATTTTTCTTAGTCTTAATAAAATATCTTTAACGTTTTTATTTTTAAGCTTTTTGAAAATTTTTATAAGCATTTCATCTATTGGCGCACAGCCACCGATTTAGAGAAAATAAAAGCCACATTCTGTAATCATAATTCTTGTTTTCATATAGCTTTTGAAGAAAACCCTGTGCAACGTATTCTGACAACGGTGATTCTTGATCCAAAATTTCTTTCTTATACCAATCAGGTAATGTGGTCTCAAAAAACGGTTTCATTAATTGGCCAAATCCAACCTTAGGTTGTGTCATTATATATTGTGGTAAATTATTATTAGCAATATCTTTGATGATGGTTTTTGCACCATTCTCCATTTTTAAATTAAAAGGCAAAGAAGAAGTGTACTCGATTAAAAGGTGATCCATAAATGGGGCTCTGGCCTCAATGCTTGCCGCCATACTAGGATAATCGATTCGCGGTAATATCAACTCAGCTAGTCTAACTTTATACTCTATATTGAGTAATTTACGTAAATAACTATCTTTGCTTTTTATTTTAATTTCGTTCGAATATTTAGAGAGAAGCTCATATGTATTATAAGTACTTGGTCTTATCCAAAATTCACGTTTTTCATATTCTCTGAACCCAAAGATAAACCTTCTGATAGAATAATCACTATTATTAAGGTAAATTTCTGTTTCATTTTTTATTTTCCTAGAAAACAAACTAATTAATTTTAGCACCAAATTAGGCGTGAATTTCAATATCTTGTTTATTAAATTGAGTTTCGTGTAAATCGGATAACCTCCAAGTTCGTCACCTCCTTCTCCCACAATCATGACTTTACATTGATTATTTCTCACTTCTTTTGACATTCCATAAACCAAAGCTGTATTGATATCACCAGAGGGAACATCTTTTTGAATTCGAAGGTAATCGTCTATCAATTTTTCGAAATCATTCTTATCAATTTTCATCATATTGATATCCACATCTTGTTCCTTAGAAAACTTATGTGCAATTTGAGACTCATCATACTTTGAACCTTGAGAATATGAAAGATTCAATGCCTGAATGTTATCAATGTTATCTTGTATCGATTTTATGTATTTTAAATTCAGAGAACTATCTAATCCTCCACTGAGAGCAATTACAATCGGAACGTCTGAAACAGACCGATGAATCATTGAGTTCCTTAATAAGACTTCTGACTTTCTTGTAGCCTGTGCTTTGTTTACTTTTAACTCACGATTTATATAATCTGAAACATTCCAATAAACATTTTCTTTTTTCTCTTTAAAATCTAACTCAACATAAGTTCCAGATTCTACCTTGTAGATGTTCTTAAAAAACGTCTTGGGTGCATCCACAGTTAAAATAGATAAGTAGTGATATAAGGCCTCATCATTAATTTCTTTTTCTAATACTTCAGCCTTAAAAAAGGGTTGTACTTCTGAACAAAAATATAAATCTCCCCGACTATCAGTTGTATAATAAAGTGGCTTTTTCCCAAGTCGGTCCCTGATTAAAAAACATTTTTTTAAATTTTTGTCATATATTGCAATAGCAAACATGCCAATAAATTTATTGATACCTTTAATACCCCATTTTTTGTAACAATATATTATGGTCTCAGTATCAGAATGACTCGTTGCAAATTTATACTCAGCCTCAAGTTCACTCCTTATTTCTTGTTGATTATATATTTCACCGTTAAAAACCAAAACAACATCACCCTCTGAATCAATCATTGGTTGATTAGCCTCTGACGATAAATCAACTATGGATAACCTTCGGTGCCCAAAGCAAACATAATCATCTTTGTAATAACCCGAATTGTCCGGCCCTCTGTGCGCAATATTTTCGGTTATTATTTTTACTTTTGATTCAGCTAACCTATTAATACCTCTAAAGTTAATTACACCACTTATTCCACACATGCTCAGCCATCTTTCTCATTAATTAATATCGTTGCTTCCGTGGTCTGAATCATATCCAAATAATCAATTGGCCACTGTTGGTCATCTTTACGTACCAGTGATTCATAGAGTGCCCCCAGCTCATTAAACTGTCCTTTTTCACTCGATTTATGTTGTATCTCCTTAATCTTTAAACCATACCCTATCAAAGATTTATAATCATCTAAAATGATGCTTTTCCCATCAAAGTGAACTTCACAAAATTCTTTTGATAATTTCTTACTACCAACTGAAAAATATTCAATACTAGCAATTGATCCATCCGAATATTTAATAGTTATCGATTTGTTATCACTTTTTGAAAATTTGTCATTAGTTGGTTCCATAGATTGCACCCCAAGTTCAACTATCGAGCTTTCAGTCAGATACGATACAAAATCAATAATATGACATGCCTCACCTACGATTCTTCCTCCAAAATCATGGTGCCACGAATCTAGAGGTATATAGCCAGCATTCATTCGGTATCTAATGAAAAGTGGATTTATTCTTTTAGAGGTATGATTTTTAATCTCTTTTGCATAGTCACTAAATCTTCTGTTAAAGCCAACCATAAGTAATGGTTTATCAATTGAATCTTGTGAGTAAAATTCTTTTATTAACTCAACCTCTTCATGTTTTGTAGCCAAAGGTTTCTCAACAAAAACGTTTTTCCCAGCTCGCAATGCTTCGATTGTTAATTTTGCATGGCTATCATGCCTTGTACAAATTAAAACTAGATCTACATTATCATCGGATAATATATCATCATAGCTCGTAGTTGAGTATTCTGCACCATACTGTTCAGCTATAGTTTTAGCAGCATGACCTTTCCTGCTCATGACAGCCTTGAGCCTATATTTTGATGATAGCTTTTTTATGTTCGGTAAATGCATACTAACCCCAAAACTTCCTGCGCCAATCAGAGCCACATTAATAATGTTATTGGAACATTTGTAATTTTTATTAGAGTAAACCTTAGTCTGGTTTGTGAGTGTATTAAATTGATTTCCATAGTCCAATAATACCATCAAGGGTTTTGGCGATGTATCCTTGATATAATTATATGCATCCGTAATTTTTTCTATTGGATAGCTAGCGCTAATCATCTCACTCACTGAAATTTCATTCTTTGAGAGCAATCTTAAATATTCACCCATGTTTCTGTTTTCAGTCCATCGAACATATGCATAAGGATAATCTATTCCTTTTTCTTCGTAAACTTCATCATACCTTCCTGGGCCGTATGAAGTAGACACTAAAAAATCCAGTTCTTTTTTATAAATATCTGCTCTATTGATTTCCATTCCAGATACACCTACTAGAACTAATTTACCCTTTTTTCTGCACATCTGAAATGCTTCAGAAAGCGGTTTGCTTGAAGTAGTGGCTGCAGTAAAAATAACGGAATCAGCACCATGGCCCGATGTATAATTAGAAACTAACTCAATAGAATTTTCTTTTTGGGGATTAATGGTGAGAGATGCACCTAAATCTTTGGCTAATTGCAATCTATGATCATCTAAATCTAAGGCGATTACATGAATACCTGATGCCTTTAGGAGCTGTATACTAAGTAGACCAATAATACCGCACCCAATTACAACCCCGTATTCACCTAACCTTAAATCTGCTCTTCTTATACCCTGCAAAGCGATTCCCCCAAGAGTAACTGTGGAGGCATCCATCATAGAAATATTTGGTGGAAGCTTCATTACCAAATTTTTTGGGACATCTACAAATTCCGCATGATTTGCATACCCAGCCCCAGCAGCAGCAACTTTATCTCCAATTTCAAATTCCGTAACACCTTTTCCTGTACCTATAACAATACCACTCACCGAATAACCTGTCGGATTACCCCCATCTAACTTACTACGAACTCTAGTAAAAGTCTTTAGCAAGCCATCTGATCTTGCCATATTTAGAACTTTTTTTACATTTTCAGGCTGCTCCAACGCTCTTTTAATTAAATTTTTATCACTATTAACCACACCGGACATTTCAGTCCCAGTGGATATACAGCTGTTAACTAATTTAATAAGTATACATCCATCAGAAACCTTAGGATCACCAACTACTTCTGGAGTTACAATTCCTTTTTTAATAATACCTTGAATCATAACTAGTTATTTAAAGCACCACAGAAGTCTAATATAATCTTACCAGTTGTGTTCTCAAAATACTTAAATTGATCGTGAGCCACTAAAAAACAAATGATCTCGGCTCTCTCAAAAGCAGTCAAATGATCGGTTAAATCAAATGACTTATGACTTTCAATATTTGGTTCTACAATAAATATTCCTTCATTATTGCTATGTAGTACTTTTTCAGCAATAGAAACGGCAGGTGACTCCCTGAGGTCATCAATATTTGGTTTAAAGGATAATCCAAATATAGCTATTTTAGGATCGTATCCATTCATCTTTTTAAAAGAGTCTTTAGTCTCACGTATTTTTTTTACACACCAATCAACTTTATTATTATTTATATCTCTTGCTGCTCTAATTATTTTAGATTCTTCTGGAAAGTCAGAGACTATAAAATAAGGATCTACTGCTATGCAATGACCTCCTACTCCACAGCCAGGTTGCAATATATTTACTCTAGGGTGCTTGTTAGCCAACTCAATGAGTTTCCAAACATCAACATTTGCTTTGTCGCAAATAAAACTAAGCTCATTAGCAAAAGCTATTTGGACATCTCTTGAGGCATTTTCAACTAGCTTACACATTTCGGCAGTTTTGGCATCAGTCTGATGTAATTCACCTTCAACAAACTTTTTATAAAACTCTGATGCGAAATGAGTAGACTCTTCATCCACTCCTCCTATTACGCGGTCATTATAAACTAACTCATGTAATACATTACCTGGTAAAACTCGCTCAGGGCAATATGCGAAGTATAGATTTTTTAATTCAGGTCTCGACTCTAAAATTAAGTCTCTCATTTTTTCAGTCGTTCCTATAGGTGAAGTCGATTCAATAATATAAAGATCTCCATTCTTAAGTAGCGGAATAACACTTTCAGTAGCAGCCTTAATAAATGAAATATCTGGTTCATGATTTCCTTTAAAAGGGGTGGGAACAACGATCAAATAAACGTCTCCCATCATTACTGATGAGGACGCTTTTAAAAAACCCCTATCAACAACGTCTTTGACAACTTTATCTAGGTCTGGTTCAACAATGTGAATCTCACCTTTATTAATTGTGTTAACGACGTTTTGATCAACATCAACCCCATTTACTTCAATTTCTTTTGAGGCTATCAATGCAGAAGTAGGTAATCCAATATATCCTAATCCAACTGTAGTTACTTTCATTTTGATTAATTTATATTATCAATATAACTTACTATCCTTGAACAAGCTAAACCGTCTCCATAGGGGTTGTGCAATTCACTCATTTCTAAATATCTTTGTTCATCACTTAATAAACGAACGGTTTCTTCAACTATGAGCTGTTCATCTGTACCCACTAATATTACAGTGCCTGCATCAACAGCTTCAGGCCGCTCTGTGGTATCTCTCATAACCAACACTGGCTTTCCAAGGCTTGGGGCCTCTTCTTGAACCCCACCACTATCCGTTAAAATAATCTTTGAATTATTCATTAACCAAACAAAATCAGGATAAGATAACGGTGGGATTAGTTTTATATTGGATACTTCTGCTAAAAATTTATTGACGGGTTCTTGGACGTTTGGGTTAAGATGAACTGGATAGATGATAAGAACATTAGGGTTAAGCTCTGCTATTTTCTTAAGTGCACTACAAATTCTTATAAAGCCGTCTCCATGATTTTCTCTCCTGTGCCCAGTGACTAATATTACGTCT
>Ga0160423_10001992_pt1 | contig 17105 bp, 22 predicted proteins | sample CRUFie14St8metaG_FD_108191 | JGI IMG/M metagenome (GOLD analysis project Ga0160423, IMG submission 108191) | Marine microbial communities from the Costa Rica Dome - CRUD Field 142mm St8 metaG | ecosystem: Environmental > Aquatic > Marine > Oceanic > Photic zone | place: Costa Rica: the Eastern... | reverse complement strand
TGTAATCCTCAACGTGATAGTCGTGCGTCTCGACAACCTCCTGCGGAGTGAGCAGGAGGTCTAGCTTCTTCTCAAGGAATGAGGTCGCGTACCTGATTGCGCTGATGAACATCTCATCTGGAAACGGATTGCCGTCATCATCGCTCAGGTCCAAGCCGAAGAGATAGTTGGTCTTCAGGTACTGAATACCGACACCCATGCCAACGAGCCTGTCGCTGACTGCTGGAGAGACCACCGCTGTGCTAAACTGCACTGTCGTGGTATCAGTGCCAGCACCCTCTCGATAGGTCCATCGGTCAACGAGAACCACTGTTGAGTCAAAGGTATCAGTTACAATGTAATACTGACCCACGTCGCGCTGAACGATGTTTGCGCCAGTATAAGTGCGCAGCAGCGACATGTCGCTCGCGTCGAAGAGCTCAACGCGAACAACCTCAAATATATCCAGCGGCTCGCCACCCTCATTTAAGACGAGCGCAAGCTCTATCGGCAGACCTGTAACCGCTTCAGCTCTAGTAACAGCCATGCTTAATAATCCTCTCTTATGATGATGTGATGCTGGTCTGTCCTGATGGTGAAACCAAGAATAGTGTCCAGCCTGAATGGAGAGGAAAGACCGCGCACTGACCAAGTGTCAGTGTATTTACCAGCTGGAAACCCTGATGGTAATATTACCTCATAGGCCCCGTTCGGCTTGCGGTAAACATCAGATCCACTAGCTACGAAGACGGTTTGTCCCTCGCTGTTGCGCACAACAACGCTCTCTACCTCGACGCGCTGGTTTGCCCCGTTGTGATTAAACACGGCTTGCAGCGACGTGGGCAGGAAGACCGAAGCAGTTGATCTGGTGGCTGCTGTCACAGGCCGACTCCCACTGCGCCGCCAGTTGATGCGCCGCCGCCGCCTCCAGCAGAGGAGCCGACGACTCCGCGCTGAACATGAGTGAGCACCTCGCCGAGCTCATTCACACCGAAGTATGAGATGATATAGCTGCCTGACTGGAGAGGCGTGAAGTCTGCCAAGAACACCCTCATGTGACCGCTGGGCATACTGACCTCAGACATGGTCAAGATTTGACCATTGAAAGAGGATGAGCTCGTATCAAGAAGCCGAGTGATGGCGACGTTGATCGTGAAGTTGCCAACCGCGCTGGTGGCGAACATCAAGGTGTTCTTATTGTTTAGGTTCAGGTTGATTAGGCTCATGCTTCACTCTCTTTAGGCTCTAAAAGGTCTTCGATGGGTTTGTCCTCATCACCTTGCTGAGACATAAGACGCATGGCTCTCTCAACCACCTCATCTTGATGAGACTTGGGCAGTGTTGACAGCAGGTCATTAAGCTGAGAGCGGAGCATCAAAAGAACGGCATCCCTTTGGGGAGCCTCTGTGCTCGACGCGATAAAGCAGAGGACTAAGATAGTGTTGAGCTGAGACCAAGTCTCTTCACTCATAATGTGCAACCGCTCACCGAGAAGGTTGAAGCGGTTGCCAGTCGACATATCGACGATCTGAGAATACGCAGGAATGCTCTCTGCGTTGTCCATGATGTGGTCGACGGCATCAGATCTCTTGCCCCATGCATTGGCTTGAGGTGAGACTATTTTATAGCCCGACTGTGGGCTGTTGGTTGCGTCTTTCATCATACTCTCCTAGAAGGCAACACCCATGCCAGCGAGGCTCTGAGTCTGCACAGTTGTGTGGTGACTAGCGATAATAACAGACTCGATAGAGTCAGTCGGAACCGCACCATCAAGAGTGTCCTCGACCTTGTTCTTATCAAGACCGTAGACCTCAAACGTGACATTCTCAGTCTGTCCAGCCGAGACCTTGTAGTAAAGGAAGAACTGACCAACGCCTTCTTGACCGATCATTGCCGAGTAAGAGTTTGCTGGTGCAGACCTGCCGAGATTACCATCATTGCTCGAGTTGGCAGCAGTTGAGGCATCGGCTGCGGTGTTCCCTGATGCGTCCTTGAAGAGTCGGCCTGTGGCCACGACTCCGTCGACAAGGACTCTAAGGAAGAGCTGACCGACACCTGCAACAGCGGTGCTGTTGACAACCGCGCTGATGAACGCAGAGCCAGACGGCGACGCTGCGGTGAACGTCAAGGTGACAGCCTGACTATAGTCCATCGGGCAAAGCAGGAGGTTGCTGCTGTTTGCATCCTCAAACTCAAACACGATAGGGAGCTCGCTGAACCGCTGAAGCAGGCTGAGCCCCTCCTCTTTCATAAACTGATAGGCAGTCTTGCCTGCACTAGCAGAATACACAAAGAAGCCAGCTGACGCGCCAACTGCCTTACCTGACGTGTAGGTGGTGCCATTGATGCCTGACTCGTAGAAGGTCCAAGTCTCAGTCGCGCCGCCAATCGTGATCGTAAGCTGCGCGCCGTTCTGGCTTGCATCCATCGCATCACTGTTGAACGTAAAGCGAGCATTAACCTGAGTCCCATCGTCGCCGAGCGCGCGAGGACGCTCAAGCTGGTTCTGGTTATTGCGATTGTAGACTGCGAGCTTCATGTACTTGGCCGACACACCTTGAGGAGCCAAGATGTGAGTCGGGAACTGAACCTCAGCTCGAGCAGGAGCGGTGGTGCCACCCTGAATGATCTGAGACTGCTGCGCGATGTACTTGATCGCTCCGAACATCGTCTGACCGAGAGAGGCAGAGTCCGTCACTGAGCCCAAGCGAGAGAGCAGCGTTGTCAAGTCAGTCTTATTACTCGCAACATCGGTGGTGAGCGAGGTGCGCGCTGAGGCGAGGTCATCACTGATGTTGTTGCCACCAGCAGGTACACCAATGCGATCAAAGATGTCTAGCGTGTCCTGAGCAACCGTAGTGTTGCCAGAGATTGCTGAAGTCCCAAGCCTTGAGAGCAAGGTCGTCGCATCAGCCTGAAGGGCGACCTGATCGTCATAAATGAGCTTCGTATCTTCAGCTACACTCGCATGAGTCGAGATCGACGAAGTACCGAGCCTTGTGAGCAAGGACGTTGTATCAGTCTGGACTCCTGCAACATCAGTTGTCAGCGAGGTCTTGGCATCCAGAATGTCAGCTGCGAGGCTCCCGTTGGCAGGTGAGCCGATGAGGTTGTCGAGCGTGGTCCCAGTGTCAGCGAGGATCTCGTTGAGAAGCCCAAATACGGTACTGGTGCCAGTGGTGTTGGTCGTTGTACCTAAGCGAGTATGGAGCTCACTGAGGAGCGTCTCATTGGCTCCACCACTTGCCCAAGTCTCGCTCAGCGCATAGAGCCGAGCCCCTGCGCTGTTTGTGACGGAGTGCTGGGTCGAGGTGATGACCTCGTTCCAGATCGTGTTTTGAATGTCGTTGGTATCGTCCCAGATGGCCTTGAGCGCGGTGGCGACACTGTTTACCGATGCGTTAAAGTTATTGAACGCCGTACCAATCTCAGCGTTCAGGTCGGCCTTGATAGCCAGAACCTCAGTATTGAGATCGTCGTTGCTTAGCTGAACAATCTCAAACTGGGGAATGTTGACGGTCGCGCCGTTTGCCGACTCCGTAATGCTTCCATAGAAGAGCAGTGGGAGGCTGTTATTGGCAGGGTCGTTGGTGAAGACCCCACTGTCGATGTGGACGCGATAGATACCAGTGCTGGAGATCTCACTAACGAAGTAGTTAGTGCCTCTGGTGAGGCCAAGCGCAGTCTCAGTCCCTGTGCCGTTGGCTGAGGACGTGATCTGGTAGAGCGTGAGGGTATGATTGTTCTGAGCGATGCCAGTATTTTGATGGGGATACTGGACGCGCAGCTCAATGTCATTCCCGTATTTATATAAACGAACGGACATTATTCATTTAGCCTTTCTTGGTGGGTTTAGCGATCTTGATTGACTCGTTGATTGCCATTGAACCAAGACCAGCCATGAAGAGTTGGAGAGACTCTACTGCGCCGTATCCTCCACCGTAGTAACCGAGAAGCGATGCAACGGCTCCAGTGATGAGACAGGCGAGTCGAACTTTGTTGCCGCTGAGCTTTTCGCGCCCAAGCGTCTTTCTCAGTGCAGCAAGAATGAGAAAGAGCAGGCTAGAGAGTGCCAGAGCAATCTCTGTTGCTGACTTAGACTGCTTCGCAGCCTTAACCTGAGCGTGCAGCTCTTTGCTCCGCACAAGCAGCGACTCGATGCGCTCATTCAGTGCGATAGCCTCTTGAGATGGATTGTCGATGATCTGGCTGAGCTCTTGCTCGATCCTATTCGGTGGCCCAGCGTCAGGTGCCTGCGCATGGCCCGAGAGGGGGATGATCGTGAGCGTCAAGATCAACATGAAGCGTTTCATTTTAAACTCCTGCACCCTTGAGCTGGAGGTCAGCTGTAAGGGCTGTCGTCTGGGTGATGTTCTGTATTTTAACATAAATGGACCCAGTGCCAGCATCATCTTCAACTGGCACTGAGGCCCAAGCGTAAGTCGTCTGGTTAGGCTTCACGACAATCTCGATCTGGCCCGTGTAGTCCTCGTTGGCAAAGTTTGAAGTCCTATAAAACTCAAGCCTCACGTTTACGTCTGAGCTCTGGCTCGAGCTGCCGACAGCCTTAACCTTCATTACCGTTCCGAAGCTGAACATGTCGGTTACAGTAATGTCAGAAGATTGGCCGCCGCTGAGGTTAACTGTGATTGCCGCAGACTCGACCGCTGTCATCGCACCAATCGCGCTCACATCAGATTGAGTGGTCAGCTTTACAAACTGATTGGTACTTTGCGAGTAGACGTAATATGAGTCGTCCTCATGACAGTAGGCAATCGCATTGTCGATCAGCATCGACAGCGAAGTGTCAGCGTGCAGCGCACTTGGAGGTGAGCCGAGCGCGCTCGCCAGTGACGAGAACTCATTGGCCAGCAATGTTGGGAGAGCTTGTATCTGATCGAGGGTGTTAGACGGCAGCGAGATTACTCGAGCGTTAGTATCAACTGAAGTGTGCGAGCCTCCGTTCACGAAGTGTGCAAGACACAAGCCTGATGCTTGTTCAAGCTGCGCTATATCGTTCAGGGACCTTACAATAACTGTGTCGACTCTTCGGTTGATCGGAGTGTGGTTTGGCTCTGTGCTTTCAAGTGCGACGTTGCCGTTTACCAAAAGACGTTGAGGTGTCGTGTTTGATCCGCTCAGTGGGTCAGTGACAATCGCAAACCGCTGGCCAGTTTGAGATGACTCCGTCTTGATAGTGAGCGTGTTGTTCCCAAAGCCTGCTTCGTTTGATTGGATCTGAAGCTGAGCATGGGAAACATCAGTCGCGCCAATGGTCAAGCCTTTGTTGTCCTGCTCAAGATTGCTCTTGGTCTCAAGTCCACCTGATGCCCCAAACCCAGCGAGCTTGTCAGGAGTCCCAGACACCTGCGCGATTGGAGCTCGCCAGCCAAGACCATGAGTTGAGTCGGTAGAGTCTGAAGTCAGAACGTATCCATCAATCGCGTTACCAGAGCCATCTACAGGCAGCTCAAGGTTGCGAGAGATGACCCTGCCTGTCGGGTCTCTGTCGGATGACCCGATACTTAGATCGCCAGTCTTTTGGGGATTGGCGACTTGAACACCAGCTACGTTGTAGGAGTTTCTTTGTGAGTCGAGTCTTCCGTCTTCGTTCATGTCACTCTCCACCTACAAAGAGCGAGCCCTTTTCTCCAGCTTGGAGAGTGAAGGTCACTTTGATTTTGCGCTGGCCAGTGAAGACTCGCACCTCTTCCATCGCATTGACTGCGTTGTTGTCAAAGAGGATGACGTAGTCACCAAGCTGAGTCAGCGCCTCAACTTTTACTCCACATGACGCGAACGTGTTTCCAGCGTCTGGCTTCGCGTAGATGCAGACTGAGCTGTGGAGCTCAACATTAAAAGTTGTGTTTGCTGCTGCCCCGTCTGCATCCAGCTTTAAGGCTGACTGATAGTACGGGGTGCCTCTCACCTCTTTGGTGACCTGTGCATTGGTGCGTGGGTCAAAGGTCCTTGATGTAGCTTCAGCTGGACTGATCCGCTGTGTAGCTCTTGAGCTAGGCACGCTCTGGTTATACATGGTCATTTGGTGGCTCTCCTACGGCGACGCTTCGGCGCAGGCTTCACCTCTGGCTCTGGCTCTGGCTCGGGCTGAGGCTCTGGCTCAGGCTGAGGTTCTGGCTCAGGCTCTGGCGCTGGCTCGGGCTTAGGCTCTGTTTTAGGTTCGGCTGCCTTCTTCTTTGGCGGCTCAGGTGCAGGCTCTTCAGAGATGCGCTCATAATCAGGCAGCGCATCAAGTGTGCTTGCAAGCTCAAGAGGGCAATCAAATGTCCCGTCTGACTCAATGATGATTGAGCCTTCATTAAAGCAGAGGGTCACCCCTGTTCCGACGAGGTGCTGGGCAGAACCCTTATATTTATAGCGAAGTTTCGACATATCTCACTCCAATCTGGTGTCCAAATAATAACATAGCCCACAATCACTCTCAAAGCCATGTGGGCCTCAAGGTGATGTGGGCTACTCACGAATGTGGTGCTTCCACACCACCCATTCTTAGGCGATCAGCAGGCTATATCTTACTCAAAGCCGATAATGCTAGGAGTGACGATTGGGCTGCTGCTAGATCGGCCCACATTGCGGATCACGAAGTTGTGACGTGGGCGATACAGAACGGGTGCTCCATAGAGAACCTGAATCCAGCGGATCGAGGTGTCGATGGTCGCGAGAGGAATGCGAGTGAACGGAGCGAGCTGCTTGAACCCAAGAGTGTTCGGATCGCTCTCGAGGCCAAACACATCACTGCAAGCAGGAAGGTCGATGTTGAGGTCGGTGAAGGTCCCGTTGCCGTTGCTGTCGGCAGCAATGCGCGCGATCTCAACAGCGTTCGCTGCGTCGTGAGCACCAGCTGCGCCGTCGCTGTTCTTGGTGCGGTAGAGGATGAAGCCAGAAGGCTTAACACCTGCGCCGCCAGTGATCGCAATATCAACGCTGCCGTTAACTTGAGTCACGCCACCAAGCACTGCGTCAACTGGTGTTGAGCGTCCAAACTTGTTGATCGCGACAACGCGGTAAGCGTATCGGCAGAGGTCAGTGACACCACCGACACCATCACCAGCATCCTTGAAGAGAGAGCCAGCGATATTACCAGCATTGTTTGTGAGAGTGACAGCTGCTGGCGCGACAGGTCGCTTCGCGCTGTTGCCGACACCGTTAGGCTCAGCCTTAGTACCCTCACGGATGAAGACAGAGTCTTCGATCTTGAGAGTGCCATGCTGGGTCTCCATCGTGTCGATGCGGTTGCCGAGAGTGACGACGGCACCGTACATCGCGCGCTGGTCACCGCGAATGATGTTAGCGAGGTCAGACTTAACACCGATTGAAGTCCAGAGGGTGTCGATCTGTCCGTAGTTAGGAGCAGAACGAACAACACCACAGAGCCCGTTGATTACGTCCTGAGTGAGCGGCGCGCCGCGCATGTCAAACACGATTGAGCCACCGTCGAGCATGAGCTTACGGAAGCCGTCCCACTGCTCAGGAATGATGCTGCTGTCGCCGTACCAGAGGGAGTGCTCGATCTGGCGCATGAGCCAGAGCGTACCGTTCTTGGTCTCTTGCGCGATAGCGTTCTGGATACCAGCGGTCTTAACGATAGACGCGACGTGTGTTACTCGACGAGTGGTGCCGAGAAACTTAACCATCGTGATCTCGCGGCTGTAGGTGCTGTCTTCTTCTTCAGGGAGAGCACCTTCGCTGATGAATGCACTGTTGCCAGTACCCACCTGATGGAGTCGGTTGTACTCCTCAGCGGTGTTCGTAGCTTGTGACTTGAAGAGTGATCGCCAGAACTTAATCTGCTTCTCACTGTAAGTCATAACCTTGAGAGTAGCCTCGAGAGACTCAGGCATGAGAGGAGCGAGGGCTCCAGCTGTCTGCGCGCCATGAGTGACACCAGCAGAACCAGAACCTGCTGTCATTGCTTTCTGGAGCTCAGCGATCTGATGCATCGAGCCGTTGCCGAACCCGTGAAAGTCGCTGCCGTAGTTGTCGGTAAGCATCTTGATAAACCTTTCTTATGCTTTAGTAGCGAGAGCCATCATCTCGTCTGAGATTGAGCCTGTTGACTCGTAGCGAATGATAGCGTCAGTGATTTGTGAAGAGAGTTGAGGGTTGTCCATGCTCTTGACCAGCTTCGCTTGAAGGTTGTTCAAGACCTGAGACTTGGTGAGACTTTCACCCTGAGCCTGACCCTCAAAGCTCTTCTGCATCGCCTGCGCTTGTGGCGCATTGAGCGCGCCCTTCGCACGAACGGGAGCAGACACGCTCTTAGAGAGGTCAGAGATCTGGGTCTGTAGTGACTGAACAATCTTGCCCATTGCAAGGATGGTCAGGTTGGTTGCTCGTTGCTGCTGGCTAAAGTCCCCGAGACTCTTTGCAATCTCGTTGAGGCTCGCGCTGTTGCCGTCAACGAGAGACTTCAGGAAGCCAGAGGCATCAATCTCAGTTGCGCTCTGAATGTCGGCATCTTCTGCGAGGTACTGGGTTAGATCAGCAATGTCGAGATCGGTGCTTACAGCCTGCTCGATGACGCTCATGCCTTTGTTGAGCAGAGCTTCGGTGCTCTCCTCATCGCCAGTCTCTTCTGCGTCTTCCTCGAGGTCTTCTTGAGGAGGTCGCTCTTCTTGAGGTGCGTTGGCTTCTGGCTCTTCTTTGGGCTCAGACTTCTTAAGTCCAAGCTCTCGATCCATCGCGTCCTGCATCTTCTCAAGCTCGCTCATCTCAGACGGCTGCTCTTCTTTCATCATGTCCATGTCAGACGACTCATTGCCTTTGTTGAAAGAAGCGTAGGCGTCCATCATGGCCTTCCGCTCCTCCTCTGGCATCATCTTAAACATGGAGAGATAATCTGTCGTGCTTTGCTTCATATCACTCTCCTGTGGATGGTTACGGGCTATGACACTAGCCCGAATGATAGGGTTGTATTTCAGAGACCCTTCAAGACTCTCTGGCATCAATGCGGAGATGGAGCCTGCGGTCATGCCTTTTGCGAGAGCTTGAAGAGTGGTGTTCGGGTTAACGGGAACGTGAGTGATCGCGACATTCTTGATGACTGCTCTCGTAATGATCGAGTTGTCGTCGCTGTCGCGCTCTGCCACTTGGCCTTCAACTGAGAACCCCAGAGAACGTCGAGGGTCGCCCTGAAGAGCCTTTGAGAGCTCAAGCAACTCTTTGCCTCGAGTCGTGGGCAGTAAGTATCCCTCGACAGCAGTCGCCTCAACGGTCTCACCGTTTGGACCTTTGACTGTTGTCTTGAATACGCGCTCAGGATAACCCAGCACGTCGTTTGAGTTTCCGCTGTGGTTGTCGTTGAACCACCCATAATCAAGGAACGGTCTAAAGTCCAAGCCGCGCTGTAAGATGACCTCGCCTTGACGGTCACGATGTTCCGTCGAGATGATGCCGCGCAGTTTGATGCGTTTCTTACCTTGACCCTTCTCAAAGACTTGAAGGATGCCTGTCCCGATTGTTATTTGCTGCATAGAGGACTCCTGAGAGAGATTAAGGGTATGATATACCCTTTGTGCGCTTTGTCGCTTCTCAGGCCACTCTAGGTGTCCATTTAAGCCTCTATGTGACCTTATCTAACCATTAAGTTGAACAAAAGGCAAGCGTTTCTTTGCCCCTGTCAACTGTGGCGCGCACCCTGTTTATATATAAATAGGTGCTGTTTTGTGAAAGTCCTTTCAGATCAAATGCTTGCGACGCCTGTTTAGTCCAGACAAAACAGAAAAGGCCAGCCTTTAGGCCAGCCTTTGTGAAAGTGTTTACAGATCAAGGGCTTAGAATGCCCTGCTGTGTTTAGGGTGTGCTTAACTCATCGCCTTTGAGCCAGCCGAGAGCGGCGCGCGCCTTCGACATTATGGCCTCATCCTGCTCATGCAGGCTGGGGCTGTTAGCCCAGCTGTACATCGTGCCGAGTGACTCCTGAGAGAAGAGAGCCTCTGTGCGCTTGTGGCCGCCTGAGTTGACGAAGATCAGCTCGCCGATGGGATCGACCAAGACTGATCGACCGATGAGAGGGTTGCTGTATCCCCACATCGGTACACGCGAGCGACCATACTTGTGATAAGTCTCGCGATAGTTGAGAGCTGGCTGCTCCAGCTCCTCACAGAGAGTCCTGAATGAGAGGCTGAACATGGCGAGAGCTGAATGAGGGTTGAGTCGTGTCGTGCGTCGCATAACGTCTCCTAGCTTTGTGACGCGCTGTGCGTCGTGATAAGTTTGAGCCTGATCGCTCATCGTGCTTCTGACCGTAAAGCGATCACAAAACGCTGTCAACACTATTTGAAACATTTCTAGCGAAGCCAGCAATATCAAACACCTAGAGAGGCAACATGAACGAACCAATGATCTATGGGGAGCCCACCGAGTCCCACCTCAAGATAATGAAGCAAGAGGTCAACGTATTTAGTGTTGATGAGGTTACAGCGTCAAATGTCAGGCTACATCAGGACAATCTTCAAGACCCAATGTCGATGAGAGCTCAGGCTCAAGATACGGTCTTCCTGTCCAAGCTGGTGAAGCCTCGAGGCTTGGATCTGGAGGCTGACATTGACTTGCTTAAGGCATTCATTGATCTAGTCATCCACACAACAGGGCTGACAAATGGCCCAGCTGCATACAAGGCTCTTGCGCGCGTCTTGGATGAGTCGGCGACCATCATCTTGAAGGAAAAGTACAAACACAACTATCCGCGCCCTGCGCAAGTCGTCACCAAATACATGGGTGGCTTCAAGCCGCTCATCGACTCTGACAGTGCGAAGACTCCTAGTTACCCAAGCGGTCACTCAGCGCAAGCCGCTTTGCTCGCGCTCATCTTCAGCGAGGTGTTCCCCCATCGCGCTGTGGCCTTCAATGCAATCGCAGACACAATCGGCATGGGGCGCGTGTTCGCTGGGCTTCACACCAAAGAGGACCATGATTACGGGCAGGACATTGGCGCGTACCTGTTTCACACAATGAGGCCAGAGGTTCTAGCCGATCTGGCCAGCTTGATGCGCGGCTAAAAAATGACTTCGCGAAGCGTTAAGGAACGGCGGCGCGGCCAGCGCGCGCCGCGCGCATAAAGAAAGAGCGGCCTCGCTTGCTAGGCGAGACCGCTCAGCGGTCGGTATCAGGCGCGAGCCTCAAGAGGCCCAGCGCGTCGCGCTAGGTGCGCTCTTAGGTGTCGTTGAGAAGGAAGTGCTTGAGCTTGCGAACCTTCCAATCGAGGACCCACTCAACCTTCTCAGCGTCGCCGCTGGTGAGTGTCGCGAAGTTGTGGCGGAAGTTGTCTTCAAGGCCAGTGACGGACACGACACGCTTCGCGTCATCCTCTGCGTAGTAGTCGTCATAGTAGGTGCAGGTGAAGTGACCGTGATCGTCGAATGAGAGGCCGACTCCAGTCAAATCATAGGTCGTGCTCATGAGCGCGATGATGGTCACGCTATAGTCGCCGTTGGTGATGACGTAGTCAGCGAGGACCTTCATCTCAAACTGGGCCGCGAGGTTGCGGATACGCTCTGCGAGCTTGGCTGAAAACTGGGGGGGGAGGTTGGTTGCCATGTTGGCTCCTATGTTTGGTGGCTCTCGGTGAGCCGTTAAGGTTGTGAGCTCCGTTGCTCATGTATAGGTTTTACCTAACACTGTTCACCCTGTCAATATTTATTTTGACATTTCGTGCAAGTATTTTAAAAGCTGTTATATTACAAGCACTTACAGCACAAAGTATTTTCAAGGCTGGCCTCTCAACGCGAGCCCACGCGAGCCCATGTACGCGCGAGCGCGCCGATGTTATCTGGTGAGCTGATCAGAGCTGATCAGAGCTGATCAGAGCTGATCAGAGCAGCTCAGCTCGGGCGCAGCTCGAGCAGCCAGAAACGACTTCGCGAAGTCATTATTGGCGCGGCGCGCCAGCGGCCAGCGCGGCCAGCTCAAACAGAAAAGCCCACACTAGGTGTGGGCTCATCTGCTCTCTCAACTCAGCTTGCTCTCTCGCTCGTCCTTTCATCGAGCGCGGTGATTAGGTCTCTTGATGACAGCCAGCGCATTCTTCATCACAGTAGGGTGTCTCACCTCGCCAAATGATCTCGTCACTCGGAGTCTGGTGACCACACTCAGCGCAATCCTCACTCTCAGTTTCATCTCGACAGTGCTCAGAGCAGTAAGTCCCTTGCTCAGTCTCGACTGCATCATCCTCTCTCAAGTAGAGTGCTTCGCAAGCGTCGCAAGTGCCAATCATCTCATCATCAAGTACAGGGTAGTCAGAGACTGCGCAGTGCATCTCGTAAGCCGCTGTGTAAGCCGCTGTATCTGGAGTCACAATCAAGATTGCGGTCCATCCACAGGCCCAGTGGTTAAACTCATGGATAGACCAGTGAGTCTCGTCTGGGTCGACCTTAGCGAGCTCTCGCTTGAACACCTTGACGTTGGCGCGTGTCACAGCATCAGAGTCTCGGTGCCACTCGTACATGATATGCATTGCGCGCTCTTCATCAGAGATCTCAATGTGAAGTGAGAAGTTAGTGGAAGCGTCGATACGCTGGCCAAAAGTTTCCATGTCAGCATTAAAGTTCATGCTTAAGTCCTTATTCGGAGTGTCAAAGATATGTCGGCTTGAGCCACTGCTCGTCCGATCTGTTAATGTTGTACAGGAATAACTAAACACCGTCAACATTTATTTTGACAAAGTGGAGCATATTGAGCGTAAGTGCCTGTTTTCATTGCGAAAAGTATTTTCATAAAACTTTATCTGGCCCGACTGTCGGCGGCCAAATGTGATCCCGTCAAAATATTTTCGTCATTTGTGAATACTATTGTTGACAGGTCAGTTATCGTTTAGTATAACCTATACACGCACTGAGCAATAGAGCTCATCAAACAACTCAACAGGGCAACAGAGCCCTAAACTGAACAGCAAGAAAGCTACATCACTATGGACATATTTATCCTTATCGCATTCGACATTCCCTTTGGCGCGCTCCTCTGGGTTCTCGAGAGGTTCTTTAGCCTTATCGGCTTCATCATCAAGGTCGCGGCCCTCTGTATCCCATTTGTGCTCCTCTGGGCTTATATCTGGGTGATCTGAGGCGCAAGGCCAGCGCAAGGCGCGACGCGGCGCGCCGCCAGCAGACCCAGCGGCGGCGCGCCGCCAGCGGCGCGGCTCTTCAATATTGACTTCGCGAAGTCATATTTGCGCCAGCGCGCTCGCGCGCTCGCGCGCTCGCGTGTGCTCGCGTGTGCTCGCGTGTGCTCGCGTGCGCTCGCTCGCGAGAGGCCACCCAAGAGCTCACTCAAAATAAAATCAAAATATGTCAAAATAGACATTGACAGACCAAAGGCGTTTAGATATAACTGTACACAAGAGGCGAGATCGCCACCAACCCTCAAGCTCAATGGAGAGCCAAATGTTCAAGCTAACTACTCTCGGTATCCTTCCCATGATCCTTTTCCTCAACTGGTACGGATGGACTCTCGCGGGCTTCGGAACCTTCATTCTCATCAGCGGTGTTGTTCAGCTCACGCGAGACATTGTTCTCACCGTTGCCGCAAGTACGCGAAAAGATTACTAAAATAAAATAAATGCTAGAATGTCAAAATAAATATTGACGCCGTTTAGAGAATACTGTACAACCTAAGCATGGCTCAACGGAGAGCCGCCAAACACATCAAGTCCAAAGGGGGACAACATGGCAACCAAGATTACTTCACCACTCTCTGCATCACAGGCAATCGCACTAAGCAAGATCACCACAACTGGTATCGACACCAGCGCACTGCACCACAACAACACAGGCGAGCAAGAGGAGCACAGCGGAAGCGTCGCGCTCATCATGGATTACAGCTTCAAGGTCGCGGCTGATGAGGAGTACGTCCCCACAATCGCGATGCCTTACAAGGCTGTGCTTGGCCTCTTGGCGAGCAAGAGCCCAGAGATGGCGCAGATGGTACTCGACGCAATGAATGAGGCTCTCACCCTCAACGCTGGCAAGACAGCTGGTGACTCGGATGCTCAAGAGAAGCTCAAGGCCGCAACTCTCGCGGTTCCAGAGGCGACCGCAAAGGTTGAGGATATGCTTCAAGACCTTCCCAAGCTCCAGCGCAAGGGCAAGATCCACAGCGTCAACATCGAGGCTCAAGCATTCAACGTGAGCGAGGTTAAGTCGGCTCTCACAGCGCACGCAGAGAAGCAAGCTCAAGAGGCTCAAGAGCAAGCTGAAGAGCTGGCAAAGATGTTCGCCTAAGACCAGCGAGGCGCAAGCCTCACTGAACGTGGAAGGGCATACGTTACCACCCTATAACAACACTCAAAGAGGTCATATAATGAACGCAAGCGATAACAGGGTATTTGTAGCGTGGGCGACAACAGCTGATGGTGAGCGAGAGACTGTCGGTGTCTATCGCACAGAAGAGCAGGCCAGTAGGGCCGCGCACGTTGTGATGAGCGAGTGCGACAGAGTGGGAGACTGGGGATGGGATGAGGCGACTCTTGAGCCGTTCAAGCTCTATCAAGCGTGGATTGAGGTCGATTGTGAGAGGTTTGATCTTGGAGTCTTCGCAGACTGCGACAGGGCTGTCAGAGAGGCACAGGATGCGCTTGCTGACAACCTCAGAGATCGAGGCTGGGATGAAGAGGAGATCAATGAAGCGATCAACGATGATGAGCCAGCGGTCGACTTTGGCGGCTCATTCTACTGGGGAGTGAGCGAGACCTCGCTGATCCTTTGAGCGGCGCGCCGCCAGCGGCGCGCCGCTGGCGCGGCGCTGGCGCGGCTCGTCAAGAAATGACTTCGCGAAGCGATAAAGTCGGAGCGGCTGCGCTGCTCTGCGCTGCGCTGCGCTGCTCTGCTGGTGAGCTGCTCACAAATAAAATAAATGCAGGTTTGTTGAAATAAATGTTGACTCTGTTTAGTTAATCCTATACAACAAGAGAGGGTTCAATAAGGAACCAGAACAAACGACTCAATGGAGAGACGGATGACAAAGCTCTTAACCAGAAAACCAAAAGGCACCAAGAAAGCCACCAAGCGCAAAGTCAAGCGTCACAACTCGATGGTTGTCGAGTATTCGACCTTTTACTTGGTCTTCACTTGCATTGTTAAGCCGTCTGCAAATGATAAGACTGGTGAGATGATCCAGACTTATCTGATCGACAAAGAGACCATCAGCGATAGCAAAGTGTTCGGGGCTAAGTGCGGAGACTGTCCACTTGTTGACGTGTGCTATGTCCAAAAGGACAAGCTAAGCGTGCGCGCCGCGCTCAAGCGTCTTATTGACGGCGAGAGCACTGCTTATGTCTGGTCTACGCTTGATGAGGTACTCGCGGCGATCAGTGGGCGTGAGGTTCGCTTCGGAACCTACGGCGACCCCTCAGTCATCCCTCTTGATGACATGGCGCGCATTGTTGATGCTGTCAGCAAGTGGACTGGTTACAGCCACTTTTGGCGCGAGATTAACCCTCTTTATGCTCAGTATCTCATGGCATCAGTCGAAGACATTCACGGTGAGCTTGAGGCACTCAGCGCAGGCTATCGACCCTTTCGCGTGATGCTCGATAGTGATGAGGCTCCAGAGGTAAGCGACAACGCGATTGAATGCCCTCATTACACCAGAGGCGTTCAGTGTATCGACTGTGGCCTTTGCGCTGGTCAGAAAGTCAAGGCCGCCCCGATCTACGTTTGGCAACACGGACAGTGAGCCGCCTCACTCGCGCGGTTCACTCGCCGCGCTCGCCGCGTCGTCTTTGGTGAGCTCGCTCGACGCGCTCGCCGCGTCGTCTTTGGTGAGCTCGCTCGCCGCGTCGCCGTCGCCAGCTTCGGCGAGAGTCTGGCAGCCAGCATTCAAATCTGACTTCGCGAAGTCAAATCTGGACTGATCCATCAGGCGCAGCAGCTGCAATCCCTGAGCCAGCCTGACCAGCTCCACAGCAGACCAGCCAGCAAGATCAGCACCCTCATCAATCTCGGCAACCTCGACTGGCTCTGGCTCTTGATGGTCGCGCTGTCTCTGAACACCTTCAGGGTCATATATCAAGTCTCCGATGATTACACCGAAGAGAGTCTCAGCCATATCCACAAAGAGCCTGCCAGCACCTCTGAGCATCGCGCCGATGGCGAGCGCGATAACGAGCACACCTGCCGCCCACACAAAAGCCTCAAGCATCGCCTGCATCAGCCTGCCCCTCCTCTTTCTCAAGTCGCTCAATCAAGCGATTGAGATACCAGCGCGCCTTCTTTAGATCGGTCAGCTTGTTCTGCTTTGACTGACACCGCGAGACATACTTGATTATGTTCCCGATGATGAAGCCCTCACCCTTATCTTGGGTCCAGCTTTCGATTGCGTCTATCACCTCAATCCCAGACTCAGCGTGGTAATGATCTGGACTGTTCACTTGTTCTTTCATGCGCGCGTTTACCTTTCATCGACTAGGTGAAAACAATCCCCCATGTCGATGAATATCGCAAGGCAAGATCAACTATCTTCTGGTGGGCTTGGTGGTCGAATGTAGAACGTGACAGGTGGCGGCCTAAGAGACTTGACTAGAGTCTCAGCCACGCTGTCATCCAAGCGCACAGGCGCGCTAGTGTCCTTGTTGCAGCGAGGACAGACCATCTCGCATACGAGCTCACCTTTAACCAAAGAGAAGGCCAGCACTCCCTTGTTCCTTAACTTAATCTTGCCGCCAATCGCTCGCAGAAGCGGCTGGTCGCAGTGCTGGCACTTAGTCATCTATTTAATCCCCAGTGCGTATGGTCTATCAAACTCAATCATCGTAGCACCATTACTCTGATAGGATCTGACAATCGCAGACTTGCGCACCTCTCCAAGAGAGGCCGTGAATGCCTCAGTCGATGATGAGCCGTCGGGGCATTCGATGATCACAGTCTCGAGTGTGGCTCGGATAGCCAGACCTGCATCAACAGCTTTTGCAACAACGCTGTCAGAGATACGAGTCTCAAGGTCGAAGAGATACGACAGGCGACTGCCTGCGCAGACGCGCAGACCATCAATCGTCGTGATGTATGCATTCGGGCCATACTGATCTTCAGCGGTAATGTAATAAGTGTTCATAGCAGCACGTCCTCTGCGGCGAATGGGCTTTGGTCTGTGTCCTGATCTGGGCGCGCGACGTA
>Ga0160423_10001991_pt1 | contig 17110 bp, 17 predicted proteins | sample CRUFie14St8metaG_FD_108191 | JGI IMG/M metagenome (GOLD analysis project Ga0160423, IMG submission 108191) | Marine microbial communities from the Costa Rica Dome - CRUD Field 142mm St8 metaG | ecosystem: Environmental > Aquatic > Marine > Oceanic > Photic zone | place: Costa Rica: the Eastern... | reverse complement strand
GCGGGAAACGGATTTGAACCATTGACCTTCGGGTTATGAGCCCGACGAGCTACCAAACTGCTCTATCCCGCGAAAAATTGCTGTCTTTAAAAATTAACAACAATTTTCTATTTTGTCAATAAAAGGTAAGATTATGCGAACATCTCAGCGACAGTTTTATCCATTAATTTTGTTGTTAAACTTCTTAGGATAAACTCATCTCGTTGTACTTCAACACCGATCTGTTTTGTTAAAGCATCATTTCCAAGATAAACAATTTGCACCCATGTTGCTGTTTCAAAACCTTTAATTGGGTATGCTAATGACTTTTTACCATGGTTTTTAACCATTACTTGCGCACCCTTATCCTTGATAAAGTCTTTATAAAAGTCAACCTTTTCTCGAGTTGATTCCTCAACAGTTGTGAACTTTAGTAGTAAAACTAGTTCATAAAGTTCTAATTCTTTTTTAGCCATAACTAGAATGAATTCGTTGTAATCTTTGGTTATTTATACTTTAGTTGACAACAAAGCTTTTTTGCAAGAAGCAAACTAAACTTTACAGCTTAACCCTTTCAGGTTAAAAATAAGGAACCTTTTAACCGACACTATATTAAATCGTTAAAGAAAAAATAAGTTGTCGGTTAAAAGGTTTACGTTTCACTTGTAAGAATGCATATTCAACAAGGGAAAGTTTTCCGTTTACTTACTAAAATAAAAAAGTTAATTTTTTTATTTGAACTTTCTTAGTAAAAGGCGGATTGACCCATCTTCTAAGTTCCCAGACTCTACGAACTCTAAGTTTTGTTCCTCACTTACTTTTGTAATAAGGTTAAACGCATAACGTTGGTGAACTTGGTTTAAGAACTTATCAATCGAATAACTTTGGTCCCAGAACATTAAATCTGCAACAAGTTCATATTCGTTATTGTTCCATCTAAAACCAATATCATAGTTATTCTTTTGACGAATAACAATATCAGCTGAGTATTCCTGGTTATTGTATCCACGAATCTTCTCTGCTCCAGATTCCCATTCAATGTTAAGGTCTGAAAGACTCTTCTCAATTGTTACACGATCGTAAAGCTTTGTCTTAATTTTAGTAAAGTGAGACATCTTTGTTGACTTTTGTCATTTTCTAGTTCTGCTTGTTAAAGGAATTTATACAATTTCCTATTAGACATATTATAACATTGACTTTACTTTACATTCATTGAATATAATTAAATGCTCGAGATATTGTATAATTTGAATAATAAAAAAAAGAAAAAAGATAGACATAAATGCTTCTAGCAGACGATTTAAATCAATTACTAGATGTATTACCAACTTTTATAAGTGATACACTACATAAACACCCTCGTCGTGCACAACTAATTGAAATTGTTTTAGATCTTGGTCGCCGACCAGAAGCTCGTTTTTCGGATGGTACTGAATATTTATCTTATCGAACAATTGTTTGGCAAGATTTAGATTATATTTTGAAACGTTTAGGAAAATTTAGTGGAGACAATCGTGCAGGGATTGAGAAAACCCTTCATCGAATTAGTTCGCTGCGTAACCGACAAGGTAGCGTAATTGGGCTGACGTGTCGAATTGGTCGCGCGATTTTTGGCACCGTTAGTATTATTAGAGATCTTTTAGAACAAAAGAAATCTATATTACTATTAGGTCGACCAGGCGTAGGAAAAACAACTGCTATTAGGGAAATTGCACGTGTATTATCCGACGGGATGCAAAAACGTGTCGTGATTATCGATACTTCAAATGAAATAGCTGGGGACGGAGATTTACCACACCCTTCTATTGGTAAAGCAAGGCGCATGCAAGTATCTAATCATCAGAACCAACATGAAGTAATGATTGAGGCAGTAGAGAATCATATGCCGGAAATTATTATCATTGATGAAATTGGTACAGAATTAGAAGCCGCAGCAGCTCGTACGATTGCCGAACGTGGAGTACAGCTAGTCGGTACAGCTCATGGTAATACGTTAGAAAACCTCGTTAAAAACCCAACTATTACGGACTTAATCGGTGGAATTCAATATGTAACCTTAGGCGATGAGGAAGCAAAACGAAGAGGTTCGTCGAAAAGTATTTTAGAACGTAAAGCTCCCCCAACTTTTGATGCAGCGATAGAAATCCATGATCCAAATGTCTGGGCGATTCATGAGAATATTGAAGAATCTGTTGATTGTTTACTCCAAGGAAAAGATACTCCACTCCAGAAGCGCTCCATTTTAGAAAATGGGACTCTGGTGGACTGCCGAATCGTTTATAATAACAAGGAATCGGATGGGCTTTACAGCAGTTCGCAAAAATTTTCGGGCGGCGAAAAAAAGCAAAAAAATAACTATTTGTTAAACCGTATCAACAACGACAATAAACTAAAATCCAAAAAAGTTGCTAAAAGTAACAGCGAGTTTCAAAACAATCTCGAGCAAGATTTTACGTTTCTATATGTGTATGGCATAAACAATCAAGACTTGAAATCGTTAATAAAAACATTAAAATTACCGATTATAATTACAAAAGAAATTCAATATGCTGACGCTATATTAGCTCTGGCGAATCTAGTTAAGAATAATCGTAAATTAAAGCAAATCTCCCATTCGAAGAAGATTACAATTCATACAATTCAAAGTAATAGTTTATTACAAATTGCTAAGGCATTAAGGCTCTTAGCGAAAAAGAACTCTATACCTATCGTTGGTGAAAAAAAATTCAATACGGAAGTTACCGAAGTTATTAGTCGTGAATTTTTAACGCCATTAGAAGAGACAAGGTTAGCAATTGAAGAAGTTGTAATAGCAAAGAATATTGCTATTGATCTATTTCCAAGAGAAAGCGCGATACGTAAACAACAGCACGAATTGATTTATCACTATCATTTAAAGGGTTTAACAGTAGGTACGGAAAAAAATAAACGACTTCGTATTTTCCCACGTGGCTATGACGAAACTTTGAAGGAGAAAACTTCATAGTGAATTCACACGAGAAACATCTAATCTTTAACAGGCTTTTTTATTTTTTGTAGTATAATTTAGAATAGAAAAGTCTGTACTATCTTATTATTAATAACTATGGCAATTAATTTACAAGAGGAGTATAACAACACAAATATCCAGAGTATCATTGATCAACTGGATAATGATTTAGTAGGTTTAGCTCCAGTAAAACAGCGTATCAAAGAAATTGCTGCGCTACTATTAGTCCAACGTCTGAGAAAAAACTTAGGCCTAGGAACAGGATCAGCCGCTGTAGGTTTACACATGTCCTTTACCGGGAGTCCAGGAACTGGAAAAACTGAAGTTGCTACCCGAATGGCTGATATTCTATTTAAACTTGGATACATCCGTAAAGGTCATTTAATTACGGTTACTCGAGATGATCTAGTAGGACAATACATTGGTCACACAGCACCGAAAACAAAAGAAGTTTTAAAGCAGGCAATGGGTGGAGTTTTATTTATTGATGAAGCTTACTACTTATACAAACCTGATAACGAAAGAGATTACGGTTCTGAAGCTATTGAAATCTTACTTCAAGTAATGGAAAACCAACGAGATGATCTTGTTGTAATCTTTGCTGGTTATAAAGATAGAATGGATAGTTTTTATGAATCTAACCCAGGCTTATCATCGAGGGTAGCTAACCACATCGATTTCCCTGATTATACACCGGAAGAATTAATCCATATTGGTCGTTTAATTCTAGAGGATCAACAGTACAGAATGACTGATGAAGCTGAAGCAGCACTTCTAGATTATATTCAAAAACGAAGTCAATTACCTCTTTTTGCAAATGCTAGAACTATTGCAAATGCAATTGATACAGCTCGAATGAAGCATGCAAACCGAATGTTTAACTCGGGTAATTCTGTATTAACAAAATCAGATCTAGTTACAATTGAAGTTGGAGACATTCTAGAAAGTAGTCTGTTTTCAGAACTTGCTTAGTTTAAAGACCAAGGTGGTTTATAATTAATAATTAACTAAGTATTACAAAATTTATACTTAAAAACAGTAAAAAAAATATGGTTGAAGTATTACTTTCAGGTATCGTACTAGGTTTAGTACCAGTTACTATTCTAGGACTTTTTGTTGCAGCATATCTACAATACAGACGCGGTAACCAGTTTGGTATTTAAAAATAGTAAAATTAAATTGTCTAACACCAAGCAAGCAAAGAAACTTTGCTAGGCTGGTGTTAGACAATTTTTTATTAATTACCCGATTCTAATTTAAATAAGTTATAAAAGAATAACTTTTGCCTTTAGAACAAAGTAAACTACTCGGTGTCGGATACGACCAAGCATAATATTAAAATAATTAAAAGCTTCTTTCTTATATTCAGTTAGTGGATCTTTTTGTCCATATGCAATCCAACGGATAGAGTCTCTTAAGAAAGCAATTTTTTGAAGATGTTCCGTCCAAGCCCTATCAATTTCTTGCAAAATAAAGGATTTTTCAAGTTCCCTTAATAAACCCTTTTCGATAGACTCCATTTCTAATTCTTTCAAATCGTAGGTAATCTCGATTTGTTGCTGAAAAAAGTTTAGATATTGTAGATTATCCTTTTTTTCCTCTATCGTTCCTGGGAACGGAGCTCCTAATAGATTTTGTAGTTTTAACGTAATAAAGTTAATAGTCTCTTTATCTTCGATGACTTTAAAACGGCTAACTAAATCATATAAACTTCTTTCTGCATATTCAACGAGTGATTTTCTTGTATCTTTCTCATTAAATAAGCCTCGACGCTCGGCATATACAAGATTTCTTTGTATATTAATTGCTTGGTCGTACTCAAATAATTGCTTTCGTGTATCAAAGTAAAAAGCTTCAACCTTTTTTTGAGCAGATTCTAAACTTTTGTTTAATAAATTAGATTGGATTGGTGTGTCATCCTGGAATCCAATATTTTGCATAATATTTAAAATTTGATCACCACCAAAAATCCTTAATAACTTATCCTCTAAACAAAGGAAGAACCTTGATGAACCCGGATCACCTTGTCTTCCCGCACGTCCTCGTAATTGGTTATCAATTCTTCTAGATTCATGTCGTTCCGTACCAATCACATGCAATCCACCAAGATTTAAAATTGTATTTTTCGACTCTTCCACAATCTGCTTCTGTGTGTCGAAAATATTATTATAGATTTTTAAAAATAGTTCGGCTTCAGAATCAGAGCGTTTTTCTAATTCCGCTAACGGTGTCCTTAGAAGTTCCTCGTGTTTAATTTGAACTTCTTCTAAAACCTTATTATCCTGTAAATTTAAACTTATAATTAGTTCATTTTTGTTTAGATCCGACGGGTCAGTAAATAATTTTCTTACCAAATTATTCGTTAAAAAAGTAGGATTTCCACCAAGTAAAATATCTGTTCCCCGTCCAGCCATGTTTGTCGCAATTGTAATCGCTTGTTTACAACCAGCCTGTGCGACAATCTCAGACTCACTTTCGACATTTTCAGGTCGTGCGTTTAGAAGTCTATACGGGACTTTATATTCACTAAGGAGTGCCGCCAAAAGTTCAGACTTTTCAATTGTCGTGGTACCTATTAAAACTGGACGCCCGAGATTATACATCTCAAGACATTCTTGGGCAATACAACGCCATTTAATGTATTGGTTCTTGTAAATAAGGTCTGACAAATCCTTTCTTTTTATCGATCGGTTTGTTGGGATTGGGACAACCGTTAAATTATAGATTTTTTCAAACTCAGCTTCTTCGGTCTTTGCCGTTCCAGTCATTCCAGACAATTTTTGGTATAGCAAGAATAAATTTTGATAACTTATAGAAGCGAGCGTTTGACTTTCATCTTGTATTGGTAAATTTTCTTTTGCCTCCACTGCTTGATGTAAACCATCACTCCAACGACGACCAACCATTGTTCGGCCTGTAAACTCATCAACAATAATGATCTCGTTATCCTCATTAACGATGTAATTTTTATTTCTTTGGAATAATTCTTTCGCTTTAAGCGAATTTAATATATAGAAGATCCACGGTTCGTCTGGACTATAGAGATCAATGATTTCTAGAGCTTTCTCACAAAAAGTGACACCTTCATTCGTTAATGTTACATTTTGAGCTTTTTCATCAACACTATAATGAATATCACGCTTTAAAGTAGTAGCAAGTTTTGTAGTCTGTACATACTTTTCTGTCGAGGCTTCACCTGCCCCTGAAATAATCAAAGGCGTTCGTGCTTCATCGATTAAGATAGAATCCACTTCATCAATAACACAATAGAAAAATGGTCGTTGAACAATTTCTTCTATACTATAGGCCATGTTATCGCGTAAATAATCGAATCCAAGTTGGTTATTCGTTACATAAACGACATCACAGTTATAATTTTCTTTTCTTTCAGCACTTTCCATCTCTTCTTGAATTAACCCGACGGTTAAACCTAGGAATCGATGTACTTGGCCTACAGATTCTGCATCACGTCGCGCTAAATAATCATTAACGGTAATTACGTGTGTACCCTTGCCGTAAAGTGCGTTTAGGAAAGTTGGCAATAACGCAACTAAAGTTTTACCTTCCCCCGTTTTCATCTCGGCAATCTTACCTTCATCGAGAACTAATCCCCCAATGATTTGAACATCAAAATGGCGGAGTCCTAAAACTCGTCTACTGGCTTCACGAACAAGTGCGAATGCTTCAGGAGTAATGGACGCTTTCGCTTCTCCTTTTGCAAGGCGATTTTTCAATGCCTGCGTCTTCTCTTTTAACTCTAAATCAGTTGCTGATTTTAAGTTGTTCTCTAAGCTATTGATTTTATCGACTTGTTGTTTGTATTTTGATAAAACCTGTTGTGAGGGGTTTTGAAAAAGTGCTTCTAACATATGTTTATATTATATTTTTTGAGAGCATTGCAGGTTTATAAACCGCTCTATAACAATCTTTAGTAAAAGGTACTTATATATAAGTATTTATATAATTATTAAATTTAATTTATCTACTTCTTTAGTCTAACCTAAATATCCCTAAAAAAACCAAGCTTAAAAATAAAAACCTGTGTAATAGTAACTGCTTCGTTTATCTGTGAACAATAAATTAGATTTTATAAAGTTTCTTTTAGAAACCGATTATATAGTCATTCCAATGTTTTATAGTCGCGAACATTTAAATCATCGTTTTTAGATACATTGGGTCACCTGGGACTCGAACCCAGAACTATTCGGTTAAAAGCCGAGTACTCTACCATTGAGTTAGTGACCCCCGACAACTATTATTATACAAAATTTTTTTTTATTTGACGATACTTAAAATGAAAAATAGTTTAAAAAAGCGTTTGATATCTTTTAAATCGTTTGCTATTCTTTATGTTATAAGAAAAGGCTCAGTAGCTCAGTTGGTTAGAGCAGGGGACTCATAAGCCCAAGGTCGCAGGTTCAAGTCCAGCCTGAGCCATTTAAAGTAATTGCTAGACGAATAATAATTTCTGTCTATTTATCAAAAGAGTCATGAAAAAAAGTAAATAAATAATATGCCAGCAAAAACGATACTTTATCAAGAATCTGCGCGAAAAGCTTTAGAAAAGGGAATGGATATTCTAGCTGAAGCTGTTTCAATTACTTTAGGACCAAAAGGAAGAAACGTAGTTTTAGGAAAAAAGTTTGGAACTCCTCAAATTGTTAATGACGGTGTAACAATCGCAAAAGAGATTAATCTAAAGGACAATCTTGAAAATACGGGAGTCTGCCTTATTCGCCAAGCAGCATCGAAAACAAATGATGTTGCAGGGGATGGAACAACGACTGCAACGGTTTTAGCTTATGCAATTATTAAGCAAGGTATGCGAAATGTTGCTGCAGGAGCAAACCCTATTGTTTTAAAACGTGGTATTGAAAAGGCTACACAATTTGTTGTTAGTCGAATTACAGACTATGCCCGCCCAATCGAGAATCTTTCTGATATTACTAAGGTAGCTACTATCTCTGCCGGAAATGATACAGAAGTCGGTACCTTAATTGCTAGCGCAATCGATAAGGTTGGGCGTGAAGGACTTATTTCATTAGAAGAAGGAAAATCGACGGTAAATGAATTAGAAATCACTGAAGGGATGGGCTTCGACCGAGGTTTTATTTCGGGTTATTTCGTTACTAACCAAGAAAGAATGGAAGCAGTTTTAGAAAACGCTTACATTCTACTAACAGATAAAAAAATTACGTTAGTTAAACAGGACTTATTACCTACACTAGAACTTATTACAAAAACTAATCAACCATTACTGATTATTAGTGATAATGTTCAAAAGGAAGCGTTAGCTACACTTATTGTAAATAAGATACGAGGCATCCTAAATGTTGTTGCCGTTCGTGCCCCAGGTTTTGGTGATCGTCGAAAAGCTTTACTGTCAGATTTAGCCGTGTTAACGGGCGGACAGGTAATTAGTTCGGATGCAGGTTACAGTTTACAAAATATGGAGCTAGAATCTTTAGGCCGTGCTAGACGTATCATAATTGGTCGAGATTCTACGACAATTATTTCAGACGCTAATAAACGCGAAGTTCTTGCTCGTTGTGAACAATTACGCCGTCAACTTGAAACAAGCGACTCCACTTATGAAAAAGAAAAAATTCAAGAAAGATTAGCTAAGTTAAGCGGTGGTGTAGCAGTAATTAAAGTTGGTGCAGCTACCGAGACGGAAATGAAAGATCGCAAGCTAAGACTTGAGGATGCTGTGAATGCAACGAAAGCAGCCGTTGAAGAAGGTATTGTTCCTGGTGGTGGAACAACGTTAGCGCATATTTCTGAGGAACTTTTTGAGTGGGCCAAGGATAACTTATTAGAGGACGAGCTTATTGGAGCCTTAATCGTTGAAAAAGCACTTAGTGCCCCATTAAGAAAAATTGCTTCTAATGCTGGCGAAAATGGTGCGGTTATTTTTGAAAAAGTAAAAGAAGCAGATTTTGAAGTAGGTTACAATGCCGCGGCAAATGAATTAGGTAATATGTTTGACATCGGAATTATTGATCCTGCAAAGGTAACGCGCTCAACTCTACAAAATGCTGCTTCAATTGCGAGTATGGTTTTAACAACGGAATGTATAATTGTAGATAAGCCTAATCCTAATGAGGAAAATGTTATGTAATTCTTCTAGGATTTTAATGTTTGATAAATCCGACATCTATTTAAATTTAAATGTATAGTCAATTTTTAAAAAAATATAGTTCACCCAAAGTTATTTCAAGATCGCAGATAAACATGAATGTACTTGTCGATGATGAAATGGCTTTATCTGAGCATATCGAAGAATTTAGTCAACGCCTGGTATTTTGTCTTGTTTTTCTTCTTTTTGCAACAATCGTTTGTTTTGCAGATGTAAAAGAAATCGTACAATTTTTCCAAGCTCCAGCTATTGGTGTAAAATTCTTACAATTTTCACCTGGGGAGTACTTTTTTGCTTCAGTTAAAATAGCAGTTTTTTGCGGGATTCTGCTTAGCAGCCCTTTAATCCTGTATCAGTTACTACTGTATTTAATCCCAGGTTTAACGAAAAACGAAAGAGATATTGTTCTGCCTGTTAGTTTTGGTTCGGGTATATTGTTCTTTATCGGACTAATATTTTCGTATTCATTCTTAGTTCCTGCAGCCTTAAGATTTTTTATAGCATATGGTGCGGAAGTTGTTGAACCATTCTGGTCATTTGACCAATATTTTGATTTTGTGGCGGTTCTGTTATTTGCTACTGGCTTAGCGTTTCAAGTACCTGCCGTCCAAGTAATATTAGGGTTATTAGGTATTGTCACAGGAGAAAAAATGTTGTCTGCCTGGAAATATGTTATTGTGATTTGCACTATCGTTGCAGCCATAATAACGCCATCAACCGATCCCGTAACGCAACTTTTACTATCAACTGCCCTATTAAGTTTGTACTTAGGTGGTTCTGGTTTTGTAATCTTGCTTAAAAAATAATTTTTCTAGACTACGAAAGCGTTATTTAATAAAATATTAAGTGTATAATACTTTACTGTAATAGATTTATTAATTAAATTACTTAAATGATTCAAGCAATCAAAAAGTTAAAGTCAGTTTTCGTAATTCTAGGTATCGTAGGAACAATTTTCGTACCGAAAGTTTCTTACGCATATCCTGTTTTTGCGCAAAACGCGTACCAGAATCCTCGTGAAGCTACTGGAAGAATTGTTTGTGCTAACTGTCACTTAGCACAAAAACCAGTAGAAATTGAAGTACCACAAGCTGTTTTACCTGATACAGTATTCGAAGCTGTTGTAAGTGTTCCTTACGATACTTCAGTAAGACAAATTCAAGGTAACGGTACTCGAGGTACACTTAACGTTGGTGCCGTATTAATTATGCCGGAAGGTTTTAAGCTTGCTCCTAAGGATCGTCTTACTGATGAAATTAAAGCAAAAACAAAAGGTGTATTTGTTCAGCCTTACAGTAAAGAAAGAGACAACATCTTCGTAGTAGGACCAGTTGCTGGTGCAAACAAGAAGGGTGAACTTCGAGAAATCGTTTTCCCTATTCTTTCTCCAGACCCTGCAACAAACAAAGATGTTAACTTCCTAACTTACCCAGTTTACCTAGGTGGTAACCGAGGAAGAGGACAAGTATATCCAACAGGTGAGAAGAGTAACAACAACGCTGTTACTTCTACGGTAGCAGGTCAAGTGGCTTCAATTGGGCCTGGTGAAACTGGTAAAACAAACATTGTTATTACTACAGCTAACGGTGATGTTACAACAACAGTTCCATCAACACTTGAAATTTCTGTAAAGGAAAAAGATACAGTTAAAGTTGATCAGCCGCTAACACTAGATCCGAATGTGGGTGGTTTTGGACAAGAGGAGACAGAAATCGTTCTTCAAAACCCAAACCGTGTTAAAGGTATGATTGTATTCTTCTTTACAGTTACACTTACACAAATCTTACTTGTACTTAAGAAGAAGCAATTTGAGAAAGTTCAAGCTGCTGAGATGAACTTCTAAGTAAATTAAGAATAAAAACAAAAAAAAAAGATACTAAAACAAATTTTTGTTTTAGTATCTTTTTTTTTTGGCTAGTTACGAATGATTTTATCAGACGAACTTACAAATACTAGAGCAGCTGCAATTGGTACAATAACAATAACCACGGCTAAAAAAACACTGCTTAGAAAAGCACTTAATGAAGGTGTCATAAATTTTTATATTTAACTTTTTACCTTAAGTTGATTTTGAAATAATTATAGCATAAAGCTTAACTAACCGTTTAGTTGTTTCTAACCTTTACCAATTACAAATGGTAATAAAGCAGCAATTCTAGCTGTTTTAATTAATTTCGCTACTTTTTTTTGTTGTTTCGAAGATAAACCACTAATTCGTCTCGGAAGAATTTTACCTTGTTCGCTAAGGTAGTTTGTTAGGATTTTTGTATCTTTATATGTAAGTGAATCAAAGTCGATTGATTTGCTTGTGTCTTTATCGAAAGAATTTTCAACCATAAAATTTTTTAGTCCAAATAAATTGTTACTTTATTTAATTTCTTTAAATAGTTCGTGCTTCTTTGTTACTGGAGAATACTTTTTCAGTTCTAATCGTTCTGTCGTATTACGACGATTCTTTGAAGTATGGTAACGATAAACTCCTTGTTCACATTTGTGTTCTAAAGTAACGCGAATACGAGCCCCTTTGCTTTTAGCCATTATGTTTATTGCGTTTATTAATTACGTTTTCAATATATAACGAAAAACTAAAAAAATCAATGCCATAGTCGGTTGAAGGAACATTAATAAAAATTTTTTAAAAAAATCCTTTTCTAACTAGTAACCTTTTGGTAAACTTATGAATGTGAGTTTAAATAATTTCTAAGCTGGTGTAGCTCAATTGGTAGAGCAACTGATTTGTAATCAGTCGGTTATGAGTTCAAGTCTCTTCACTAGCTCTAACAAATTTAATTCCTAAGGAATTTATTATACATGATATTATTTAATAAATACTTACTCTGAATGTTTTAATTAACTAAAAAATTTCGAATGGACGTACTAATAATTACACTTTCCAGAGGTCTTGCTGGTTTCTTAAAATTTTATATTGTTGCTTTAACCCTACGCGTTTACTTAACTTGGTTCCCCAATATAAACTTTTATACTCAACCATTCTCCACATTAGGTAAAATGACTGATCCTTATTTAAGACTCTTTAGGGGCATTATTCCACCTCTTTTAGGATTTGATGTTTCTCCCTTACTTGGGTTTAGCTTATTAACATTTCTTATTGATATTTTCTCAAGTATTAATCTTTAAGTTTTATTACGCCACGTTTGTTTTGAAAACAGTATTCACCTAGTTGGTTTCAGCTGTTTTTAAATATAAATAAAGTATAATTAATAGATAATATCGAAGAAATTTGAAAACTTTAATTAGTAAAAATTAAATTAATGGCAAAAAACCAATCAAACGATTCAGAGCCTAAGGTTCTCTTAGATGAAGAGGCTATCTTAGATGATATTGTTGCTTCCCCTTATAAGTATGGTTTTACCACTGATCTTGAAACAGAAGAATTCGAGAAAGGGTTAAGCCAAGAAATTGTAGAAAAAATAAGTTTTAAAAAAGATGAACCGGAATTTTTGAAAAATTTCCGAATAAAAGCTTTTAAAAGCTGGCAAAAGATGAAGAGTCCAGTCTGGGCAAAACTGGATATTCCTGAAATTGATTATGACGATATTCAATATTACTCAGTACCGAAAACTAAAAAGAAACTCGGGAGTTTAGACGATGCCGATCCAGAACTATTAGAGACGTTTGAAAAGCTAGGTATTTCTTTAAACGAACAAAAAATGTTGACTAACGTTGCAGTAGACGCAGTGTTTGACAGCGTGTCGATTGGAACAACTTTTAAGAAACAGCTTCAAAAGTCTGGGGTTATATTTTGTTCAATCACTGATGCTATTAACAAGTACCCGCATTTAGTTGAGAAGTACTTAGCGGGGGTTGTTCCTGTAGGAGATAACTATTTTTCCGCTCTTAATTCAGCTGTATTTAGTGATGGATCATTCTGTTATATCCCGAAGGACGTTAAGTGTCCGATGGAACTTTCAACTTATTTTCGCATAAATAATGAAGAATCTGGTCAATTTGAAAGAACTTTAATCATTGCTGAAGAAAGAAGTTCCGTAAATTATTTAGAAGGGTGTACTGCACCTCAGTTCAGTAGTAATCAATTGCATGCTGCTGTTGTTGAACTTGTTGCTTTAGATGACGCAACGATTAAATATTCAACGGTACAAAATTGGTACGCTGGTGACGAGAATGGAATCGGAGGTGTATACAACTTTGTTACAAAACGAGGAATGTGTGCCGGTAAAAATTCCCGAATTTCATGGACACAAGTTGAAACAGGCTCTTCTATCACCTGGAAATACCCTAGTTGTATATTAGCAGGCGAAAACGCTATTGGTGAATTCTTCTCTGTTGCTTTAACTAGTAATAAGCAACAAGCTGATACGGGTACAAAAATGATACATCTAGCACCAGGAACACGAAGTCGTATTATTTCTAAAGGGATCTCCGCAGGAGATTCAATAAATACCTACCGAGGATTAGTTAAAGTTGGTCCTAAAGGTAAAAAAACACAAAACTATTCACAATGCGATTCTTTACTAATTGGTAAAACTTGTAGTGCCCATACATACCCATATATTGAAGCGCAAAATAGTTATACGCAAATTGAGCACGAGGCTTCAACATCTAAAATTGCTGAGGAGCAGTTATTCTATTTATTGCAACGAGGGATTGATGCCGAAGAAGCAGTTTCTTTAATGGTTAATGGTTTCTGTAAAGAAGTTTTTAACGAATTACCTCTCGAGTTTGCCTCAGAAGCAGATCGTTTATTAAGTTTGAAACTTGAAGGCTCAGTTGGTTAGGGATTACTGCCCAGAAAATTTTAAATATTGGTCTTGTACCTAAAAAATCACTCGAATGAACTTTTTAAACGAATTTGTCCTTTTATTAAAAGCGCGTTACCCAATCATTTATATTTCGACAAATGAAGAAGAAAGAATCGAATATTTAATAAAGTATTGTGCAAAAAAATATGTTGCACGAACTTATTATTCTTGGGATTTTGTTGATGGTTACCAAGGAAACCCAAATGATAAGGGGTTTGCGGCACGAAATCCACTTGAAGCCCTCGATTTAATTGATAAATTAACGCCTGAAACGGCTTCTTTATTTGTTCTTAAAGATTATGATAATTTTCTTAAAGATTTTTCTGTTGTACGTAAATTAAAAAATTTAAGTCGTAGTTTAAAGACACAACCTAAGAATATTATTATTGTTTCTTCCGAAATTAATATTCCTGATTCTTTAAAAGAATTTGTAACTCTTTTAGAGTTTCCTTTACCGAGTTACTCAGAAATCTTAGAAGAACTGAATCGATTACTGTCTTCGTTACAGCAAGAAATTGATCCTACGACATTAAATAATATCGCTACTGCTTGCCAAGGTCTCTCGCTTGAGCGGATTAGACGGGTATTATCAAAAGTAATAGCAAAAAATGGTGAAATCGACGACTCGAGTCCCCCGTTAATCTTGCAAGAGAAAAAACAAATTATCCAACAAACTCAATTATTAGAATTCTGTTTAAATGATAAGAATCTTGATGATTTAGGTGGGTTAGATGTTTTTAAACAATGGTTACAAGTTCGTGATCAAGCTTTTTCTCAAGAAGCAATAAAGTATGGTTTACCGTATCCTAAAGGCCTCTTATTAGTAGGTGTACAAGGAACAGGAAAATCGGTTGCAGCAAAAATTATTGCGCACGAATGGCAATTACCATTATTACGTTTAGATTTTGGAAGACTCTTTGCTTCTTTAATTGGACAATCGGAACAACGAGTTCGAAAAATGATCGAAATTGCGGAAGCCCTTTCACCATGCGTCCTATGGGTAGATGAAATTGATAAAGCATTTGCGGGCGCTCAAAGTAGTGGCGATAGTGGTACAACAAGTCGTGTTTTAGCAACCTTTATTACATGGTTATCTGAGAAGACATCACCTGTATTTGTTGTTTCTACCGCAAACAATATTGAACTAATACCTCCCGAAATTTTACGAAAAGGTAGATTTGACGAGATGTTCTTTCTTAATTTACCTACGCGCGAAGAGCGTGAAGCAATTTTTGAGGTGCACCTTAAAAAATATAGGCCTGATTCAATTGAAAACTTCCAAATACCATTATTAGGGCAATTAAGTAAAGAATTTTCAGGTGCTGAGATTGAACAAGTTGTTATTGATGCGATGCGCCTTGGCTTTAACGAAGATCGCGAGTTTAATAATGAGGATATTTTAGTTTCAATACAAAATTGTGTGCCGTTAGCTCGAACACGAAGTAAAGAACTGGATCAGTTAAAGTCTTGGGCCGAGTCTGGTAATGTAATAAGTGCTTCGAAATATAGTTAAAATGTTTGGCTAAGAAAGAATAATCGATACAATTCCAACACCTTTAACTAAAAAATACGGACAAATAATTTTACGTTCCAGCAATTTTATGCTAACCTAAAAGATTAATTAAAGTGTGGTAAAAAGAATAAAATAATAATAATCATGTCTGCATTACAAAATAGCTCTCTTGATTTAGATATATTTTATAAAAATCCTAATATTCCAGAAATCTCGTTAGGTGATAAGGTAAAAGTAGTAATCTATTTAGAACTTCCTAAAGAAGCTGCGGAAGGAGGAAAAAAGGATAAAGAACGTATCCAAGCTTTCGAAGGTGTTGTTATCTCGAAACATTTAAGTAGTGTTAAAGTTGATTCAACTATTACAGTACGAAAGATGTTCCAAGGCGGTGGTACAGAAAAAGTATTCTTACTTAATTCACCATGGATTAAGAGTATTGAGGTTCTTAGCAGCTCAGTCGTAAGAAGATCTAAGCTATATTATCTAAGAGAAAGAACAGGAAAGTCCGCAAGATTAAAGCGTCGTTTATAATTTACAAGGATCAAGTTTTGGCTGAAAATTTAAAGATTTTATAGCAAACTGTTTAATAATGAAAAAATTTTTTGAAAAATTATCACCATATTTAATACGTTTTGGGGAAAGAGGCTTATCAATTGCCGCTTTTATTTTCCCTTTCGTTGAAGTGGTATCATATTTTGGCCCGAAAGTATTTTTAAATACTGATAGTGTGGCTTTACGAATGTTTTATTCGACATATATAGAAAAATTATCGCGCTTTTATACAGACAATAATCTGCTTATTTTCATTTTTATGGTCTGGGTATTTATTGTATGTGCGCGTGGTTCTGTTCCACTAACAAAGTATGTTCGTTATAATGTCATTCAAGCTATTCTACTGAATATTGTATGTTCGTGTTCGGGCGTGGTTTTTACCTTTCTTCCAATTGTACTTAGAGAAAGTATGGTGGGTGTAATTTTTGCGAACTTCTTATTCTTGGGTATCGTATTACTCATTGCATATTCGTCGTTATTAATTGCATATGGACGATTTCCAAAAATCCCAATTTTGTCTGATGCCGCTAAACTTCAGGTTCAGCAAGGTTAAACAATGACAAAAAAATAATCTCCGCTTTTATAGCGGAGATTATTTTTTGTTTTTACTCTAGATCTTTTCTGTTAGGGTTTCTAGAAGGGTCATTCGAAAGGAAACCGAAAGTGAAAAGAGAAATAAAGAAAATTACAACCGTGTAAACTAAAATCTTTAACGTGAACATAGTTCAATTTTTTAATTGCTAAGCTACAAATAATAAATAAGTATATTTATTTGCTATTTTAGATACTATTATATGCTATATTGCTGCTAATTGATAATTGTTTTTTCTTCACGAAAATTTAAGCCCATACTAGTTATTCTCTATTAAGGTTCCAGTACTTAAAAATTTCTTTAGAGGATTGTATATCTTTATAAAAACAATAACGATGTTCGATTTAAGATTGGGTTATTAAACTATTCGATCTTTTAGGAGGTATCAAAATAATGTTAGAAATTCGCGAAAGAACTGTACAGCGTAACTCCCTTTAAGAAACTGCTTACTAATATAATTTTATTTTTTTAATTCTATTGACAAGGGTGTAAATCATTTAGTATATTTCTTCTTAGATTAAAAGTTTAATTTTTAAGAAATCTCAGAGAGATTTAGAAGTACCAT
>Ga0160423_10001989_pt1 | contig 17119 bp, 10 predicted proteins | sample CRUFie14St8metaG_FD_108191 | JGI IMG/M metagenome (GOLD analysis project Ga0160423, IMG submission 108191) | Marine microbial communities from the Costa Rica Dome - CRUD Field 142mm St8 metaG | ecosystem: Environmental > Aquatic > Marine > Oceanic > Photic zone | place: Costa Rica: the Eastern... | reverse complement strand
AGGTTGTCCGATTTCGTGCAGGACGTAATTTGTTGCATCAACGATATTGTTGATCGGACTGAGTCCAATTGCTTTGAGTTTGTTTTGAATATGGGCTGGTGATGGACCTACACTGACCCCCGAAATTCGGACACCACAGTAGCGAGGTGCTGCTTTGGCATCAAGAACATCAACCCGTATGGGTTTGAGAGATTGATGGATATGAAAATCATTTACACTTGGGGTGACGAGTTTGATTTGTATGCCTTGTTGCAACCAACCGGCTTTTAAATCTCGGGCAACACCCATATGACTCATCGCATCTGCGCGGTTGGGGGTTAGACCGATTTCGAACACTTGATCACTTTCGGGCGAAAACACTTCATGAGCAGCAGTTCCCGGTTTCCATTTATTATCTAAAACGATGATGCCATCATGACTTTGACCAACACCAATCTCGTCTTCAGCGCAAATCATACCCATACTCATTTGGTCACGGATTTTCGCTTTTTTGATTTTAAATGGTTCGCCGTGAATAGGGTAAATTGTACTTCCTACTGTTGCAACGATAACGGTTTGTCCTTTATCAACATTTGGTGCTCCACATACAATTGACAGTGGTTCATCCTTACCCACATCAACACTCGTGACTTTAAGTTTATCCGCATTGGGATGCTTTTCGCAAGTGAGTACTTTGCCAACCACCATACCATCTAACATTCCTGGTATGGATTCAAAATCATGAATCCCTTCAACTTCCAAGCCCAAATCTGTCAACAGACCACTTATTTGCGTTGAATGCCAATCTGTGTCGACAAATTGCTTTAACCAGTTTAATGATATTTTCATTCGTAAATCCTAATGCGGTAAAGATACAACGAAGATTTTTTTTAGCGCTGTTTTTTTATGAGATGTATTTCCAAATTCCTCTACCAGATTGAAGCATTTGTAAGGTATCAGAGATTGATTTGTTTTCCACTTTTGCCAGAGTTGGGTCGTCTTCTAGTAAATCAATGGCTACATTTCGTGCCTGAAGAATAACCTGTGCATCACGACTTAGGTTTGCGATGCGCATTTGTAGAATTCCGCTTTGCTGTGTACCCATTAGATCTCCTGGACCTCTAAGCTTTAAATCTACTTCTGCAAGTTCAAAGCCATCTTGCGTTCGAACCATGGCTTGTATTCGTGTTTTGGCCTCGTTGGACAATTTGTTGCTCGTCATCAAAATACAATAGCTCTTATCAGCTCCACGCCCTATGCGTCCCCGTAATTGATGAAGCTGCGACAGTCCAAATCTCTCTGCACTTTCGATGACCATTACACTAGCGTTGGGAATATTCACACCAACTTCAATCACTGTGGTAGCCACCATAATTTGTGTCTTCCCATTTGAAAAGCGTTCCATTTCAAGTGCTTTGTCTTCAGATTTCATTCGCCCATGAACGATACTAACTTGGTACTTTGGTTTTGGAAAATCACGTGATATGCTTTCAAATCCATCCATTAAGTCTTTATAATCCATCGACGATGATTCCTCAATCAATGGATAGACTACATACACCTGCCGTCCTTTTTCAATTTCACTCTTCATAAACTGATTGACCGCCAATCGATTTTTGTCTGTGCGCTGAGCAGTTGTGATCGGTTTTCTTCCTGGGGGCAGTTCATCAATAATTGAGCTTTCTAAATCTCCATACAATGTCATTGCCAAGGTACGAGGGATGGGTGTGGCCGTCATGACCAAAATATGGGGTGGAATTAAATTTTTCTTCCATAGCTTAGCTCTTTGTGCAACACCAAATTTGTGTTGTTCGTCAATGATTGCAAATCCCAAATTATGGAAATTAACGTTGGGTTCAAGTACTGCATGCGTACCCACAAGAAGTTTTAATTCACCGGATTGCAGTTTTGCATGTATATCCTTTCTCTCAGCAGTTTTGGTAGAGCCAGTAAGTAATTTAATGGACAAGTTCAATGGGGCGGAAAGCTGCGACAAAGTTTGATAATGTTGTTGCGCAAGGATTTCAGTTGGTGCAACTATAGTCACTTGCATTTGATTATCTAAGGCAATAAGTGCACTTAAAAAAGCTACTATGGTTTTTCCAGAGCCAACATCCCCTTGCAATAGTCGATTCATTTGCGCACCGCTAGCAAAATCAGATCGAATCTCTTTGATTACCCTTTTTTGAGCATCTGTCAAGGAAAAGGGCAAGTGATTGCTGTAAAAACTATTGAAATAATCACCAACCTTGTCAAATAAATGTCCTTTGAACTGTTTTCGTTGTTCCAATTTTTTCTGCAAGAGTTGAAGCTGTATAAAAAATAATTCCTCAAATCGAAGGCGCTTTTGTGCTTTTTCTAGCTGTTGCAAATCTTTTGGAAAATGAATGGCACTCAGTGCTTCGGTGGCTCCAATCAGTCTATGGTCACTTCGAATCTTGTCAGAAAGGGTTTCCCGTACGCCCAAACGCAATTCATCAAAAAGATGCTGCATAATTTGACGAATCGTACGATTGCTAATGCTTCTATTGACCAGCTTTTCTGTAGATGGGTATACTGGCTGGAAAACTGATGATTTTTTTGTTGCCTCTGGTGTTTGTTTCTCTAGCTCGGGGTGAGCAATGGAGCATCGAGATCCATACCACAACAAGCGACCAAAAGCAATATAGTTGATGTTTGTTTGGAGCTGTTTTTGAATCCATTGATATCCCCGAAACCAAACAAGCTCAATTTCTCCAGTTGAATCTTGAAAGTTAGCAACGAGACGCTTTCCCTTGGCGTGATTAATCAAGCGGATATTGTTGATTTTCCCGACAATCTGCACGTCAGCTTGCACTTTTGGTAGCTCGGCGATGCTGTAAAATCGAGTACGATCTACATATCGGTTTGGGAAGTGATACAGTAAGTCTTTGCAGGTGTCAATCCCCAATTCATTGCGTAGTAAAGTGCCGCGATTTGGACCGACTCCTTTTAGATATTCAATGGGTTTTTCTAACAACGTTGCTGCCATTTAACGAAGATAAATTTTTTCAAGAGAATTGTTGATAAAGTCTACTTATGTTCTGGTATAGCGACTGGATTTTTTCTTTTTTACACGTAATTTAGTGGCTGTGGAAGATTACCTATCTCAACTCAATGATGCGCAACAACAACCCACAACCCATGTGGACGGACCACTAATGGTCATTGCTGGTGCTGGATCTGGAAAAACAAGAGTGTTGACTTATCGGATTGCGTATTTAATGCAACAAGGGATAGACGCGTTTTCCATACTGGCTTTAACCTTTACCAACAAGGCAGCTCGAGAAATGAAAACTCGAATTGCTGAGATTGTTGGCGAAAGTGAGTCCAAAAATCTGTGGATGGGAACCTTTCACTCGGTTTTTGCACGAATCCTGCGGGCAGAAGCAGGCCGATTGGGTTACCCTTCTAGCTTTACAATTTATGACAGCCAGGACTCAGAACGCCTTGTCAAGTCGATAATCAAGGAGATGAATCTGGATACAGACATTTACAAGCCTAAGCAAATTCGAAATCGGATTTCATCCTTTAAAAACAGTTTGATTACGGTTCGTGCCTATCACAACAATCCCGAATTGGTTGAAGCAGACAGAGAAGCCAGACGCTCAGCGATGGGAAATATCTATAAAAATTATGTCGAACGTTGCTTCAAAGCAGGAGCGATGGATTTTGATGATTTATTGCTCAAGACCAATGAGCTTCTCAATCGTTTCCCTGATGTGCTAGCGAAATATCAAGATCGATTTCGGTATATTTTAGTTGATGAGTACCAAGATACCAATCATTCTCAATATTTGATTGTAAGGGCTTTAGCGGATAAGTTTCAAAACTTATGTGTGGTTGGTGACGATGCGCAGAGCATCTATGCGTTTCGTGGTGCTAATATTGAAAACATATTGAATTTTCAAAAGGATTATCCCGATGCAAAAACTTACAGACTTGAGCAAAATTATAGGTCAACTGGATGTATAGTAGAAGCAGCAAACAGTGTGATTAATCACAACCAAAACAAACTGGACAAAACCGTTTGGACTGCTAACGAAAAGGGTGAAAAAATCGTGATCCATCGCAGTCCATCAGATGGCGATGAGGGTCGATATGTGGCACAATCCATTTTTGAGCAAGCCATGAACTTGCAACTGCCTTATACTTCGTTTGCCATTCTGTATCGAACCAATGCACAATCCAGAGCGATGGAAGATGCGTTGCGAAAGCGAAATATTCCATACCGAGTGTATGGTGGGCTATCGTTCTATCAGCGGAAAGAAATCAAAGATATGCTTGCTTATCTTCGTTTGATTATCAATCCGAAAGATGAAGAAAGCTTACGTCGAGTAATCAATTATCCCGCACGCGGAATTGGGCAGACTACGATTAATAAGCTGGTCGTAGCCGCACAAGAACACAATCTTTCTTTGTTTGAAGTTGCTGATCAAGCCAATCATTTGCCACTGCAAATTCATGCTGGTGCAAAAACAAAATTAGTCAATTTTGCAACTTTGATTAAAAGCTTTCAGGTAGGAAATGCCAATCAAACTGCTTTTGAAACGGCTGACATGGTTGCTAAAAAAACAGGACTGGTTCAAGAACTCAAAAAAGAAGGGACTCCTGAAGCTATCAATCGAGTTGAAAATATTGAGGAATTACTGAATGGAATTCGTGATTTTGTAGATGGTCAGCGCGAAATTGTTGATGCGAAGGGGTCGTTGGTTGAGTTTCTTGCGGATGTTGCTTTGGCAACGGATTTTGATAATGAGATTACCGATGAAAATTCAGTATCTCTAATGACTGTTCATTTAGCGAAAGGATTGGAATTTCCACATGTCTTTATTGTTGGAATGGAAGATGACCTATTTCCTTCAGCGATGAATATGAATTCCCGATCCGAATTGGAAGAAGAGCGTAGATTGTTTTATGTGGCACTCACACGCGCTGAAAAACTAGCGACTTTGACTTATACCCAGTGTAGGTATCGCTGGGGCAAGCTCAATGATGCTGAACCAAGTCGATTTTTATCCGAGATTGACCCTTCATATGTGGACAATCGTGTAGTTGAATCAAATTATGAATTCAAGCCCTTGGTTGACCCTTCCATATTTGGGGATGATCATTCAAAAATTCGCTTTAAAAAGCCACCTACAAAATCAACACCTAAACGTGTGCCCAAAAACCTCAAGCCAGTTTCTGCTTCAACTCATTCTTCTCTTATCGAGCTCGAGGGATTGGAAGTAGGGGCGAGGGTAAGTCACAACCGTTTTGGTGCAGGTACAATTGTTTCCATAGAGGGAGATGGTGGAGATGCAAAAGCATTGATTGATTTTGATGGGAATGGAAGAAAGAATTTACTTTTACGATTTGCAAAACTCGATATCTTATAGAATATGCGATTGTCATTTTTTGGACATAACGAGAAAGTGATTCAAAAGGCGATTGATATACTCAATTCTGGGGGTCTTATTATCTATCCCACCGACACCGTATATGCACTTGGGTGTGCATGCCACAATACCAAAGCCATTGAAAAGCTGGCAATAATCAAACATGCAAAAAAGAAAAAGCCCCCTGTCAGTTTGGTTTGCGCATCCATTTCACAAGCAGCAGACTATACGGGTCAAATGGACAATACAAGCTTTCGATTGCTTAAAACGTATCTCCCAGGTCCATATACCTTTATTTTACCTGTAAAGAAAAAACTCCCAAAGGCATTAGGAAAGCGTCAGTCTATCGGAATTCGTGTGCCTAGACACTTAGGAATATGTGCTTTGATAAACGTTTTAGGACAGCCATTGGCATCAGCATCACTCCATCATGATGATGTGATTAGAGATTATACCACAGATCCTGATGAAATCGAAAAAGAATGGGGTTCTGTAATCGATTTGTTTCTCGATAGTGGTTTTGGCGGAAACGGGCCGTCAACAGTTGTTGATTTATGTGAGTCTTCTCCAAAAATTATTCGTCAAGGAATTGGGAATTTTTAATAAAAAAAAACGCAACCCTTGGGTTGCGTTTAGAAATTCAATAATAAGACGGCTACTATTCTGTAGTTGCAGCCATTGCCTCATCTAAAAGACTATAGAACTGATCCAATTTTGGAAGCAATACAATACGAATACGTCTGTTGTTTGCACGACCTGAAGCAGTTTCGTTATCATCGACAGGGATATATGAGCTACGTCCAGCAGCGATCATACGTTCAGGAGCAACGCCAAATTCTTTTTGAAGTACGCGGACGATTGAAGTAGCGCGGTTCACACTCAAATCCCAATTATCCTCAAATAGGTCATTGCTGATTGGGCGATCGTCTGTGTGCCCTTCAACCATAAACTCAAATTCTGGCTTATCGTTGATGATTTTGGCAACTTTACCAAGGACTTCTTTCGCACGAGCAGTGATTTTGTTACTTCCGGTGTTGAAGACCATTTTATCAGAAATCGAAATGAAAACAACACCTTTCTCAACATTGATTTCAATATCACTATCATTGATGTCGACAAGCGAACTTTTTAATGCAGTTACAAGGGCTAGAGTAACAGAGTCTCTGCGAGTTACTGCATCTTGCATTCTGCGGATTGTCAGATCTTTTTCTTTCAATGACTCAAGCGAACGCTCAAGATTATCAGCACCTTTTTTGGTTAAAGTTGTTAGATTGCCCATGTTGTTTATGAGATCTTGGTTGTTCTCGATGAGGAACTGGTTTTGCTTACGAAGCTCAGCAATAGAAGCATCTGTTGCTGCTTTCTCATCTAAGCAAGCATTGAGTTTAACAGTTGCAGAATTCAGTAATTCTTGAGTTTCTTTTTGTTGAGTTTCAAGAGCAGCATATTTCTTTTGGGGTACACACGAGGTGAACAAAATTGGGAATGCTACAAGTAAAACGATTATTTTTTTCATTATTATGATTTTAATTTTGCTCAAAGTTATTAAAAATAAGATAAATCTGTCTCTATTGTAACGCTTTTTTATAGAGAAAATTATTTCGGATTGACTTTAGCAACTAAAAACTTAACAAAAACACTTGTTATTCGTAAAGGCATAACTGTTTTTTTTCGATTAAATAGGGTTTTTGGAAATACTCGAAAAAAGTGATTGTGGGCTTTTACAATGGCCAAAACATGATCAAATTTGAAAGTGAAAAACAAGAAGAGTCCCAAAAAGAAATCAAATCCCAATCGAAAAAAAATTATAAGAAGTAAAGGAAAAGCAGGTATTGTCTTTGTATATGTCCACAACGAGTTGCGAATATTGAAATATAACTTTTTGGGCTGATTGGTAGGCAATGTTCCACCACCCAAGTGTGCAACATGAACATTGCCATGACACATTGTAATCCAACCCACTGCCTTTCCCCGCAAACACAAATCGATTTCCTCAAAATGCATAAAAAACCTTTCATCAAAGCCCCCTAACTGGGTAAAAGCCGTTTTTCGAACCCAAAAAGCCGCACCACTTGCCCAGGTTACTTTTTCAAGGTTGTCATATTGTCCTTGGTCTTTTTCACAATGGTGTAGATAACGACCACGACAATACGGAAATCCGAACAGGTCTAATCGACCACCAGCTGCACCAGCGTATTCAAAAAAAGATTTGTTTTGATCAGAAACAATTTTGGGTTGTGCAAAACCGAGATGCTGTTGAGTTTTAAAGAGCTGTCGCATCGGAGTAACCCAATCCGAGTTCACCCGGACATCGTTGTTGAGAAAACAGTACAAGTCTGCATCGATTTTGGAAACGGCCAAGTTGTACCCTTTTGTATAACCAAAGTTATTGTCGAGAACCAGAACCTTAACCTCAGGGAAATTCTTTTTAACAAGATCTAGAGAATCATCTGTTGAACCATTATCAACTACCCAAACTTCCGCTTCTTCTTTATGTCTGACAACGCTACCTAAATAAGTGGATAAAAGGGCTTTTCCATTATAATTCAGAACAAGAATTGCAACTTTCATTTTAGATTGGGTTTAACATTGGTAAATCTTTGCAAAAATGATATTGCTGATTTTCATAATCAAATCTACAATAATAGTGATTCAAGCCGTTGGTGATCATCATATATTGTGCATTAAAGTTCATGTTGTACCGTGCGACTTGATCAAAGGCGTCTTGTGTAATGGAAACTCCTGGTGCCTTGCACTCTATCAAAACCTGCGCACTTCCATCAACTGAAAACACGATGATGTCAAATCTTTTTTGTAAACCAGCAAGTGTAAATTGCTTTTCCACGTTAACCCAAGACTTTGGCGCTTTCTTTTCGTCTAATAAAAAACGGATTACGTGTTGTCTTACCCATTCTTCAGGGGATAATATCACAAATTTTTTGCGAATCGGATCAAAGATGTACCGCTTGTTTTCACTATTTTTGGTTATCAATGAATATGCCTGAAATGCCAGTTTTTGCATATTGCAAAATTGAAAAAAAACATTGAACTCTCTACAAGATATCTTAAAAGACATTCAAGAAAGACGCTTTTCTCCAATATATTTTTTAATGGGCGAGGAGTCATACTTCATTGATCGAATCGAGAGAGAGTTATATCACAACGTTCTGTCAGAGGAAGAGCGTGCATTCAATCAAGTTGTTTTGTATGGAAAGGACACGACAATTGATCAAATTCTAGATGCCGCTAAGCGATTTCCAATGATGACAGAATACCAACTTGTTATTGTTCGTGAGGCACAAGAACTTTCCCGAGTCATTGATCAGCTGGAGAGTTATGTAAACGATCCTCAAACATCAACAGTTCTGGTCATTTGTTACAAGTACAAATCAATCGATAAGCGAAAAAAGTTCTACAAGGCTTTACAACAACATGCTGTTTTGTTTGAGAGTAAGCGACTTTATGAAAATCAAGTGCCAGATTGGATTCAAAGGTGGGTGAATAACAAAAAACGAACCATAAATCTAAAGGCATCGCACCTTTTGGTTGAGTGCTTGGGGACGCATTTGAGCGCAATCGAACAATCCCTTGAAAAACTCCTTCTTCTGGTAGATCACAATCAAGAAATCACCGAAAATCACATCGAAGAACACATTGGGTTTAGTAAAGATTTCAACAATTTTGAGTTACGAAAAGCCTTGGGTTCCGGAAATGTTGCTCACGCACAACGAATTTGTCATTACTTCTCACTGCACCCTCGTCAGCACCCGATTATTGTTACTCTTTCTACCTTGCATTTGTTTTTTGTACAGCTGATGCAATACCATGGCCTAGAAAACCACAGCCCTAATCACGTTTCTCGATTGCTTGGGATTCCTCCTTTTGTTGTAAAAGAATTTCAAATTGCAGCAAAACGTTATCCCATGAAATCTATATCCTTTATACTTGAGAAAATACGAACTGCAGACATGAAGTGTAAAGGCCTAGGTGTTGGCTCAATTTCTGAAAAAGCTGTTTTGCGACAGTTGATTAACGATATCGGAGGTTAGCTAAGTTTTGGAAACTGTTTGGGGTCGAATTCATGCATCATTTCATATGCAGCTTCAATCACATCATCGAGACTTGGTTTTGAGAAATAATCACCGTCTGATCCATATGCAGGTCGATGTGCTTTTGCTGATAAGGTATTGGGTTTACTATCCAATAGCGGGAAAATACTTTGCTTTTCGAGTAACTCATTTAAGATATATGCAGTCCCTCCACCTGGCACATCCTCATCAACAATCAACAAACGATTTGTTTTTTCAACACTTTTTCGAATGTCGTTTTTCAAGTCAAATGGTATCAGAGATTGAATATCGATAACTTCAATATCAACTCCTAGTTTTTGTAATTCTTCTGCTGCTTCGAGTGCGATTCGAAGTGTTGAGCCATAGGAAACAAGGGTGATGTCCTTTCCTTTTCGCATGGTTTCAGTAGTTCCGATCGGCACACGAAATTCTCCTAAGTTATTGGGAAGTTTTTCTTTTAATCGATATCCATTTAATGATTCAATAACAAGTGCTGGATCATCGCCCTCCAAAAGTGTGTTGTACATTCCCGCTGCTTGGGTCATATCACGTGGAACGAGGATAAACACCCCACGAAGGTTGTTCAGCAAACCGCCCATTGGAGATCCAGAGTGCCATATACCTTCAAGTCTGTGGCCTCTCGTACGAATGATCAGTGGACAAACTTGTTTTCCATTAGTTCGGTAGTGTAAAGTCGCCAAGTCATCACTCATAATTTGAAGAGCATATAGAACATAATCGAGATATTGAATCTCTGCAATAGGACGTAGCCCACGAAGAGCCATTCCGATTCCCTCTCCCACAATAGTCGCTTCACGAATACCACGATCTGCTACTCGCTCAACTCCAAAAATGGATTGCAATCCCTCTAGACCTTGATTGACATCTCCGATTTTGCCAGTGTCTTCCCCAAAAACCAAGAGTTTATTGTTTTTATTAAACAATACTTTAAAGTTATCTCGAAGAATGATTCGACCGTCAACTTCCTTGGCATCGTCGTCATAGGACGCGTTAACAGGGTCAACTTGCAAAGAGGATGTCTGGGTTTCGTTGTAGAGGTTACTACTAAATTTTGGCTGGATTTGTTCAAAGTAACGCTTTGTCCATGATTGTAGCTCTTCGGTTTGTGGGCTTGGGTTCGTTCGCATTATCCGAATAGATTTTCGAGCAAGAGATGCAATTTTTTTGCGATTAATCGATTTGTCTTTAATCAGTCGATTCGCCTCTTTAACCAGATCTTGGTTTTGACATGCAATCAAACATTCAACGAGCTGTTGTGCTTCTTTACGGATTGGTTGTAAACTGGCTTCCCAAGCATCATTTTTAGCTTGCATTGCTTTTTGTTGGGTTGATTTTTCAATCTCAATAAGCTCGGTTTCCGTAGCAATTTTGCTATCTAAAATCCATGTTCTAAATCTTCGATTGCAATCATTCTGTTTTTCCCATTCTAATCGTTCCTCAGATTTGTATCTCTCATGCGAACCAGAAGTGGAATGTCCTTGTGGCTGGGTCAGTTCGGTTACATGAATAAGCACTGGTACATGATGGGTTCGAGCGATCTCTCCTGCTTTTTGAAAGGTGTGAATCAAGTTTGGATAATCCCAACCTTGAACTGTAAAAATCTCAAAACCTGTTTTAGTTTTACTTCTTTGAAAACCAGCTAACGCTTCTGAAATACTCCCTTTGACTGTTTGAAAACTATTGTCTACGGAAATGCCATAATCATCATCCCATACGCTAATTACCATTGGGATTTGATGAACACCAGCAGCATTTATTGACTCAAAGAAAAGTCCCTCACTTGTGCTTGCGTTCCCTATTGTGCCCCATGCCACTTCATTCCCATTTACAGAAAATTTGACATTGTCAAAAACCCCCTCCGTTCTGTAGAGTTTGGAGGCCATTGCAAGACCTACAAGTCTAGGCATTTGTGCTGCTGTACAGGATACATCAGAACTTGAATTGTATCGATCGGTTTGGCTCAACCATGATCCGTTTTTGTCTATCAAGTCTGTGTTGTAGTGCCCCCCCATTTGTCTCCCAGAAGACATCGGTTCTTGATCAGGGTCTGTGTGTGCATACAAACCGGCAAATAATTGTTGGGGAGTTAGGCTGTCAATGGCCATCATAAAGGTTTGGTCTCTGTAGTAACCAGAACGAAAATCACCTTTTTGAAATGCCTTAGCCATGGCTATCTGTGGAAGTTCTTTACCGTCTCCGAATATGCCAAATTTTGCTTTTCCCGTTAAGACTTCTTTACGACCCAACAAACTCACTGCTCTACTCAGGCAAACAATCTTGTAATCTTTTAGGACCTCTTCCTTAAAAGATGTAAATGAAATTTCAGAAGTGAGTTCGTGTATCATTTGATAATGGGGCTCAAATTTACAAATTTGTTCGGGAAACCGTCATAATATCATGACATCAAAACCAACTTCTTGTAAATAAAGAAAGAAGGTCGCTAGCTTGTACAGAGAGTGTAAAGCGAATTTTTGATGAATATGCCTTGTCGTCAATTTCCCAACCAAGATTTGAATATAAGGGAAAATAAATTGCTAGATAGTCTTGTATTAAATTTATGCTAAGTCCGGTATCGTAAATAAAACGTTTCTTTTGCATTTTATTCTTAACCACACCAATGTCACTGTAAGCCTCAAAACTTCGCCAAAGAGTGGTGTTAAAGTTGGCAGATACCATCCATTGATTTGCAGTTTGAGTAGGGATAAATGATTTAAAACCTCCTTCAGCAAGTATATATTGTTGACTAAAGAAACCACTTGTTTCGGATCGACCTAAGAGGTTGTACTTGAAAGAGTAATCATTTACCCTTGAAATACCAAAATCAAAATTCCCGCTATTATTTAAATCAGACAGTATTCCGATAAAAAAACGATAAGAGTATTGCTTCCCTTCGCTGTAGTATTTTCGATTTCGATAAGAGGCAGAAAACTTTGTAAAAGAATTCCCCATTTGTAGAACTGCACCAATTCCTTCCGATGAAGAGCTACTACTATCACGATAGAGATAAGTTAGAGAAGTGTTAAAATCTCCGGCAGTAATTTCCTTATTTTGATCTTCTTGAAGTAAAGACACCATCTCAACCCCAACAATAGAGCGTTTATTACTTGCCAAACCTTCAGGTCGAAACGTTGCATCGATTTGTGGATTGAAGCGATAATATCTTTTACCTGGATTAAAATGGAAAGATTCTGCCCCAAAACCATAAGAAATACTGGCCAATTTTTTTTTCTGAAAATAAGATCGATGTCGGATTGAGAACGAACCGCTTAGGCTCATTTCTTTAGTTGCATATTGTGGAGAAAAATATAGGGTGGTTGGTTGTCTAAGAACAAGTCCATTGTGAATCGCCATACCAAATAAAACGCCATCGTAGGCATTAAACGTTAAGTTGGGTGCGACAAATGTCGATGCATAATGAGAGCTAGGAATATCTTCAAACAAGCGAAGCTTTCTGTCACGTTTTGTAAAGCTGTTGTTTAGCTTAATATTGTTATTGTTTGTATTGGTTTCTAATACCAATTGTTCAGGATTTATGACGATTTTATCAATCTTTGTTTTATCGAAAGTTAGGCGTTGTTTTTTAACACCACCAGGAATCCAAATTGATGAAACGAGCTTGTTTTTTGAATAACTGTTTAGTTTCACGGGGGTTTGCGTTGCTGAATGGTTCGTCATTTCGACTTCAACAAGATGATCTGATTTCAAAATCTGACGAATTGCATAATCAGTGAGCCCTGATTCACAACAATACCCTTCATAAAACCACTTGGCTTGATTATTAAAAAACAATTCAAAATTATCTTGAATCGATAAAGGATTTACGTGATTTTTACTTGTAAAGAGTGTAAATACAAACGCATCCAGTTTCTCTCTACCAACCGTTTCTTCTAAGATTTTGATTCCCATAGCAGATCGGGATCTTAAAGCGATTCTACGATTGTATTTTGTTAAGTCTTTACTCGGAGTGAACAAGGGTTGTGTGAGATTTCTTCGATAAACAAACGCAGCTTGTAAATTGGTTTTAAAGCTGAAAGGGGCTTTCGCAAATTGATAAGATGATACCGTAGAGAATTTGGCCAGATTCCCAGTCAATCGCAATTCGGGAAAATAGGTTCCTACATAACGCATAAATAAGTAATGTGACAATCCATCGGCAAGCCATCTATTTTGACGGTAATTTTCAGGAAATTTAGACTGAACTAATTTTCGCATAAGAACTTGAATAGCCTTGAGTTCAAATTGTTCTATTTTTGGAATCGGTCGTATGGTATTTAGAATTAGATCAAGGCCAACGATCGGATTTTGATTATAAAATTCTGAATCGACTAAAAAGTATTGATTGTTTAGGTTTCCAAAAAAATTTTGTGCGAAGTCTTGAATTCGATTTGTGATTTCAAGACCAGTTTCTGTATCCACTTCATCTGCCATGTCTGTTTGAATCTCGAAATTAGGCGATCCAATGGTTTTGAAATTATGGTTGAGTTTTAGATAAAAAACTAGATTACTTTGATTTTGGTCTTCTGCTTGCCAGCAATTGTTTTGAAAACTCCCTTTTATAGATGGAATAATGGTATAATTTTCTGGAAAACAAACGGAAAAACTAGCAGATGAAAGGGATGCAGTTCGATCGTTAAATCCATAATTTGAATCAAGGTTCCACTGCCCCTTGAAACTTTGATTTGCGAATTCTAAAAATCCGTTTCGAAAGCTGATTTCATCGAGATTATTGATTCCATATCCTGTGAAGTGATTTGCAGGAAGTTTTATGGAATAAAGAGCGGAAAATTGAAACGAATCTTTTGGCTGAATAGGGTTGACCACATGAATCGCAATGATGTCTTTTTGTTCTTCGAGACGATGCCATTTTAAACTGCCTAAATTGGATCGAAAATTATCAACTTTGGTATATCCTTTTTCAGCTGATTGCGATTTTTCAAACTTAAAATTGAATTCCTGAGCAAGTTTGACAGCCAAAGGGGTTGACGTATCACTGTAGGAGTGATTCCAATCGTAAAGATATAGGGTGTCGATAAGCTTGTTGGAATTGTTCGTGAAACTAAATAACTGATTGACTTTAATTATACCATTTATCGGGTCAATCTGGGCATCAATTTCATTTGCCTGTTGCGAGAAACAAAACGCAATCTGAAAAATCGAGAGTAGGCAAAACTGTTTTTTCAAGTTTAGAAGTTTGGTCCCGTTTCTGTATCGGAATAATACTGTTTGAGTTGGTCGATAACTTCATCAGCAGTATCAACACAGCTGAATAGATTTAAATCTTCTTCACTTATGGTTTTGCTTTTTATCAACAGGGTCTGTTTAAGCCAGTCAATGAGTCCACTCCAAAAAGCTGTACCTACGAGAATAATTGGGATCTTTTTGATTTTGGAAGTTTGGATAAGCGTAATCGCTTCCATCAGTTCGTCGAGAGTGCCAAATCCACCTGGTAAAACAACGAATGCTTGTGCATATTTGACAAACATCACCTTTCGAACAAAGAAATAGTCGAAATTGATCACTCTATCTTTGTCGATGTAGTTGTTGTGTTTTTCTTCGAAAGGCAGGTCAATGGTTAGCCCCACAGAGGCTCCACCTGCCTCTTGTGCACCCTTGTTTGCAGCTTCCATAATTCCTGGTCCACCGCCAGTGATGACACCAAACCCTAGATCAACAATTCGTTTTGCAATTTCATTAGCCAATATATAATTGGGATGTGTCTTTTGAGTTCGAGCAGATCCAAATATTGAAATACATGGATTGTGATGTCCCATTTTTTCAAATCCCTGAACAAATTCTCCCATGATTTTGAATAACATCCATGAGTTCTTTGTTGTTAATTCATTCCATCCTGATGCATAGTTTTTAGCCATTATTTATTTGTTTTTAACTCGTTTTTCAAATATTTTCCAGTGTGTGAAATTGATGATGCAGAAATTTTTTCAGGAGTTCCAGTACACACGACCTGTCCACCTTTTGCACCGCCTTCTGGACCAATATCGATAATATAATCCATGATTTTAATCACATCAAGGTTGTGTTCGATTATCAAAACTGTGTTGCCTTTATCAACAAGTTTCTGCAGAACCTCTAACAGGACTCGAATATCATCAAAGTGTAAACCTGTGGTTGGCTCATCTAAGATATAAAATGTTTTTCCAGTGTCTTTTTTTGACAATTCTGTAGCAAGTTTAATACGCTGTGCTTCGCCACCTGATAATGTTGTAGACTGTTGACCTAAACTGATATAACCGAGTCCAACATTTTGTATCGTTTTCAGCTTTCTGTAAATCTTTGGATGAGACTCGAAAAACAAACAAGCTTCATTAATGGTCATATTCAAAACATCGTTAATTGTTTTATTTCGATACCTGATTTCTAAAGTTTCACGAGTAAATCGCTTTCCTTGACAGTCATCACAAGGTACATATACGTCCGGTAAAAAATTCATAACTATGGTTTTTAAGCCAGCACCTTGACAGGTTTCACAACGACCACCAACCACATTAAAACTAAACCTTCCGGGTTTGTATCCACGAATTTGTGCCTCTGGAGTTTTGGTAAATAGACTTCTTATTTCACTAAATACACCCGTGTAGGTAGCAGGATTACTTCTTGGTGTGCGTCCAATAGGGGATTGGTTGATATCAATGACTTTATCAAGATTTTCAAGCCCCTCAATTTTATCGTAGGCTAGGGGTTCTTTTACGCCATTGAAAAAATATTTATTTAGAATTGGGTAGAGGGTTTCATTGATCAAGGTTGATTTTCCACTTCCAGAAACACCAGTAACTCCAATCATGGTGCTGAGAGGAAATTCTACATCGATATTCTTAAGATTATGCCCTCTACAATTGCTGATTTTCAGTACTTTTCCATTCCCTTTTCTGCGGTTGCTCGGAACGCCGATTTGTTCCTTTCCGTTCAAAAACGCTGCTGTAATGGTTTTTAACTTTTTTACCTCTTTTGGTGTGCCTTGAGCGATGACTGCCCCGCCATTTCTACCTGCCTTTGGCCCCAGATCTATCAAATGGTCTGCTCGCTCCATCATCTCTTTATCATGCTCTACAACAATAACCGTGTTGCCAATGTCACGTAACGACAATAAAGAGTCAATCAATCTATCGTTATCCCTTTGGTGAAGTCCAATACTCGGTTCATCGAGGATATACAAAACACCAACAAGTTGTGCACCAATTTGAGTTGCTAACCGAATTCGCTGCGCTTCTCCACCTGAGAGCGATTTCGAACTACGTTGAAGTGTTAAATACTCTAAACCAACATCCAAAAGAAATTGAATTCGTTTTTGAATTTCTTTTATTACTTCAGATGCAATAGCCAATTGTTTCTCAGAGAGATTTGATTCTAGTTTGCCTACCCATAGTGCAAGTTCACTTAAATCCATTGCTGATACCTCAGCAATGTTTTTACCTGCTAGTTTAAAGCACATTGCCGCTTCGTTTAAACGTGAACCATGACAAGAAGGGCAGTTTATTTCATCCATAAACGACTTTGCCCACCGTTTTAGTGATGCAGAATGCGCCTCTTTAAATTGGTTCTCGATAAAGGGAACAATACCATCGTAATCGATCGAATATTCGCGAGTTAGCCCTAAGGATTTAGAAACGACAGAAAACTGTTCACTTCCCCCGT
>Ga0160423_10001988_pt1 | contig 17122 bp, 8 predicted proteins | sample CRUFie14St8metaG_FD_108191 | JGI IMG/M metagenome (GOLD analysis project Ga0160423, IMG submission 108191) | Marine microbial communities from the Costa Rica Dome - CRUD Field 142mm St8 metaG | ecosystem: Environmental > Aquatic > Marine > Oceanic > Photic zone | place: Costa Rica: the Eastern... | reverse complement strand
GGTTGTAGTATTAACCAATAAGTATTGGGAAGGCAGGGTTCCTTGCCAGGGCAAATTGAAAGATTACGACCAGGAGGTATTAAAAGCTATAAAACTTGCTCCCATTAAAATTGGAGAATACATAGAAAAATATAAGTTTAGGGATGCTTTGTCTGAAATGATGAAACTAGCTCGTTTAGGAAATAAATATTTGGCAGATACAGAGCCTTGGAAATTGAAAAAGATAGATGAGGATCGTACGAAAACTATTATGAACATTGCTTTGCAACTAACCGCTTCTCTGTCTATTTTGTCAAAACCTTTTTTGCCATTTACAGCAGAAAAGCTAGCAGCTATGTTAAATGTTTCAGAGATTTGTTGGGATCAATCTGCTGAACAACTGTTACCTGCTAAACATCAAATAAAAAAAGCGACCTTATTATTTGAAAGGATAGAAGATGATCAGATTCAAGCACAATTAGCAAAGCTTGTCTGAAGCTCTATAATTAGTTAAATAAAGCTACTAATTTTCCACATGAAAAAAATTCTGTTTTTTATATCCTCTTTGTTTTCATTTCATGTTTTTGCTCAATGTGATGGTAGATATGAAAGTGAAATTTTCTCTTCGGTCTCGGTTGTAGAAGTAGAATATACAGATGTTTATGATTGGAGTCTTTTTAATAGTGGTTTAGATATGGATGTGTATACTCCTGATGGCGATACATACACAGAAAGACCATTAATTATTTTTGCGCATGGAGGCTCTTTTTTCACGGGTAATAAAAATAATCCTACTATGATTTCTTTATGCGAGTCTTTTGCTAAAAGAGGATATGTAACAGCTTCTATCCAGTACAGACTTACATCTATTTGGAATTTGACGGACTCTTTGCATATGTTGCAAACTGTCATTAATGGAATCTCAGATGCAAAAGCAGCTGTAAGGTATTTTAGAAAAGATGCAGCAATTAATGGAAATATTTTTGGAATTGATCCAGATCAGATTTATATTGGAGGATACTCGGCAGGAGCAATATTAGCTGTGAATCTTGCGTTTGTTAACGACACCATCGGTGTTCCTTCTCATTTGCTCCCAATTATAGACGCTGCTGGAGGATTGGAAGGAAATAGTGGCAATTTAGGATATTCATCAAGCGTTAAGGCAGTTATTAATATTGCGGGAGCGGTTTATAAATCTTCATACATTGATGTAAATGATGTACCTATAGTAAGTGTTCATGCTATTGATGATGGTACTGTGCCGTATTATTGTGATAATGCTATATCAAATCCACTGATATTGGAGGTTTGTGGCTCTGGTACTATACATGATGCCATAGATCCGTTAGGGGTAAACAATGCATTACACACATTTTCTTCAGGAGGCCACTCAATTCCTTCGATTGATATGTACAATATAACAATACCATTTATTAGTGATTTCATATTTACAACTTTAGATTGCAATGAAGAAACATATGTGAATGAAAATGAACTCTCTTTTGAGGTATATCCAAATCCGGTAAGTGATGTTCTAAACGTGGTTGTTTTTGATCCAATTCTTGATTTAAAAGTAATGAATATGATAGGAAAGCATTTTTCTCTTAATATTAGTTCTGATGGAAAGATTGATGTTTCGAACCTTATTCCCGGAGTATATTATCTAGAGGTTAAAATAAGAGATAAAGTATTGGTTACAAAATTTGTTAAGCGATAAAAGAAAAACCCTCCTTTCAGGGGAGGGTTGCGAGCTAAATTTGATTAACAAGTACTACTAAAGATAAAGCTCGTAAAAATTATAAGAACGCTATTAAACAAATCAATCCACTCAAGTACAGTGTGTAACATGTAATGGGGAGAATGATATTTTTTGTTGTATTTCTCATTATATTTTTATTTGGCTGTTCGCAACCATTATTTTTATTTTTTTAAAAAATTAAAACGTTTGATTATTAATTATATTTCAAAATTATATTTATTTCTGTTTAAAAGCTTTGATTTATTCACCAATGCTTACCTTTTCAAAACCTTTTTTTACTCTAAAATAAACAATATCCAAGCCTGTGCTTTAGCGTTGCATTAACATTTAGCTGTTTATTTCTTTTGTTTCTTAGGTTGTATTCCCTAAAATCTTTAGTAATTTTTGTACTTTAGCGAATTGAATTTTGGGACTAATCAAAAAAAAACACACTTTGGACAAATTACATAAAGTGTTTACGACGACTGCGCTTCTAGTAATTAGTGCGGTATTTTCTTTTCAAGCACAAGCTCAAACATGTACGGTTTCTGTAGACAATGACGCCGATTGTGGTAATAACGGATGTGCAACAATAACAGTAGTGGGAGGTGCATCCCCATTCGATTATGTGTGGTACGACAATCTAGGAAATGCTTTTCCTTCAACACTAAATTCTCCGTTTTTTACAAATCAAAAATGCAATTTACCCGCTGGTGATTATTATTGTATTGTTGTTGATGCGGCCGGTGTAGCTTGTACTTCCTCTACTGTCACTATAGTAAATACTGCAGCACAGTTAGGTACATTTGTTTCTTCTAATATTTCATGTAATGGATATTGTGATGGAGAAATTAATGCTTTTGCTTTCAATGGTTCAGGTAATTATTCCTTTACTTGGTCGGATGATCCAAGTATGAGTAATATTCTGAGTGTTACAGGCACACTTTCTAATGCTTGCGCAGGAACATACTTTGTTGAGCTTAATGACATAGGAAATTCCTGTGTTGATACATTTCCAGTACTTATTACCGAACCCGCAGAATTGAATATTGTTGTCGACAATGTCACTGATGTTTCATGTTCAGGTAACGGTGATGGATCGATAAATGTCACAGCCACCGGTCCTGGTACTTTGTTTTACGAATGGCAAGATGAATTTGGTAATGCTGTTGCTTCTAATGAAGATTTATTAAATGTAAATGGTGGTATATACACGCTCATACTTTCGAATAATAATTCTTGTTCCGATACAATAGTTGATACTATTTCAGAACCATCTCCACTCACAATTACCCTGGTAGACTCATCAAATGTTTCTTGCTCAGGATCAACTGATGGTGCAATTGATTTAGAAGTTTCAGGTGGTAATGGAAATGTAGGGTATGCTTGGACTGGTCCTAATAGTTTTAATGGTAATACTCAGGATTTAAATAATATAGAATGTGGATTATACGATGTTGTTGTGACTGACCCCTTAGGATGCTCCGCAAACTATTCACATAACATTCCTTGTCCATCACCAATTTCTGTTACTCTTGATAGCTTGAAGTCTGTTAGTTGTTTTGGATTGTCTGATGGAGAGATATATATTTCTGTTTCAGGAGGAACACCCTCTTTAAATAGTGGATATAATTTCAGTTGGAATGGAAATACTTTTAATACGGAAGACATAACAGGTATAACTGCAGGAAGCTATTCTGTTGAGGTTACAGATTCCAATTCTTGTTTAGGCAATTTTGGAATAATTATAACAGAACCAGCATTATTAGAAACAAATGTGTTGGGTGTAACTGATGCGTCTTGTTATAATTCTCAAGATGGCGCAATTGACCTTCGTGTAGATGGAGGAACAGCTCCATACACAGCTTCTGTTTATGATAATGGATTTAACTTGCTTTATGACACGGTCTTCTCTAGCTTATCGGTTTTTTGTTCTGTTCCTGGTGCAGGACTGTATGATTTAATAGTGAATGATGCGAATGGTTGTCAGTCTTCAATAGATACATCTGTTTCTCAGCCCTCAGAGATTATTATAACACTTGATTCAGTTAATAATGTTTCATGTTTAGGCTATGGAGATGCTGAAATCTATGTTAGTGTAACGGGGGGAGCCGGTAATTATAACTACTCTTGGACTGGTCCTTCGTGTAATACTTGTGCTGCTGAGGATATTACTAATCTTTCTGCTGGAGTTTATAATCTTCTAGTAACAGATGCGACAGGTTGTACACAGTCATTTACACAAAATGTTTTGGTCCCATCAGCGTTAACTATTACGGTTGATAGTTTAGTAAATGTAAGTTGCAAAGATTCTTCTGACGCAACTATTGCTCTAACAGCCAGTGGAGGTACAGCTCCATATTCTTATATTTGGAATGGACCAAATGGGTTTACTTTTTCTGACTCCATAGCTACTGGCTTAGATATTGGAGCATATGATATTTCAGTTTTTGATACAAACGGATGTGTATTTAGTTTGAACTCTCAGATAGTTTCACAACCTGCTAATTATTTAACCGCGTCTTTTGTAATCGATTCAGTAGTTTGTTTTTCTGAAAATACTGGACAAATAACTACTAGCACATCTGGAGGTACTTTTCCATATACGTATGTTTGGTCTCACGGTGATAGCATAGCCAGTCCATCAGCATTGTTTACTGGAGAGTATTCTGTAATCATTACTGATGCCCAGGGATGTAATTATTTAGACACTATAGATGTTCTAGAGCCTAATATTCTTTTAGCAAACCTAGTTCAAATTGAAGAAAACTGTAATCAATTAGACGGTCAAGTCATCGCTACTCCTTCAGGAGGTACATCTCCTTATAATTTTAGTTGGAACTCAAACTTAACAGAAACCACAAATATTTTAAGCGGATTAAATGGTGGAACCTTCATTCCTGAAATAGTTACAATTACTGACGCAAAAGGTTGTTCAGTGACAGATCAGATTACTGTACAAGAAGCACTTCCTATTACACTAGGATCTTCTTTTATCACAGATATTTCTTGTTTTTTAGGATCAGATGGTTATATAGAAGCAAATGTTGTTGGAGGGTTGCCTCCATATACCTACCAATGGTACACTGATAATAGTCTTACTACTCCAGTTCCACCTACAAATATATTGAATGACTCTATTATTTTTGATGTGTCAGCTGGATCGTATTTTTTATTGATAACTGATGCAAGTGGATGTAGTTCTTTACTTCCAAGATTTGACATTATTGAAACACAATCATCAGCGTTATCAGTAAGCCTAAATCTAAATCAATCTCATACTACACTAGCGTGTTTTAATGATCAAGACGGTCAAATTTCTGTAAATGTTTCTGGTGGCACACCATTTCCAGGGCTTCATTATGAATATACGTTAAATGGTGTTCAACAATCACAGTTCGTTGGAGTTTTTTCTGGGTTGTCCTCTGGAACTTACGAATTAGTTGTTAATGATAACCAAAACTGTGTAGATGATATTACAATTACAATAATTGAACCAGATGAGTTGGAAACCACACTTACTCAAACTCCTGTGAATTGTTTTGGTGGTTCAGATGCAGAAGTTACAGCTACTGTTAATGGAGGAACCTCTGATTATAATTTTGATTGGTCACAGGGTACACAAGAAACAACTTCAGGCACAAGTGTTATAAGCAACCTTATTGCCAATACATATTCATTAGTTGTAACTGATAATGAAGGTTGTGTAGATACAGCTTCTATTGTTGTAAATCAGCCATTAAATGCAATTGATTTATCTGTTTCGTATTCGAATGAAACATGTAGAGAAGAAGATGGAACTGCATCTGTTGTTGTACAAGGTGGGACATCAGCCTATTCATATAACTGGACATATGATTATAATGAACTAATTCCAATTTACACATCTTTAAATATTCCAAACCCATCTGCTACTAATGCTGATTTAACTGATGTATACAATGGTTGGTATTTCATCACTGTCACTGATGCTAACGGTTGTATTGAAAAAGATAGTGTATTAATAGGTCTAGATTCTAGTCCCGAAATTATAGCAAGTACACCTATTCATCCACTATGTTATGGAGATATGACAGGCCAAGTGTCGGTTTCAGCAATTAACGGAAATCCAGATTATGAGTTTTCAGTTGATGGATTTGATTATGATATTATGCAAGTTTTTACTGGTTTAGGTCATGGTCAACATTTCTTTACAGTAAGAGATTCTTTAGGCTGTATTGATACTGCTTTTGTCGATATAATTCAGCCCAATCCAGTTTTGGCAGATAACATGTTAATTACTCATACCAGTTGTAATGGCGGTGATGATGGTTCAATCACTGCAGTTATTTCAGGTGGAACTATTTCAAATGATTATACTTATCAGTGGTATAACCCTAATGGTGGTCCAGCTTATCCGGCGAATCCAACTGGAATTTTAGCAACTATTACCGATTTGACGGCTGGAATTTATACCTTAAACATAGAGGACGATAATGGTTGTGAGTATTCAACAACAGCCGAGGTTAACGAGCCGCTTGCGGTCAGCGCCAATGCTTTTGTAACTTCTTCTTATAACAATTCTGATGTAACATGTTTCGGTTCTTGTGATGGAAGTGTTCAGGTATCTCCCTCAGGAGGTATAGCGCCGTATTCATACCAATGGTCTTCGGGTTCAATAACAGATTCAGATCAAAACTTATGTGCTGGACTATATGAAGTTGAAGTTATAGATCTTAATTCGTGTTCATTTACTACTACAGTAGAAATAGTAGAGCCTTCAATAGTATCTGCATCGATTCCAGCTGCCAATGTTATACACGTAAACTGTGATGGATGGAGCACGGGAGTAGCTACTGTAAACTCTAGTGGAGGTATTCCAACCACCTCTGGTTACACTTATTTTTGGGCTAATGTAAACGATTTATCATCTCCATTAAGCTTTACAGAAACAGCTAACGGTCTAGCTGTTGGAACTTATCAAGTGGAAGTGATAGATTTAAATGGATGCAGTGCTACATCAACAGTAACGATAAACGATAACAATGCTTTTACTTTAGCAGCAAATAATAATACTACTGATGTAAGTTGCTTTGGATTTAATGATGGATTAGCTGACTTAAATCCAGTAAATGGAACACCACCCTACACGCACAGTTGGTCAGATCCTCTTAATCAACAAACCCAAGAAGCATACTCTTTAGCCCCCGGCTGGTATTCAGACACTATATATGATGCAGAAGGATGTGAAATCATTGATTCTGTTTTTGTAGGAGAACCCGCGGAATTATTAATTACTACAACAAACATATCAGAAGTTAGTTGTTATAATGCTGCTGATGGATCAATTCAAGTAATTGCACAAGGAGGTGTCCCAACATACACATATTCAATTGATTGTAATGTGTACGGTAATAATAATATATTTAGTGATTTAAACCCAGGAACGTACACTATATGTGTGCAAGACGCAAACGGATGTATAGACGATGAAGCAGATGTGCTAATATCACCTCAACCCTCCCAAATTGTCATCAATAATTTATTAGTAAACGATATTAGCTGTTTTGGTTTTGATGATGGAAGTGCTACAGTTACAGCATCGGGAGGTACAGGAAGCTTATCTTATGAGTGGTCAAATAATCAAACGAATACATCAGCTACTGGATTTGCTTCTGGTTTACAGAATATTCTTATTACAGATGAAAATGGGTGTGATATTTCGGAATCTTTTATAATTAATGAACCTTTGGAGATTTTAGTCGACTCTTTTGTAGTTGACAACTACTGCGCACAAGTAAGTCAAGCACACATTACCGTTTATGCTAATGGAGGCACTGGAGCATTAACATATTTAGCTAATGGAAATATCTCTCCTGACTATGAGATAAATGATTTAACGGTCGGTTTGTATAACGTAACTATTGAAGATGATAACGGCTGTACAATTGACTCAGTAATTAATATTCCCGATCCTAATATTGTTACCTTCAATACAGATACTATTTGTTTAGGAGATTCTCTGTTAATGGATGGCTTAGCTAACTTTACCAATTTCCACACATTTTTGTGGGCAGATACCGATATATTATCTGAAGAATCATCGCTAATAGTATCTCCAGAACAAACAACCAATTATTTTGTTTCTGCTTGGGACTATGGATGTTATTCTATTTTACCATTTTTAGATACAATACCAGTTATTGTTAACACTCCAATTATTGATGCTGGTGATGATGTCGGTATCATAAGAGGTGAGTCAAAAGTGTTAACAGTCACAGGAGATCCTACATATTTCTGGAGCACTGGAGAGTTTACACAGCAAATTACTGTTAATCCACTAATAACAACACACTATTCAGCATATGCTGTTGATCCAACAAACGGTTGTTTGGGTATGGATAGTGTTAGAGTGTTTGTTGGAATGAACGAAGGATTCTCTCCAAATGCAGATGGTTATAATGACACTTGGCAAATAACATATCTAAATCAATATTTAAACGCCAAAGTTGAAATCTTCAATAGGTGGGGTAGTAAGTTGTGGGAGTCTTCAGCTCCAAGTATTGAAAATTGGGATGGAACATATAAAGGAAGTGACCTACCTTCAGGAACATATTATTACATAATTTCATTTAATGGTAGCGAAAATCGCGAGCCATTAAGTGGACCAGTAACTATTGTTAGATAATCATGCAGATGAAAAAATATATCTTATTTGTATTCGCTATTTGTGCATATGCACTTGCCAATGCACAGCAGCTTCCTCAATTTACTAGTTATCACTTAAGCCCTTATTTATACAATCCAGCTTATGCAGGGGTAGATGGATATACACAGCTTAATACTGTTGTTAGAGAGCAGTGGTCTGGCATTAATAGAGCTCCTGAAACCAAATCAATTTCTATGTATGGCCCGTTACGAAATGAAAAAATGGCCTTGGGTGGAGTTGTTGTAAGTGATAAATTAGGGGCAGAGAGTAAAAACGGCTTTCAACTTTCTTATGCATATCACTTGCGGTTAAAAAATGATTTAAGTCTATCTTTAGGTCTTTCGGGAGGCTTAATGCAATATAAGCTAGATAATACAGTGATTAATCCATATGATATCGGAGATCCGGTGTTTAGTGTTCCAGGGTTAACAGACGTGATTCCAAACGCTTCATTTGGGATGTATCTTTACACGGAAAACTATTATTTAACTCTAGCCGTACCGCAACTGTTAAATAGTTCGTTTTCTGCTTTAGACGATTTTGATGGAAAGCTTCTTGAAGGTTCTTTGGTAAATCATTACTATTTAGGTGGAGGGTATCAGCATGAGATTAACGAACAATGGGAGATTGAGCCTTCTTTACTTGTAAAGATGATACCACAAGCGCCTATTCAGTTTGAGATATCTTCTAAGTTTACATACAATGATATTTTATGGGCTTCCCTTGGTTACAGACACAACGAATCTGTCTTGTTGTATTTAGGATACGATATAAACGATCAGTTTTATTTTGCATATGGTCATGATTTCGTGGCTTCTGGCTTAAATACAGTTAGTTCAGGTACTAATGAATTTAAGTTAGGAATGCGTTTTAATAAAGGAAAGTAGACACTATTCTTGATAATAATATAAATATGAGAAAAGCCCTCTGGGACAGAGGGCTTTTTTAGTGCCTAACATAAAGTGCTAACCAAAAACAAGTGTTACGGCGTTGACAAATGTAATATTATAAAGAAAGAACCTGAAACTCAAGTAGATGACTTGTTAACATTCAAGTGTTAGTAGCAATCCACTTATATTCCTCCTAATTGATGATAAATATTTTTAAAAAGAGTCTTTAGTTCTGAAAAGCTTACTGCTCTAAATTCAGGAACTACATTTTTGGTTCCTGAAAAAAAGTACTATGAAGAATAATTTTTTGTGGCTCCTTTGATTAGCTTTAAAAGTTATTTTATGCAACAATTACCGATAAACTATATTTATTTTTAAATAAATCAATTTTCAATTTAATGTGTTTTATTTTTCCAAACATATTATAAAGATTTATCCAATGTATTTATGACTATTTTTACAGTATGTTTTTAGCTGTTCTAATAGGGTTAATTTTGGGTTTCATAGGAGGAGGGGGTTCAATCTTAGCTGTCCCTATATTAGTGTATGCAATAGAAGTTAAGCCAGTAGAAGCGACAGCATATTCATTGTTTGTAGTAGGGATTGCTTCTTTGTTTGGCGCTTACAAGCATTATAAATTAGGTAATATTGATTTTAAAGTTGGGATAACCTTCGCAATACCTTCTTTTATTGGAGTTTTTGCCAGCAGAAGATGGTTGTTACCAAATCTTCCTGAAATACTTTTAGTTTTTGATGACTATGTATTGACAAAAGATGTTTTTTTAATGCTTTTTTTTGCATTAATAATGCTTACTGCCTCTATTTCTATGTTTTATAAAAAATCAATATTTAAACAAAGAAATGATTTTCAGAAATTCAAAATTATTTTTGATGGATTATTTATTGGGCTGATAACAGGTACTATAGGAGCTGGAGGAGGATTTTTAATTATTCCTGCTTTAGTGTTGTTTTCTGGAATAGAGATGAAAAAAGCAATAGGAACTTCACTTATCATTATTTCTGTGAAGTCACTTTTTGGTTTTTTAGGAGAATACCATTCCAATATAGATTGGGAACTATTAATATCTTTTTCATCACTTGCTGTGATAGGAATATTCTTAGGTGTCTATTTAGGTAGATTTTTTGATGGTCAAAAACTTAAGAAATCATTTGGTGTATTTGTATTTTTAATAGCAATATTTATTATTTTAAAAGAAGTTTTTATTATTTGATAGAAAATAATTTCAAAAAGATAGAATATATTCGTTGATATGTTTGTAGAGCAAATTTATACCAAGTGTTTATCAGAAGCGGCTTATTATATAGAGTCAAATGGCGAGGCTGCAATTATTGACCCATTAAGAGAAGTTGAACCATATATTCAAATAGCAAAACAAAGAAACGCAAAAATTAAGTATGTATTTGAAACACATTTTCATGCAGATTTTGTGTCAGGCCATATTGACTTAGCTAAAAAGACTGGAGCTACCATTGTTTTTGGTCCAAATGCGGAACCAAATTATGATATTTATAATGGTAATGATGGTGAAGTTTTTACAATCGGAGATGTAAGTCTTACTCTTTTACATACTCCAGGCCATACCATGGAATCTTCATGTTATTTGTTGAAAGATGCTGAAGGAAATCAACATAGTGTTTTTACAGGAGACACCCTTTTTATAGGAGATGTCGGAAGACCTGATTTAGCTGTGAAATCAGGTGAAATAACACAACATGATTTAGCGGGCTTGATGTATGATTCCTTGCGAAAAAAATTAATGAAATTGCAAGATAATGTGACTGTATACCCAGCACATGGAGCTGGTTCTTCCTGTGGCAAAAATTTAAGTTCTGAAACGACCTCTACAATAGGAGAGCAAAAAGCAACTAATTACGCTCTTCAACCAATGTCTAAAGAAGATTTTATTAAAGATGTGACGGACGGTCTTCTAGCTCCCCCTCCTTATTTCTTTAAAGATGTAATGATGAACAAAAACGGCTACAAGTCTATTGACGATGTAGTAGAATCGAATCATCAACCATTAAGTTCTAGTGATTTTACTAAAGAAATAGTAGCTGGAGCTTTTATTCTTGATACCAGAAAAACAGAAGATTTTGCTATTAAGCATGTTAAATCAGCAGTGAATATTGGATTAAACGGACAGTTCGCTCCATGGGCAGGAGTAATTATCCCAACAGATGCAAGGATTGTATTAGTTACAGATCAAGGAAAAGAGAAGGAAGCTATTATCCGATTGGCTAGAGTTGGTTATGATAATGTTGCAGGATTTTTAAATGGAGGGATAAATACTTGGCAAGGAGATGTGTCGATAATTAATGATATTAGCACAGAAGAAGGGGTAGAGATTATTAACAATCGAACCAAGGTCATTTTAGATGTTAGAAAGCCTGGAGAAGTAGAGATAGCTCATGTCAGTGGTTCTCAACACATAAGGCTACAAGAATTAACAAGTAGATTTGTAGAGCTAGATAAAGATTTACCAATTGCAATTTATTGTGCAGGAGGTTATCGATCAATGATTGCGGCTTCTTTTTTACAAAAAGAAGGTTTTTCAAACATCACCAATATACAAGGCGGATTTAGTAAGCTGAAACTGTTCGATATTAAGATAGTAGAAAGCCAAAGTTGTTCTAACTTATGAGTATAAAAGAAATTTATGAAACTAGAGACATTACTTTAGTAGATGTACGCACACCTCTTGAGTTTAAAGAAGGAACCATTGTTGGAGCTATTAATATTCCAATGAATGAAGTAGTTGCTAAGCTTTATGAATTGAAGAAAATGGAGCCGCTAGTAGTTTTTTGCCGTTCTGGTAATAGGTCAGAACAAGTAATGCATTATTTACGCAACCAAGGTATTGAAGAGGTTTGGAATGGTGGAGGTTGGGTTGAACTTAATGCAGAACTTAATCAGCGGTGATGGTTTTAAACTGATATCCAAGCTTTGTAAAATGTTCCAATACTTTTGGTAGCGCGAACATGATATTCTTCATCGACTTTTCGTTTTCGTGAAAAACAACGATTGAACCTTCTCTAGAATAATTGATGACATTAGATAGGCAAGTTTCTGCAGAAGTTTTTGCGTTAAAGTCCCAAGATAGAATATCCCACATTACAACTTTATAATGTTTTTTAATCTCTCGAATACTTTGTAGATTTATTTGTCCGAATGGAGGACGAAATAAAGAACTCTCAACAACCTCACTGCATTTAGCAATTTCTTTTAGGTAATTTTTTTTTCGACTTTGCCACCCTTTTACATGTCTAAAAGTATGGTTTCCTACTTGGTGTCCATTAGTTTTATATAGTTGATATAAATCTGGGTTTTTACTAACAGCATCACCGATCAAAAAAAATGTTCCTTTAGCATCATATTTATTCATTAAGTCAATAATCCATGGGGTTATTACAGGATGTGGACCATCATCAAAAGTGAGGTAAATCACTTTTTCATTGGTGTCTATTTTCCAAAGGAAATCAGCAAAGAGACGCTGTATAATCTTGGGCGATTTAATAAGGTTTAGCATCTCTTTATAAATTTATTTAATAAGCGAAGTTTTTTTGTTAGTTATCAATATGGAGCACTCGATTTAATGTTAGTCGGATATTTTGTTCTTGATTATTTATTTTTTAAAGATTTATCATCCTCATCTTGATTCGTAAATTCAATTAATTCAGCTTCTAAATCTAATTGATTTTTAGCTTGAAAATTCTCGATCTCATTTTCATAGTAAAATTCGTTCTGAATAATTTCATAATCAATATTGAATTGTCGTAAAGCTCTTTCCACTACACTGTTCTTATCATTCAACAAAGAAAGTAGGAGATGAACTGTGCTTAAATCCTTACTTATAGATTTATATTCAAGAAAAGTTAGTTTTATAGCTCTAGCTGCTTGCTGATTCAGCTTAATATTATCTGGACTTGTGAACTCCCTTTTGTTATTTTTTTGAATAGCACTTTCGATAATTTTTCTTAACGAGCTAAAATTTACATTCAACTTCTTCAAAATGACAGCTGCTGATCCTTCTTCTTCATTTAATATACCTAATAAAAGATGTTCTGTACTAACTGTTGTATGTCCTAATCTTAAAGCTTCTTCTCGGCTGTGGTTTAAAGCATTGTTTAGTCCTGGGGAAAATTTTGTATTCATTAGAAAATTAGTTACGGCTGTATCTAAATTATCTTGGCTTAAGCGATATAGGTTGTTTAACACTTCTGCAGCCATGCTATATTCCCTTTGCATACTACTAAGTATTTTTTGATCAAGCGAATTATAATAATCTAATTCATTTAAATAATTTTTTGCCAAAGTCATTAATATCTCATTTCCTTGGTGAGAATGTAGAAGTTGTTGTCCATTCTGCTCTTTATTTATTCGGTAATATGCATCAGCAATTGGAAGGTTGAAATAGTTGTATGGAATGGCATCGTTTGGCATGACTTCGATGCATCGGTCAAGTACACTATCAGCTTTTTCGAGCTTTCCTTCTTTGATAAGAGCATCGGCAAGCCTAGCAAAGTTGTTACGGAAGTTCATGGTCATTCTCATGTTGGTTTCATCCAAATATACGTTTGGATCTCCCATGTTACCCCATTTAAACTTGTTGATCAGGTTGTCATACATTTCATCGGTTGCTACGATTCCTGCTTGTCCATCAAGACTTTCTGTTTTAATAGGAACAAATCTGTAAGCTAAGCCCTCTAACTGGAAGTAATCTTCTAACCCCATAAAGTTGTCGTTGCCTACAGTAATAGCAAAATATACAGGTCGTTTCCAAGCAAAATTTGCTAAAATATCAAGCACCATTAGCTGATTTTTAGCAAACCCCTGTCCTTTAATTTCCCACTTTATTTCATCAACTATTTTGTGCGCTTCTGAAGAATCTATAATTCCCAAAGCGAGAACCGAATCTTTGTCCACAGTCAGTTTTAGCTTCCTGGTAGGACAGTAGTCACTTGTACCTCTAGTAGTTTGAATTTTAGTTTTCGGATTATCATTTATAATCCAATTAATTATTTCCTTAACATCAACTCTACCTGGTTTTCTTTTAAATTCTCTTTCGTAACATTCTGGACATATTGGAACATAGTCATTGGTGCCTTGTTTGTATTTATTCCAATCCACTGAGCTTGGAATAGGAGCAGCATCATATGCAGCTCTTTTCATTTGGTCAATGTACCAATCAGTATTAAATAAGCTTAAGTTGACCACTCTAATGTCTGTACGTACTCCTTCAACTTCTTGTGCATACCAAAGCGGGAAGGTGTCATTATCCCCATTTGTAAAGATGATAGCATTCGGAGCGCAAGAGTTAAGGTAGTTGTTGGCTACATCTCTTGCAGTGTATCTGTTAGATCTATCGTGATCGTCCCAATTTTCTTTAGCCATAATTGTTGGGACTAGAAGAAGACAAAGAGCTGTAGCACCAAATGCACTTACTTTTTTTGGCGCGAAACTGCCAATAAAATCAAAGATAGCCATAACACCAATTCCAATCCAAATAGCAAAAGCATAGAAAGATCCTACATAAGCATAGTCTCGCTCCCTAGGCTGAAGAGGGTATTGATTTAGATATGCTACGATAGCTAGACCTGTAAATAGGAATAGTAATAATACTACAAATGCATCTTTATTGTTTTTAGAAAAATGGAAGAACATTCCTAACAATCCTAGCAATAAAGGCAGTAAGTAATAAGTATTTCTACCTTTATTGTTTGCCATTTTAGCTGGCAAGTTTTCTTGCGGACCTAATCGAGCATTGTCAACAAATGGAATTCCGCTTAACCAATTACCTTTATTGATTTCTCCGTGTCCTTGTATATCGTTTTGTCTTCCTGCAAAATTCCACATGAAGTACCGGACGTACATATGACCTATTTGATAATTGAACAGATACTTAATATTTTCTGAAAATTTTGGAGGTCGTTTGCTGTTTCTCTGTCCACTCCATTTTCGATATTCTTTTGCATGATGCTGTTGAGAACTCCACATTCTAGGAAATGGTCCTGTGAATTCTTGATCATAAATATATTTAGATTTTTTACGGTTGTCAGAAATAATATACTTGCCTTTTAGTGTATCTTTTTTGAAGACAGGATCCCCGTCTTCTAAATCTACAACCTGAGCGTTATAATATTGACCATGAAGTATTGGCCAATCACCATATTGTTCTCTATTTAGATAAGCTAATAAACTAACCGCCTCTTCGGGGTTATTCTCATCAATTGGCGTATTTGCGTTTGAACGAATAACTAACGCGAGAAAAGTCGAATAGCCTATTAGAAGGACTGTGAAAGACATGATGCCAGTTGCTAAAACATTCATGTTTTTTTTCTTACAATAATATAGTCCAAAGACAATTCCTGCGATCATTAAGGCAAAGTAAATGATGGTCCCAGAATGGAAAGGCATACCAATACTGTTTACAAAGAAAAGCTCAAACACTCCTGCATAAAATACTATACCAGGAATTATAACCGCTTGAATCCCCCCCGTCAATAGTAAAGCAAGTAAAAAGGTTACAATGAAACCTTGCATACTAAATTTGTAGTTTTTGAAATAGTAGATGAATACCACGGCTGGAATCGCCAGTAAGTTAAGCAAGTGAACTCCGACAGAAAGGCCTAGTAAGTAAGCAATAAAAATAATCCATCTACCTGCATATTTGCTTTCTGCTTCGGCTTCCCATTTTAGAATTGCCCAGAACGTAACCGCAGTAAATAAAGAGGACATTGCGTAAACTTCCCCTTCGACAGCAGAGAACCAAAATGAATCTGAAAAAGTATATGCTAATGCGCCAACTAATCCGCTTCCTAAAATAGCAATAATATTTGATTGTGTTAGTTCGCTAGATTTAAGAACAATCTTTTTTCCAAATGCTGTGATTGTCCAAAACAGAAATAAAATAGTAAATGCGCTACATAATGCGGACATAAAGTTAATCATGAAAGCTACTTGACTCACATCTGAAGCGAATAAACTAAAAAATCTTCCTATGAGTTGAAAAAGTGGCGCGCCAGGTGGGTGTCCAACTTCTAACTTGTATGCAGTGCTGATATATTCTCCACAATCCCAGAAGCTTACAGTAGGCTCCAGAGTGAGGTAATAGGTAATCATTGCAACAGCAAAAGCTATCCATCCAATAATATTGTTTAGTTTCTTAAAATTCATTTTGTATATATTTTGCCTGATTGCGAATTTAATAAAATATCTGACTATAATTTTAAAATTTAAAGAAGCGAAATTGAAGAAATTATTTCTAAAACTTTATTTTGTATCTATACTAGAATTATTACTTTTGCCATCCATTCTGTCCGATGGTGTAACTGGCAACACGTCTGGTTTTGGTCCAGAAGAGTCTAGGTTCGAGCCCTAGTCGGACAACAGAAAGCTCAGCAATTGCTGAGCTTTTTTTGTAATTGTTGCACTTTTGCCATCAGCGCAATTAATTTTTCGTAAAAATTCATTAAATTTGTTGGTTATCGAAAGAATTTTTCGTTAGTTATTAGGGAAAATTTTAACCAAAAACAAGTGCTATGAGGAATGTTTACATTTGCCTAGAAAATTTATTTGCCTCTGTTTTAAAATGTTGGCTTCCGGTTATACTGATGTCATTTTTTTTAATTAACGAAAGCTATGGTCAGTGTGATGAACCTACTGGTCTAATAGAATCAAATATTACATTTAGTTCAGCAACAGTTTCCTGGAATGCAATGTCAAATGTTGATTACTATCGTTTGTCTTACAGACAAATTGGAGGCGTTTGGCAGTTCGCAACTAACCCTATTAACATTGATCCATCT
>Ga0160423_10001986_pt1 | contig 17128 bp, 27 predicted proteins | sample CRUFie14St8metaG_FD_108191 | JGI IMG/M metagenome (GOLD analysis project Ga0160423, IMG submission 108191) | Marine microbial communities from the Costa Rica Dome - CRUD Field 142mm St8 metaG | ecosystem: Environmental > Aquatic > Marine > Oceanic > Photic zone | place: Costa Rica: the Eastern... | reverse complement strand
TAGTATTTCATCGCTGAACACGTATGTTGTAAGATGTACGATCATAGCACCTATGATTTGTTTCTCTCTTTCTGCTACCCAACCCATACCTTTGTCAGTGCTTATCAAATGTACAAACGTCTTTAATAATTTTTGTCTGTTAAATGTCAAGTGTGAGTAAGCACCCTCTTGCCACATAGTTTCAGCAAGGTCAAGTAAAGTATCAAAATCTGTAGGTTGCCACTTCCTTATCTTATAACTCATATTCTTTTGTATAAATCCTCTCCTCAACGTTGAAACCTAAATTCAAAAGGCTGTTGTCGTCAATGTTCCTGTTGCTTATCTTTAAACTTTCTATGTTTTTAGCCTTACAAAATGATTCCAATTCGTCAAACAACCTAATTAAGTTTTGATTGTTTGCGTACTGCGGCTCTATGTAAAAATATTGTAAATTAGCGATGTTTTTCTTGGGTGCCCAGGGTGCTTGATTGATAAACACGAATGCAAATCCAATCAAAGTCTCGTTGTGATACAATCCTATGCTACCCTGCCAATACGGCGATACTAATGATCTCTTGATGTATGTGTAAAAGTGTGTCTCGTCATAATCAACGCTAAACAAACCTGTCTCGTGTAGTGCCTTATATCCAAGTTTTGCCACTGCTGTTGCGTCTTCAGTTGTCAACGGTCTTGTGTACACTACGTCTACTCTCTGCCCCATTTTATGTCCTTTACTATTTGATTGCTAAACTCCATACCTTTGTCTCCACTAAAAAATATTTGTTGACTTGCTACACTTGTAGTCCTACCTGCTGTTTTCTCAAAGTCAGCAAATTGACTGGCACATTGTATGGTCAGCGTCGCTGTCTCTTGTGCCTCTGCTATCTTCCAAGCAGTTATCCTGCCATCAAAGAATTGAAATACTTTGTTTGTGTTGAATTCGCCTGTTGTGTCAAAGATACATCTGTACAACACAACTCTCTTGTCTATGTAATTGTTGTTGATTACTAATCCTATTGTTGTCAAGTCCACTGCTGTGAAACTTATATCAAGTGTGTTTACGGTGATGTTGCCACTTTCTTTCACGTTGCCAAACTCTAAAAATTGTCCCTGTGCTGTGTATGTTCTCGTGCCCGCGTCTGGTGCTGTTGGGCTGTCAAAACGTATGTCTATGTTTGCGTTGGTGAAGTAGACTGCGGCGTCAAAATGTATTTCAATAAGATCTGCTGTGAGTATTTTCTTTTGTGTTAAAGCATCTTGTATCGTGCTGTCTAAATTCCTTGGCATTACGTGTCCTCTCTAACATTGATCTCATATGTGAATAATTCTGGGTTGCCCACGTTAAATGATTGTTGGTCGCTTGTCAAAAACACTTTGAAAGGCACGCTGTTGTATTGTACCGTTGTGCTTGATGTAGTAGCAGTCCTCAAACTTGGGAATATTGGTAAAGTGTCTATGGTTGAGCCATCGAGATTGACGTCGTCCGTTAGCATATACACCTTGTCGTGATTGCTGAATTTGATCAAATCTCCTGTTTTCAAAGTTCCTGTGCCGCCACTAACTGGCACGTTGCTTGATGTAGCGGAGTTGTCATAGTCGCTTGTTGTCAGTTCAGCACACGTTATAGTGCCTGATGCTGTGCCTGTTGTGCTTGATATCAACGGCGGTACTACGGTGAAACTATCAAACTTACCACCCTGTTTCATAACAAACGCCATAATTGGCATATACTCTGCCCTCGTCAACGGCGGAGATACAAGTTTGAAACTAAAGTATTGGCTGTTTATCTGTGCCCTCTGTACTCTACCGGATAGTGTCTGTGTTGTCCTTGTTTGTGTGTTGCTCTTGAATTCTAATGTGTTAAAGCCCGCTGTTGGGAATGTGCCGCTCATTATACTAACGCCCTCCTACCTTGTTCGTTCAACGCTTGGTTTATCATCCCTATGAATACACTTTGCCTTGATCGTATAAGTTTATCAAAGTCCCTTGTGTCTGTTGCTGTTATGTTGAAGTTTAAATTAATTGTTTGTTGACCTCCCTGCATCGCATCGTTTGGCACAACGGTTCCTGTCCTACCCGGCACAAAGAGTTCCGGGCCGCCTTCCCCGATAACAAACGGTTGATTACCCATTGTAGTACCACCCTGTTCCCTGCCTGGGTATTGTTGGTTCCTAATAATTGCTACCTGTGCCAATCCCGAAGCAACTATGGCTCCTGCTAACAACGGTCCAAACACACCACCCTGTGCCAACGCCTTTGTAGCACCTTGATATGTGTTAATGATTGCTTCTGTTATCGCGACCGCTTTGTTAAGTTCAAACGCCCTCTTGTTGACCTGTGCTATCTGTTCTAAAGCACTACGAGCGCCCGCTACTGCTACTTCTCTCTTCTCTTCTTCAGTAGCACCCGCTAAATCTAATTCAGTGAAATTACCCTGTCTAACAGCGTTTATCCTTGCCTCTTGATTACGTCTAATCTGTGCTAATTCTCTGTCATATATGGCCTTACGTTTGTTTGCGGCATCTTCTTCTATCTTCTGTATTCTCTCTGCCGCTGTTTTGTAATCAAAAACCTTTTTGTCAAGGCCTTCTTTTACAAGTGCTTTCTGCTCATTCTCTTTACGTATTATCTTGTCAAGTTCGTCTTCATTAAGTTGATCAATTTGCTCTAAAGCAGTTTTGTTTTTCTTTAAGAATTCTTCTATTGCTGTTGCTTCTTTTTTAAGTTGTTCAATTTTTTCTTTACGTGCTTTCTTCTCTTCTTTTAATCTTTGTTGACTTCTTTCTATGCTGGCGTTGTAGTGTTCGTTGTGTTCTGTTAGTTCTTCTAACTCCTCACCCGTGCCCATTAAGCCGTCAATAAGTTTTTCTATCTCTTCTCTGAATATTACTAATCCTGCTATGGTTCCTACGGCTATGGCCGCAAATACTGGATTCAATAGCATAGCACGTGTCAAAGTACGTACGATGCCCGTCAATGCCACAAGGGTGTTCGCAAATTTAACAAAGCCGTTAGCAACTGCCACTATGGCCAAGCCTCCAAGCACAACTTTTAACACCCCAATGTTTGCTCTTAAAAATTGTACTGCCTCGCCCGCGTTTACCACTGCTCCTGCAAGTGCTTTACCCACACTTTCAGCAAAGTCGTCTATGCCGCTTTGGTTCTCATCAAAGAACTTGTTTAGATCACCTAACTCGCTTTTGAGTGCTTCAAAGAATGATTCATTGACCGTTGTTTGGAATTTGAAGAATTTATCCCCCAACATCGAGAGCGTACCCTCTAACGTGTTAGCAAACTCTTCTGCCGCGTTGCCAAACTCACCGCCTTCGCCAAATACTTCCTCGAATCTTCTTCTTGTCTCTTCTGCTGTGATTCTTACACCTTGTTTGAATCCAAGTAATGCTAATACACCTCTTTCCCTAAAGATATCCGCACTCGCCGCACCTGTACTAAACGCCCTCTGTATTTGCTCACCCGCTGTCCTAAAGTCAATGCCGGATACAGCGGCAACGTTTGCTGTCAGTCCTAATACCGTGTTTAACTCTTCAGCGTCCTCGGCAACAATCGCCAAGTTTCCTGATGCTAAAGCAATGTCTTGTAGACTAAACGGTACACCCGCCGCAAAGTTCGTTAGTGTTTCAAATGCTCTCGCACCTTCTTCAGCACTGCCAAACAAGAACTTGAATCGTAGTTGTAGTGATTCTACTTCTTTACCTACACTTACAAGACCCTTAATGAACTTGGCCGCACCTATACCTGCCAAGGCAACACCGGCTAATGTAGCCGCCCTGCCCAATGACATCAATGCTTTTTCATTGTTTTTTAGGGCACTGCCTAATTGTTCAACATCACGTTTCCCTTGTACTCGGGCTCGTATGTTATAGTCCTGTGTCGTCATCGTCTACTTCTCGTCCTTTGTTTCGCTTGCCGCATCTGCTTGTTGGCTGCATCTGCTTCAATCTTTAGATATGCTATCCACATATCTATCTCCAACGCTGTCAGTTCCATTATCTCGGACACGCTTTTTTTAAGCCTGTCCGCCAACATTAACAGAACTCTTGCTTCAACGTTGGCGTTTATTCCTTTACAAGTTCATCAATCTTTGGCTTTAGGGCCGCATTGTTGATAGTACCTGCAACTTTAGTAATGATGCTTGGATCCGCTTCGTTCATTAAAACTATTCTGTCCGCTTCGTCAAATATCCTGTTGCCCTTGCTGTCTAAAGCCTTTTGTATCAAAGACTCAACAAGTGCCTCAACTATTTGTCCTTTGCTCTGCATTTCAAGAACTTTTGACTCCACTCTAAATGGGTATGTTCGTTTGTAATATACATCCATATCCCACTCGTCCACGTGTAGTTTTAAAGCCTCACCATCTATCTCTTTGTGATAGTGTTTTGTTATTTTTTCTAAAGTTTTACTCATCTTACTATTTTTCCTCTCTGTCTATTTGACACTTCCCCCGCGGCTGGTCGGTAAAAACCTTGGGGTGCTTGTTTCGAATAGCCTTCATCAAGTCGCTGTATATAAGGCACGGAGTTCCGTAAATTATAATTCGTATTGGATCTTTTCTTAAGTCTCCAATTGCTTCTTGCCCGACCTGATCGCTTCGGTGTGTATTTCTTCACCGTAGTTAAAAGATCTTTGGCTATTGAGCGAACCATCTGATTCAAATTCCGATCAAAATCAGCAGTTGCTTTTATCGTGTTAGGAGATATACTAACTTTAAACAAGTGTATATCCTCTTATGTCGCCGCGATAGTTGCGCCGCCTGTTCCTTGGAACGAAGCAGTTGCTTCTACCATACCATCGAACGTACTTGTGATAGAGAAACCTGTGATTATTACTTCACCTGTTATGCTCATACCTGTAGTTGTGCCTGATGGGTATAGTTTTAAAGTAGCCGGAGCAGATCCTTGCGTTCTTAAAGCCGCTTGTGCGTCATCGCTGTCTCTCATAAAAAGATCCATTGTTCCGCTAAAGTCAGTTAAGCCTGCTTTGTATGTTCTGTTTCCACCTGATGACATATTAGTGTCCTCAATAGTTTCTGTATTCAGATCAATACTAAAAGATCTAACACTTGCTACATTCGTTAGTGAACCGCCAACGTCAAACTCGACCCTGCCTGCTTCACCTGTGTATGTTGTTGTATTAAAAGCCATTAGTTAGCCTCCTCGTTAATAATGTCGTCAGGTCCTTTGACGTCCATTGTTGTTCTTGGTTTAAGCACTACAGGTGCATCAACTTCAACCTTACGTACAATCCTTTTCCGCGGTTGTCTGGTCAATGCCTTTTGTAGTGTTGATGGTTTATTGTAAGACCAACCATCTTTCAGCCTTGCCTGCACGTCTTGATGTGCTACAAGTTCTGAATTCCCTGTTTTCTTGTCCCATAATTGTATCTTCATTATAGTACTCCTTTCACATATTGATATCTAACTTCTACGGTTATTACTACCTCACCTAAAGGTAATTCTCTCTCAACTACTTCAATGTTTGATATCCTTGTGCTTACTGCGTGTATGTTTGAAGCCGCTGTCGTGATATCCCTATCCCTGCTGACCTCAAGTATCTCCTCCACCCTCTCGACTATGTCATTCCTTAAGGTGTCAATCTGTGTGCCTCGAACATAACATTTAAGTTGTATGTTCATTATGCCTTCTCTCAAGTCAGTTGATATGTCTGTTCGTGCTTCATTTAAGGTGTTTACAAGTATAGCGGGAAATTGTGTGATCGCTATCTTGCTGACCTCAAAAAATTCTCTGCTGACTTTACCCGGTGCTGGGTTCGTCATATTCTGTAATTGATCAAATATATTCTTTGTGATATTTTCTCTTGCTGACATTACCTAATTAGCCTACCTTGATAAAAGGACTGTTTCTCTGCGTCTGTAAAAGTACCACTGCTGTCTAAATCGTATGATACGCCAAGTTGTAATATGGCGTCAAACTCCTCATTAAACTTCTGCTTGTAGTATGCCATCTTTTCCCTAAACACATCTCCTTCTACCTCAAACGTTGATAAACGGGGGTACACGTATTCATATAAAACGTGATAAACTGCCGCCCTTGTAAATTGACTTGAGTCTAATCTACCTGGACTTAATTTAGTGTTTACACCCGCCACGCTAATGTCTCTTGTAGCGTAATTGGCTGTAGGCCACCAACGTATGTTTAGTAGTCTAACTATGTCATCATAAGTCTTCTCGTGTAATGGAGTAAAGTCTTGGATGCCGTAATTTTTAATGTCTGGTTCGTATTCGAGTATGTCTGAATCTGTAGCAAATGTTGCCATTGAGTAAAGTCCTTCTTTATATTTTAATTGTACTAAAGTCCTTCTTTAGTATGTTTTATTTATTGCCTTGGGCGTTGTAAGGGGAACAAACAACGCCCATAAGCGAGCGAGATACAAATCAATTATTAGTTGATTTGTTTGTCTCCTCTTACTAACACCGCGTAAGCGTCTTTAACAACAGCGTTCGCTCTTGCCGTAGTCGCAACGTACTCCGTTAGACGTCTGCTGACATCACGTTGAGTTTCGATTCTAATAGGCCTTTTAACCATATGAGCAAATGCTAAAGGACTGAATACAGCACCTAACGCATCTGTCGCACTTGAATCTGCCGCGATTTGTGTTGATTGGAACATTTTTACATTGTATAATCTTCCAACAAATGCTGAACTTGAAAGTAAGTTATTACCTACGTTCGAGATCGCACCTGCCGCACCTGATGATGCAAAGCCGGCGTTTGTTAAAACTTTAGCGATGTTAAACATTTGACTTGGGTGTAATACACAAGTGTAATCACCGTCCGCGTCAGTAGGAGCAGAGTTTGATCTTAAAGTGTAAACCGCTTTTAAGATAGTTTCCGGAGTGATCTCCGAACCTGTTCCACCAACGTTGTTAGTGATGTTGCCCTCTGTGAAAAGAGCAAATGCATCGGTGTCAATCTTTTCACCTAATGCGCCACCAAGCATAACGCCAACGTCTGATCCCATATTTCTCGCAGTTGATTCTGCTAATAAATCTGAAACGTCAACTCTTGCCGCTATTTCTGATGCTGTTAAGTCCACCTGTGCTATTGCTACAGATGATTCTGAAACTTCAGCAGTTTGTGCCGGAGCACTTGCTGAAATCTCTGGATACACAGGAATTTGAGCCGTTAAGCCTGGAGTTCCTGACATATCGTATGTGTTGAACACTTGACCTGCGATTGATTTCTCAGAAGCAGTGAAGACCGCCTCTTGGAGCACATTCGTCAAAATCTGCGTGTCGTCTGTTCTTAGTTCTGGTTGTGCCATAACTATTTTCTCCTGTTAGTGCGCCTTATACTTTGGGTTTATAAACTTCCGTTCGCAACTTCTTATATAAAGCACGTTGTTCTGGATCATTAAGATCCAATTTGTTTATATCAACCTTTGTAGCACCTTCAGTAGATGTGTTTGATTTAGACCCGCTGCCTGCTGGTCCTGCCGCAACAAAATGGGCATTGTCCTTTAAGAACTGCTGTACTAACCCATCTGTTGTCAAGGCATCGCCTCTTTCAGTATAACGTGTCTGTCCCGATACTGGATCAATAACTTCAACACCGCCGTCAGCATTCATCTTGACTTGATCCTTAACAAGTTTTACAACCTGTCCTGGATTTAATGCTTTGTGTTTGCTTGCCGCATCCAATAAAGCACCGTCAATCTTTATACTTGCTAACTCCTTAGTCAAAGTATCAATTTTAGAGTTTGCCTTCTCGGCTTGCTCTCTCAATATCGTCTCGAACTCACCTTTTTTCTTTTGCTCTTCTAATTTGGATTGCTCCTCTTTTTCAAGCAAAGTTCTGTAAGTCTCAACGTCCACACCATCAAACTTCTTTAACACTTTCGCCTCAGTCGTGTGCTTGACTTTGGCCATTATGTTATCAACGTCTTCTTGTGTGTAAGTCTTCGCGTGTTGATCTACCGCGTTCTCCTGCGATGGGTTGTTTTTTGTTTGTTCCGGTTGTGCCGCAGTAGCATTTTCCGTATTCAAATCCGATGTTTGTGTTTCTTGACTCATCGTGTCCTCCTATTGTTGTCTCGGGTAGTATGGCCCGGATAGTGTTATTTATACTAATAAAATTGATTGTAATCTTTTATGCCCCAAGCCTTGTAGTAGCCTGTCTTTTCAAGTTGTTTCTGTGCTACTTTTATCTTGGGCAATGATTGAATGAACACTAAAGGTGCTTTACCAAAACTAAAACTTACACCTTTGTGTTTGCCGCTGTTTATGGGGTGATCATACATCACTGCCATACTGGGCGTCCTGTTGTGTGCTTTCCTACAGATGTTTGCTAACGTGCTTTCTTTTATTTTGCTATTGATATAAATGACGATAATATCAAGATTGAACACACTAAACAAATCGCATAACTGGTTAACTTGAGCCAACAAATTGTCCTTTGCCTCAATGATTTGTATTTTCTTATTCTTAAGAGTTTGTGCCGCGTATGGACAGATTGCTTTTCCAACTTTTGGATTTTTTTTAGCAACCTGTCCTCGAATCCAACGCTCAATGTCTTTACTTTCTACGTCCACTTTTTTTGTTTTTACGCTTGCCGCTTGACATTGCTGGTTTTCTTCTTCCGCTTCTTTTAGGTCCTGGCATTGTTAGTTTCCTCCTTTTTGATCTTGGAATTCTGTTTGTCAGCAAGGCTGATGCTGTGCTTGTCGTGATGACCATATATTGGATCCCTCCCTATGTTTTGTACGTCGCTGTATAATGACAGCAATTCTCTACCTCTTGATATAGCAAACTTACGCATTTGCCTCAACGCCCTCCTCGCCCTTTCAGCATATCTCCTCGATGGGTGTTCGAGCAACTTGTCGTATGCTGTAAAGTAATCGAGGCAAGCCTTCTTGAGTGCTATGTGTCTCGCTGTCTCGTTTGGCTGTCTATATATCCTACGTACTTGTTTTGGCATTAATCAAATTGTATAACGTTCCAAGGCATTGCTCTACCTTGATGGTTCTTCACTACTTCTCCTGTATCTATGTAATTCGCTGATCTTAACTTCTTGTAGCCATTTGATAATATCTTCCTTTGATACACAAGGCAAGGCTTTACTTCTCTGCCGCCCACGTAATACTTGACGTGATGGACTTGTTGTCCTTTCCTTGTTTTTGATCCGGCCATCTGTTGTCTCCATTAAAAATTATCCTCTATCCAATTGTATAGATCGTAAAGTATATAACACATCAGACCCATAAAGAGCCAAAACGTTATCATTAAAACTTCCTAAATATTTTGTCAATGTACTCTGCTACTTTATCGCAGGCTTCAAAAAACTTTTCAATTGCCTTGTCAATCATAACTTAAATCCTTTCTTCCAAGTCTGTAATGACCAATATGCCGCACTTAAAGTTTTTTGTCCTCTAACTTCCTTAAGCACCGCACCCATACGGGCATTAAAACTCCTACGTCTTGCTGGGTTGTTTCTACCTATGCTCATACCCTTTTGTCCAAAGTTAATCTTCTTGACGTTGCCCGTGCTCCTATCTCGCACAAACACCTTGAATTTTTTAACATCGCCCTGCATCACTTTGTTAAGTTTTACGGTTCTGCCTCTGTACTTTGCCATTAGTCTACCATCCTGTCTATATGGGCGTAGATCCTACCTATCACTTTGTCTAAAGATAAAAGTTCTTGGCTCATCATCGCCACCATTGTTTGTAGTTCTATTATTGTTATCAATGCCCAAGTTGATATACCCATCAGTATCGTGCCCAACAATGCTATCAACGCCGTGTTAGTTTTCCTTGTCATTGCTATCTCTTTCTCCTCAAGTCAAGGTCGTGTTTTCTGCTGCCACGCAAGAAACTATTGACTCTGCCCATTGCCCATTGTCCCATTCCTATGCCGGGTCTTGATCCTGCTGTAAGGAAAGCGCCTTGTCCTCTCCTGTACACTTTTGCCAATGTGCCGTAAGTGAATCTTGATTTAGCCGCTTTACGTTGTAGCGTCTTCCTAACCGTAGCACTTATTGGCTTTGCTTTACTTTTTTTTGCCAAGTCTAATTCTCCTGTTAATCAAAGATTGGGGTATCTTCTTGCCCGCCCTCGCAAGTTTTCCTATACGTTTTATCAGTGATGCTAATTGTGTCCTACGTGTGCCTTTTACACCTGATAGATATTTTTTTGGGACGCCGCTACTCTTGTCCTTCGGTACTTTCCGTCTCTTGGCCATTTGCTTCTCCAAATCGTTGTGCTAATTCAGGATGTAAATTTTTGATCTCCGCATCAGTGTATCCCGCTTTGATCATTTCCCTTAAGTGTTTGATTAACTCGTCGCTGTTAGCAACTGGCGTGTGTACCATATTAAGTTTTTTGTCCGCCATCATAACGTCAAGTTCATCTTCGTCTTTTGCTAATAGTTCTAATATTTTGTTATCAATCACATCCTTAACGTCTGGGCTTGCTGTTGCTAAATCTCTCTGTACAACTGCCGCTTTTGCTAAAATGTCCATATCAAGATTTTTATCTCTAATATGGAATGCCATTGGATATTTTATTTGTCCATCGAATGTTGTGCCTTGCCATTTTGCCCAAAATCTAAAGAAGTTTTCTTCAAACAATTCCAACTGCTTGGCCTTCTCACATAATTTGGCGTCTAATAATAAAAACTCTGACTGCATCGCAACACCACTCATCTGTCTCGTCTCTATGGCTCGGATTGCTCCCATATGACTCATCCTGTCAATTGCTTTTATCTTGCTATCAATTGATTTAAGTATGGCATCTAAATTAGTACCCGAGGGTTGAAGTAAATATGGACGTAGTCCCGCATCAGTCTCATTGGGTATCGTTATTATACTGCCCGCACCCGCATTTGCCTCAACGTCTGGTGTTTTGACCAACGTTGGGTGGTTAGTTAATCTAATCAATTGTTCTACTTCTGATAGTTCCGAGTAAATTGCCATTTGTGTGTCCGCAACATCTCCAATGTCCGAAACACCTATGCCTCTGATTGGACTTCTCGCCGCATAACACCAAACAGCGGGTATAACACCAATTGGGTTGACTTTTGTCTCTACTAACTCCGTAGTCCTTTGTTTTGAAGGGTTGTATTCCTCTAAAATGATTTCCTCTTTTGTCCAAGTACGCAAATAATATTTCGTAGCACCTGCATAAGTTTTGTCATCTTTCTCAAGCAGTTGTAAGTACTCTAACTCATAGTGTCCATTGGGTAGTCTTCTCCAATTCCAATTTATCACGTTCTCCGGAGTATACAGCGTCGCGTACGGACGAATGCCTTGTTGTAGTTCTTCAGCACGAGTGCCAACTACCGTCTCTGGTCTATCAATCAATGCTACGCAGTGCCCATACACCGTGCTCATTAAATTTATGTCCCTCATAAAAGATGACCAAGTTCTGCCTTCCATATCGCAGTCCTCTAAAAATGCAGCCATCTCCGCTGTGCCGTCTAAACTGCCAAAGTCTCTTTTTGGCTCGTTCCTGTAAATGAATGAGTTGTAAATGTGTGTTATAGACTTAACGTGGTTGTCTAATGGCGTTTGTGCTAATCTGCCAATGTATTCTGGTTGTGATTCATAAACGTATTTTGTAAGGTAGTTGCCCATCTTGTAGTGTGCTCCACCAAGATAAGAATTAATTAAAAATTTCCAACGATTGATGTAGTTGATGTACTCGCTGTGTGCTGGTAAGCCTGCTAAAAAATCACTGCCGTCTGTAGCACTTTGATCTATGTTTGTAAAACTATAATCTGCCATATTGTCCCTCTAATTGTACGTTAAATCTTTTCTGTGATGTTTGTTGTGTTTCTCTTTTAATTGGATACAAATAACTTACCAAATATCCTACAGCGTCTCCTAAATGATCTATTCCGTTTGTTTTGTTTGGCACGCTTGTCCCCTCTTTGTATGTTTGCTTGACGAATGTATTTATTGTGTTTTTACATCGCGGGGAAATAAACAATGTTCTCTGCTCATTAGCATTACATAATTTACTATTGACGCTGTTGATTCTATCCCTCACTGCCATATGACTTTTTAACACTTTACAAACAAATCCATTGTTCTGTAAGATGCTTAAGTCTGTTTTGCCTCCCGCACTTGTTCTCCTCTGTACGCAACTTGGGTCTGGGAACGCCATTATCTTTTTATTTGGATATCTGTTCAAGATCTCATCACATAGTTCTTGTGTATCGCTACCAAAAATCCTTATCTCGTCTACAATGTCAATTACATTATTTTTAACAACTGCCACAACTGCTGAAATGGGTGAAACGTTAAAGTCTATGCCCACGTATAGCATCCTGTCGTCCTCTGTAATAGTGCTGTGCCTTACACTTTGCTCCCTGTCAAAACTGCTGTAAATGAGTCCCGAGTACGTCTCCCACGTAGCCTCGTACTCCTGTCTAAACACACTTTTGCTCAAATCGTTTTTGGCTTGTTGTATTTCCATATCATCTACCCAACCACCTTGTCTTGTTGTGTAAAGATGACTTGACCATTCAGTCTCATTTGGGTCTTTGCCTTTTTGATACAAGTCATAAAACCAATTGTGTCCTTTGGGTGTGCCGGTGAACAAAGCCTTGCCTTTCGTATCTGACAGCGTAGGCCGAAGCACTTCCGTCCAAGATTGCTCTGATACGTCTGCCGCTTCATCTATCACCAAATAGTTAATACCCACCCCACGGAGTGAGTCTGGGTTGTCAGCACCTCGAAGGCTAATAACACTGCCGTTCTTCAACAAACAAGTTAAATCTGCTTCATTAAATTTTTTAACCCAACGTAGTTCTGATAGTTTCTTCTTAAGTTTCATCCAAGCAATTTGACGAGCCTGTCTATATGACGGCGCTACAAACCAACAAAGTGTATTTGGCTGCCTTGCGTGATAACAAAGTTCTCTGATTGCTAAAGTTGTCTTCCCGAAACGTCTTCCTGACACCAGGATTTTGAATCTTGTGTTGTCTTGTGCCACTGCTGTTTGGGGTTGGGATAACTTCATTAATTATTCCTGCCAAGGTAAAGGTGTGTTGCTTTCTGTGTCGAGAGCGTTTTCTTTTTGGCCAAGCAACTGCTTGCCTAACCATATTTGCATCCTAACGTCCTTCTTCTCAACAGCGGCTTCAAACTGGGCACGTCTCAAACTCTTCTTGCCCTCTGCTCTTCCCTTGTCTATTATGTTGCTAAATCTTTTTTGGAGTGTGCTAACACTGGTACCAACTACGTGTGCTATCTCTTCATACGTACAATGGATACTGGCCAATTTAAAAACTACGTCGTGATCTATTTTATATTTCTTCTCTGTCATTATAGATGTTTAGGTCCTACTATGATCCTAAATCTCCTGCTGTCCGTGTCGCCGTTTGTTGTTGTTATCTGTACGTCTATATTGTATTCGTTGCCTGTCGTGCCACCATTTAATCTTACATTAACTAAAGCACCTGCCACTACTACGTCTGTTGATGCGTCAGTAGGTAGTGCTATTGGACTTGAATCACCTGATATTGTTTCAATGCTAACGGTAGCGGCGCTAATAGCATCTCCGCTGTTCAAATAGTCCGTAAAGTCGACGCCGTATTGTACGTTGGCATTTGGGTGCTTCTCTATGAATGCGCCTTTGTTGTCCCGTCTAAATCCTGTTAAGTTTGCCATTATGCTTCGCTCCTTACTTTTGGAATACTACTTCTGTTGCTAAATGTTGGCTTAAATATTTTTTGTTGTCGTGTCTCTTGCGGCACTTGTAGTTTCCTTGTTTCTGTATTTACACTATTTAAACGTGTTTCTATGTCTACACTTGTTAATCGTGTTTCTATGGGTACTACAAACGTTCTTGACTCTACTGGCACCGTTAATATGTTCCAAGGGTCAGCGATTGTAATTAATCTACCAAAGCCTAAAAATCCTTTTATAGCATCAAAGTCAGCACTTGCCCTGTATGAAACATTACCGTTGGCCTGTAAAGTAGCAACTGGTTGTAGTAGTTTTGTTGGATCAAACGTAGCATTGGCACTTATGCTTGGCGTAAACGTGCCCGTTATTGTTTTGTCAGTCCTGTATGTAGCATTACCGTCAACATCAATTGAGTATGCTGTGCTGAATGATCCTGATCCTAAATGTAGTATGCTTCCAATAAACACCTCACTAAACGTTGCTGTGAGTGTTTTTGTGATGCCCCTGAATCTTATGTAATCACTTGCTATGCTAAATTGTGCCGCTAAATCTTTTATCTGACTGAAGCCTGTTGTGTAGTTGGCATTTACACTTGTGCCCGCTGTCATAGTGTACGCACCTGTACCGCTTGTGATCAATCCACCATTACAACTTAAATTAAATCCTGTGCTGTAAATGATAAGTCCCGGATGCCATTTGCCCCCAAACCATTCATTCCACGTCCTATCTATCGTGCTGTCCTCACTAAAGTCATCCCACGTGTAATCGTCTTGCCTTCCCTCTATGAATGGATTGTATATAATACCACCAACGCTTATAGTTGAAGTTATAGCATCAAACCCCGCACTACTCTTGAAGGAGACATTACCATCACTATTTAGAGTAGCAGATGCTGATATAGTTTTTGTAGTACGGTGTGTTTGATTAGCGTTTGTGCTTGTCGTTGTAGTTGATGATACGGCAGTTGTGCCTTGTACTCTTAAACCACCATTACAACTAAAACCAAAACTTGATGAAATACTTGCCGAAGCAAAGTCAAACTTCTCACCGCTCACACTCACGTTGAATGTGCTGGTGAATTGTGCCCTGACATTGATTACCAATGCCTCACAACTTAAAGTGAATTCTGATGCTGGTAAGTTTAAACCTTCCGAGACGTAATCGCTCGCAACAAAATCGTCAACTACATAATCACCTACACTGGGTAGGGGTGTTGTGTATGTTTCCGGATTGTAATAAGTTTGAACGACGTATATGTCGTCCGCTATACCAATACCTTTCAGGGCCATTTAGCAACCTCCAATTAGGATTATGCCAAACTAATTGTCAAGTTTCCTGATGTGATTTGGAATGTATCTCCCGAGAGCACCTCTTTGGCATTATCCAAGGCACCATAGTAAAGTACATTGCCCGCGTGTGTTGTTGAACCATCCGGTGTAAATGCTTCGTCCATAACTGCTATACAAGTTATAGTTGAGCCTGAACCCGCCGCGTTGTCGTAGTTGGCAGTCGCCGTGTTGAAAGTACAATTGGCATTTGACGCCGCTGATCCACCTGATGCTGCCGCAAATGTTATTGCTGTTCTAACATAATCGCCGCCTGTTATCTCGTAGTGTCCCCAATTGCCTGTGCCCGTTCTTGATCCTGTGCCCGCCTCTAAAGCCGCTAACACATCTGAAGCCGTTCCTGAGAAAAGAGCAATCCTTAATGTTGATGGTTGTGAAAAACTTGTGTTCCTTAATGTGTGATCAAGGAGTTTGTTTTCCAAGTAGTTTGATGCTGATGACATAATGTCTCCTTCTAAATTGTTTGTTAATTAACGTTGTTATTTATAAATTAGCCTGTCTTTGTAAACTTTGCGTATCCATCTATCCTTGCGTTTATGCTGATGCCGTCTGCTCCACCGCCCCCAAAACTTACACTACCAATTGATAAGAACAGTTCTGCTGACCCTGATAGTGTGAATGTGCCTATAGATGTTAAGCCTTTTACTAATGTTTCGTGTGTTATGATAAGTGTGCTGTCCACGCCCTTTAGTCCAAGTGTAGTAAGTGATTGATCGTTCAATATAAATGGACCATTAGTGTAAAGTTCAAAAAGATATGTGCCCGCCACAAGTGTAAATCTTTTGTTGTTTGAATCCAATGTTATAAGATTGTATGGATCAATCTCTGTGTCAATTGGGTACACTAAATTAGCGGCTGCGTCCGAGCCCGATGATTCATTGAAGTCTCCCAAAGTCAAAAATGCTTCCTTGAAGCCCACGCCACTTGTTTCAAACTTGCCGCTTGTAGCGTTGTATATCAAAGCATTACCGTCAGCGGGCGATGTAATGTCAAATGTGTCTATGATTGCGTTAGTGTTGTCTATGTTCTGCTTTATGTCAGCACGAGCAAGTCTCGGTTTGTCCGATCCGCTGTCCACGTTGCTGGTGCTCGCTTTTGTACTGCTTGGCCAAGTTGGCATAATTTTATCCTACCTTCCTTATTTTAATTATCACGCCTGTGCCCGTAGCGTCAAACAGACTTGAGCCTGCCAATGCCATTGGCACAAATTCGTTTGTGCTGTTCGTTAATGTTTTGAAATACACCTGTTGTACTAACGCCTTGTTGTCGTGATTAGTACCATTTAATATGTTGACAGAGGCGTCGTCATCAATGCTTGATAAATCCTCTGTTGAAATGTTTTGATCAAATATGCTGAACAATATCCTTTCGTTTGTACTGCCGAGGTATTGTATTGACGTTGCTATTCCCTCCGTGTGTCCTGCCCTCGGGTGAGCGTGTGCCTCGAATGTGTAAACGCCTGGGCCAAGTTTGAATCTATCATCACTGCCAAAGGTCAAAATGCTGTAGGGATCAATGTGTGCCTCTTTGGCCATTTGCTGATTCCTCCTACCAAAACTATTTGTTTGATTGCCTACAATGCCCGTGTCAAAGGTCCTGTATATTATGACAGCACCCACCGGCAATGGTGTAGTCTGTGCGTTTGAGAAGGCAGTGCCGTTGTAGGCCAATGCGTCTCCCTGTGCTGGACTTGTTATGCTGAACGTGTCAACGATAGCGTTGACGTTGTCTATGTCCTGTTTGATTTGAACCCTGCTCAAGTTAGGGTTGTCAGTGCCTTGATCAATGCTTGTTGTTGTTGCTTTCGTGCTGGGCCAAGCCATCTCTGCCTCCTACGAAGTTAATGGGTAAACAAACACACTATAACGTGTGCCACCGTCTTCCCATTGTATAACACGTTCTCTGATGTTGTCGTTGTCCGCTTCCTGTTCGTCAATCAGTGTTTGACACGCTGTTGAATCTGGATGATTAGCGAGTGCGTATTCTTTTGCCTTTTCCCAAGTATGCCATATCCTCGTTGTGCCGAGGGCGTTGTCCCATAATTTAAGAGCCATTAACTGGGTCCTCCTGTTGCGTTAACCGTCATTGTGTTTGATGTTGATAGACTCAATGTCCCTGTTGAGCCACCATTCACTACTG
>Ga0160423_10001985_pt1 | contig 17131 bp, 15 predicted proteins | sample CRUFie14St8metaG_FD_108191 | JGI IMG/M metagenome (GOLD analysis project Ga0160423, IMG submission 108191) | Marine microbial communities from the Costa Rica Dome - CRUD Field 142mm St8 metaG | ecosystem: Environmental > Aquatic > Marine > Oceanic > Photic zone | place: Costa Rica: the Eastern... | reverse complement strand
GTTTACTTGATCTATATCAATAAGCTTACAAACATATTGGTAAGTGTGCTTTTCATGTAGGTTCAAATATGTATGTGCGCGAAAGAAAGTTTCCAACTCTTCGATTCCATCTGGAAGCTTTGACTTTTTCTTCACCATTGATGCTAAACGCTCGTCCTCCGAGACAAAGTTCAGGCGCCAGACTTTTTTTCAGCAAGGTGTTGCGTCCACTGAAAGCAGCTCGAAAGCCGGCTCCCTGTGTCCCACGGGCAGTCCTTTATAGTTTTGCAGCTATTTTTGTGGGCAAAACTGCCCAAAGTTTGCATTCCGGCGCCAGAACCGTTGGCGCGATTCCGCAAATCGTTGAGGTTGACGTGTCTCCTCAGTGAATTTGTGACGCATGCGAGCAGCAAGCTCCGGCGCCAGAACGAACGCGAAGGGTTTAGGTAAGATGTGGGATGTAGAACGGATCGAGGGCGGAAAATGAAGCGTAAAAAGGATGGAAGCCCCGACGGCTCCCCACCCGAGCCCACTCCCAGCGCGAGTGCCGCCCGCAACTCCTTGCCAAAATCCCGTTCTGGCGCCTGAACTCGGCCAATCCACTGAGTTCCCTCGCGTCGAAGAAGCCCACCGCGCCGCCAAGACTGCGCCGCGGCACCCGTCACCACTCAAGCAAGGCCGCCGACCTGCGTCGTCCAAGAACATCAAGGACCTCTTTGACGCAATGAACATTGACCCCAAGAAGGAAGTAGAAGACAACCTGAAAGCGTCGTGTGACGCCGACGAGGTCGAACAGCTCAGCAAGGTGATTGGTGCCATAGAACACGCTTCCAACCTGATTGAAGTTAAAAAGAAGGAGGAGGAAGCATTCAAGAAGATGACGGAAGAGCTGCCGCTCTTGATGCCCGGCTCGATGTTGAAGAGGAATGAAATCGGGTTTGGCTTTCGAGTGCGAGAGTGTGACACGGTGCTCTACAGCAGCAAGGGCGACGTCAAGGTTGTTGAGAACAAGGGCGACACCAGCACGAAGATCAAGGCAATCATCATGAAGTACAAAGACTCGTTGGCTTGGAATTATTGGTCGAGCGAGCGCATGGGCCCAAACAACAAGACGCTGAGCGAGTGTGTCTTTGAATACGGGCTCGGGGGTTGGCAAAAGGGCAACATCAAGTGCAAGGGCGTCTACCTTTCCAGTGATCGCAGCTTCAATGAGCACCACTTTTTCGTGCTTGCCATGGAAGCTGATGGCGAACAGATCATGAGTGCGCGGCAGGAGGCCAACCTGGCGGTCGCGCGCATCTTCCGGTCGGCACTGCCGGAAGACATCAAGAAGGTCATTCATACGCGCGAGCTCCTCAATGTGCGGCAGGGCATTGAAAAGTCGAGCTGGTGGGCCATGTGATATTGCCCTCGCTAAGGCAACGCGCGTCAGGTGACCTTGTCGTCCCGCGAGGCACCAAGGAGGGGTCGAAGGCCGACAACATGTCCCTTGAGCTCATAGAGGTGGCAAAGGCATTGCACGAGCGTGTAGTGCAGAGCAGCGGGTCCTTGAGGATAGTCAAGAGTACGCTGAATGGCCGGGTGTCGTCACACGTGTTCCCAGACAGTACGTCTTTTCAATCCATGTTTGCATTCCAAAAGCTCGCGCTTGGGGAGCGCTGTGGGGAACGAAGTTTCATTGGAAGCATTACAGGCGACTTGTGCTTCTCGGTCAACACAGCCTACCGAAAGCCAGTCGAAAACAAGAGCAAGAAGAGGCGTGCCGACACTGAGCTCGACGAAGCGCAGCGAGCCGTTGCCAAAATCAAAAAGAGCGGCAAGGACGCCGACATGATTACGCAAGGGTCCTACACGATTGCAACCGAGTCAATCTCCAACTTGTTGAAGATGAAGGGCGCGTCGCTTGAACCGTGTCTGGAGAGCTGGGCGATTTCGATTAGAAAGCCGGGGGAGTACGGCGCGGCGCCGTCCACCGACGGACGACCGAGCTTGGTCATCGCAGCCAGATTGACGGGTGGGGTGGCAGTGCCAATCTCGACCATTGTGAACGTGTTCAAAAGTTGCCGTGATGGCATGATCTCTACGTCGGGCGAAAACGTCACCAAGGAGTTCCAGTTGCCGATGAGCGAGCAGTGCCGCGAAGCGCACGAGCGCGGTCAGAAGAGCATCTTGTTTTTGGCGAGCGTGCCGCATGTTGCGGAGGAGTCGGTTGAAAATAAGTAGTGGGGATTTCAAAAATTTACATGATTTAGACAACTGTTACCCCATCGTTCCACCAGCTAAGCATGTTGTAAAGGTATTTAGCTTCGGCCAGCAACTTTTGCAGCTTAGTACGCTTGTCCTTTTCCTCGGCATCCTCGGCATTCTCGGCATCCTCGTCGTCACTTGGCATGACTGCGGTACTTGGAGTCGACGGGCCATCGGAGCCGTCATCATCACTTGCAGTCCTGGGACGCTTCTTCCCCTCGCCTTCTTGTTTCATCGAGTGTTGGTATCCAGTGTTCAAAATGCGCTTGACTCGTCCGTCTGGTAGGACCTTTTCTTCCACAAACTCGTCCACGTTGATGGGAAGTCCGGTCCATTTTGAAACAAATTCATAACCTAAGCTAAAGTACGGTCCGGCAGAGTTGGACAGCGTCGCAAGAGCGACACCGTCTGCGCCAAGCTTGGCTGCGACTGCATCTGCTGCGGCAATCAGTTTTTTCCCAATGCCGGCATCTGTGCGTGCGCACACAAGGACAATGTAGATGAAGTTGCCCGTGAAGTATCCAATTTCTAGGGGCAGCTTTAGAGCGTCTCTCCGACTCTTGTTGTCCACAGCCGAGATGAACAAGTGACCTCGAAACTCTGGGTCAATGTAAAACCACTCTGAGTTGAGAAGAAGGTCTTCTCCGTAAAAGTCCCACCGCACATTAAGCAAGCCTTCGGGGCGCTTGCATGCCAGAGGGAACGCATTCTTGATCCAGTCTGCGTGATTGCTGGTGAAATACGTGACGCGATCTGCCAAGGTTGCACTGCGTCCGAGAATTGGCTCAAACGTCATGTCTTCAAAGCCCGTGTTTGAAGGCACCTGAACCGTGATCCGCTTGCGGTTGTAAGCATTGACCTTGTAGACGACAGAGCCGCTGGACGGTGGTACCTTCTTGTACATCAAGTAGCCTTCAGTCGCGCAGTTTCCGGCCTTGTCAAATGGCGGTTTGTAATCTGGATTGTCCCGCTCTTCCAGGGGCACAATGTGGTCTTCGTGAAAGTTGCAAGGATCCTTGCCGCCACCACGTTTTGCCAAGTGGTCAAACACACTTTCTCCGATGGTCAATGCGGAAAGATCCGGAAGTGACATTTTTGTTACTGACTCGTACTGATTAAATCGGCAGGAAGCAACGTTATGTTCCCTTTTTGGCTTCGGCGGTGACCTTGCTCGATGATACCAACGAGCCAAGTACCCCCATCCACGCCCAAACCGCACACCAGACCATACCCACAGTGCACAATCCCGCACTCGAACTCAGACGACAAAAGACAAAATGCACTCCGGCCAAAACAGAGGCGGCCAAGAGCGTCAAAGAAGTCCCACGGACATCAGCCCAGATGGCAAAGTTGACAACACACGCAAGGCCAGTCAGAATATTCATTTGCTTGGCGCACAGCATCACAACAAGCGACATGACGGAGGTCGACAACTTGGTCGTGAACACAAAGCACGCGAGCGCAACCGAACAAAATATTCCAATTGGCCTCGGCACATCGTGTGCCTTGCAGTTGATGAAGTCGGCTGCGTTTGAGATACAGTCGTATATTACGTAGGCTATCAGCGTCATGTAGCAAGTCGCCCACAAATACGAAAACCTCAGTTCGACAGTGTTGTAGCACTCTCGCAGCGACTTGATCGACTTGGTGTTCCACGCAGACGACATGCTGCACGCTTTGATCAACACACGAAGCAAGACGTGTGTGATCTTGCGGCCGAGTGCCAACATCATGAGCTGTGGGATGGCCGCATCAATCTGTTTTGACAAGGTCAAAAGTATCTTCTCCGACATGTGTGTTTTAAAGGACAGACGCGTGCATCTCAGTCCCAATTTAGCGCATGTGCGCTTCACCCGTGGCAACTTGCTGTGGTCAGCGGCCAATCCAATCCCCTATGCCCACACCCGACGCCCACGCTCGATTCACGCGTTGGACGTGTGGGACGTGTTGCCCGCGTTGGCCGCCGCAGCCTCAGCCGCCTCCTCCTCGGCCAACTTGTCCATGATGATCTTACACCATGGTTGTGCAAAGCGCTGGACTGCCCAAAAGGCCTCCACGGCCTCCTTGACCGAAGTGATCTCCGGATTCTCGGTGTCCTCGTTGCAGTACTCCTCGAGGTTCATCACGTGCGTACACCACGCCTTGTATCCCTCGGGATCACCCTTGCGCATCTCGTCCTCGAACCGACCTGCGACATGGATGTCGAACTTCTTGTGGCTGATGCCGTCCTTGTACTCGTCGATGTCGTCGATACCGTCGATGTACGGCTTGAGCTCGTTGATGAGCAACTGGCGGCGCACGGCGCGGTTGGTCTTGGCGTAGTCGTTGGTGTAGTCGGGCTTGGGGTCTGGCAAGGGAGGTTGTCCCTTGCGCGCGCGCTCCTCGTTGCACAGAACAAAGGCCGCGTTCTTGCCCGAACCGAGAAGGTCGATGATGCGGTCGCGGGTCGCCTTCCAGTCCGCCTCGGTGGCAATGCCAAAGTCAGCGGCGGCCGACGGGGTGATGAACTCCATCGCGCCCTCCACGTACCCCACCAGGCTGCCAGACGACATGTCGCCCCGACCGTACATCTCCGCGAGCTTCTTCGGTAAGGTCACCACCTCCTCGATGCCCTCATAGTTCCGGACCGGTGGCCTCTTCGTGACGAAAGGCATGGTGGTGGGCGGGGAGCCTGCCCAAAATGTTCCGGCGCCAGAAGCGGTGTGAGTCGGGCGCCAAAAATATTTTTCGGCAAGGTGTTGCTGGACAAGGGCCGAGAGGGATCTCTGTGCGTGGGTGCCAGCGAGCTCTCACCTCGTGCGTTGGCCGTCTCCTCCTCGGTGATGACAATGTTCCGGCGCCAGAACCGCTGACTTTCACAAAATGTTCCGGCGCCAGAAACTAGCGACCCAAATTTGGCCGCCTAAGAGACCTGCCTGCCCAGAAAAATCCAAGCTCATCACCTCCGCGCTGCAGACCCGAGACGCAGGTGCACGGCCTTTCCGCCGCAACACCTTGCCGAAAAAAATTCCTGGCGCCCGACGCTCATTGTCTGGCGCCGGATCATGCCCGTCCTCTTACGTGTGTAACAGATGAATCAACCGGACCACCGCCTTCAAACGCACCTGGTCACCAAGGACGAGTACAACCACTCAAAGTCGTTCATCTCGGGCCTCCGAAGCCCGAGTGACCCGAAGCCGGTGCTTATCCTGCCACAAGTGTCAGAGGACGCACGGCCCCGACATTGCCTCATGAACTCGGTGGACTTTTGCGAGAAGAACCCGGGGTACGAGCCGGTCTTTGGATTCAAGCTCTGGAAACTCACCGCGTCTGAGCCGTACACGGCCGCGGTGGCGTCTGATCCGTTCATGGCAGCGGTGCACGTGGTCGCGTACTGCAAGGAGACCGACACGTACGTCGACGTTACTCCACCTGAACCAGGCGATGAAGGCCAGAAGGTCATCTATGTCCCCTCGTCGCGCATCTACAAGGGCTGGACTGTATGGGACATTGCCAGCTACTCTAAGAACGACTTGCAGGTGCGCATGGGAAGCATCTGTTGTGGAAAAACTCTCGCCCTTCATCATATGCTACTGGGTGAGACGCTCTACAAGTCGACGCCCGAGGAGCTCAATCTGATGATCTGTCCGAAGATGAGCGCCATGCAGAAGCACCTCTTTAACATGCAACGGCCCCACCTCCAAATGTTCCTCGAAAAGCTAGGTACGGTCTTCATCGAGGAAAAGGGCACAATGTACTGCCTCGTCGACGCAAACGACTACCGACGTCTGTACCAAGAGACGGAGCGTGTTTGGTCAGAGTTGGGGAGCAGGGACAGCATGTTTGGTCACGGAGTTGAGGAAGCCTGCTCCCAGTGAATCTTCAAAGCACGAGCAGTCTTCGTGTTGGCAAACGAGTGTTCTCAGATCAGACCTTTTCTCCGTGTCACTTAATTGTGTCGCAAGAATTGATTTCCCCACACTGTACACTGTAAAACGAGGAAGCATGCGGGGAGACCACGATGCGTTAGTAAAGGGTGTGTCGACTGGGTCATGGTTGCCTAAAAGAAAAATTCGCCCCGCATTCTCCCCGCGTGTTTCACGAGTTGGTGCGTCGTTTCGACCTACACCTCTTCAACGCTTGAGTACAGCTTCTATCAAAACTTCGTGGCTCGACGAAGGCAAGATGTTTGTAGGTATTTCACTAAGGAGGTGGATTTTGATGATGCTTTTTGTATCATTGATTGCAGCAGTTGTATCACTATCAGTGCTTGAATGGTTTGGGAAGATCAACCTGCTTCCACCTGACTTTAGTCCTCCGCCTAGTCCATTACCTCCACCCCCGTTTCTGGGAATGCCTGCGAGTACGCCGTATCCTCCACATCAACCGTCGCCACCTTCCTCACCACCTCCGCCTCCGCATAGACCATTGGTTACGGTATTGTCTCAGAGCACGTGTTGGCACATAGTTGGAGGACAGATTGTACCGTTGGTAAACAATGGCAGATGTGAAGATGGTGGAAGTGAAAGCGTAGCCTCTGTTTGCTCCATAGGAACCGACTACCCCGACTGCCCAGAGCGAGACGTGATAGTCCCGCCTCCACCAAACCCTTCTTCACATCTGTAACTAAAAGTTTTAATGATTTTACTACCTCGGCGCGCGACCTCGATAGTAAACACTTTTCAGTCCCCTTGTGAGAGTCTACAATTGTGAACCACATTTGCGAAACTCTACCCCACACACCCCAAATTACGGCTCGATGATGAAAAAGCGGTTGCCCTGCCAGAAGGTCACGGCAGAGTCCTTGTCCTCGACGTCAATGTAACGGACGCGCTTGAACAAGCTTGCAGCGGCAAAGCCGTTTTCTTCTTCCACTGGAGCAGCTCTCTTTTGCCCCGAGTTCGAAGAGGAAGAAGCCTGGTCGGTGGTGGTCTTCTTCTTCTCGGTCGGCTTCTCGGTCGGCTTCTCGACCGGCTTCTCGACCGGCTTCTCGGCCGGCATCTCGGCCGGCTTCTCGGCCGGCTTCTCGGCCGGCTTCTTTGCCAAGGCCGGAGTATGCTTCTCGGCTAACTTCGGTTTCTCAGCCTGCTTCTTTGCCGGAGCCGGAGCCGGTGCCGGAGCCGGTGCCGGAGCCGGAGCTGGAGCCGGAGCTGGAGCCGGAGCCTCGGTCGACGTCTTCTTCATCACCTTGGCAAAGTTGAGCAAGCTGCTCTTTTTCGGCACGGGTAGAGCCGATGGCTTCTTCTGCGACGACGTCGACGCTTCGGGATTTGGTGGCACGGGAGCCGGAATGCCTGGCTCATCGTCTCCGGAAAGGTCATCCTCAAGCTGGTGGGGAGGTGTCGGTTTGGGTGGCGCAGCCTTTGGCTCCTTGGGCTCCTTGGGCTCCTTGTTTGTCTCCTTCTTGGGGGCCAGACCAGTACCCTTGATTCCAGGGCAACGCGTCCAGCCGTTTGGAGTAGGTGGGAATGCTGTCTTGTTCTCATTGTCGGGCTGGCACTCGGTCACGAGCGAGGAGCGACAATACGATGCATGTTGAGCAAGAAAACTCACAATTCCTTTGACGACTTGCTTCGGGATCAGCTTCATGATCTTGTAGTTGTTGGAGTCGGGCCCGTCCTTTTTCGTGACGACTCGCGCGTACCACCCAAACGGACCTTCCTTCTTGCCTGGGCGGAGAACATCCTTTTCGTCGTGCTTGGCCTTGATAACGACGATGGCTTGTGCCGGAATCTGATCCGGTGCGGGCCAGTTCTTTGGCAGATTCATCGACCCAAGAACCTCGTCATTCTCGACGGTGATGACGCCGCCATAATCACGGATGCGCCCAGGATCGGCTTCGCCATTCTCATAGTACGGCACCAGGTACGCAATGTTGTTACGAACAATGTAAGCCTCCTCGAGGTCCTTCTTGCTTACGCCTGATTTGGTGAGGACCTCCTTTGCTTTCGGCTGCTCAGCCTTCTCGGGATCGTGGCCTTCCTTCATAGCTTCGCCACTGGCTCCCTGATCTTCAATCTCCTCATCATCGTGAACGGAGTATTCCTCCTCGTCATCTTCTGCGTCACTAGCGCGCCGTGGGCTGCTATTTTCCACAAGGTCGTCGTCTTCCTCGTCCGCACCGGCGTCCTGTGCAGCTTCGGCATCATCAAAGTCAGAGTCGATGTCAGACATGGCGCCAGAGGCTAGTTGTGATCTCGCAGGAGTTTGTGCAAGTGTCTCCCCTAGCGGTTGTGTATGTGCTATAAGAGTGGCATAGTATTGCATGGGCGTGTTTGGGGACAGGTGTGCCTGGCGCCGGAGGAAAAAGGTCTGGCGCCGAAATACGTGCGCACCTCTTGTACGTGTTTGTCTGAGCACACGGATGCGTCGGACTGCCCCCATTGCGGGGAACGTGGATTTTCCATTAATTGTGGCAAGAAAAACCTTCCTTACAATATTGTACGCGTGACGATTGGACACCGCATGTCCATCCTTATTTACGTGTCGTGTTGCGTGCGTTTGTTTGGGCACAGAAGAAACTGGTGCCGGAAACGAGGTCTGGCGCCGCAATGTCAACCGTCATTCATTTGACGCGACATTGGGACTGCTCGCTTGCGTGGTGGACACTGATTGACCAATTCGTTCCTTTTCTTCATAGGCCTGACACCCCAAGCTTAAGACGGTGTAACAATTAACGGCTTCGCAGGCCGCACGCTCCGCTATCGCTTTGAAGTGCTTTCGTTCTTCTTGGGTAAGCCCTTCTGGAATTTCACGCATTTCTTCGTCTTTTCGGCCTGTGTGATGCCAAAACGCTCAAGATCAGATACAGTACAAGTTTCTTATGACGAAGAATTCGAATGCCCTGTGTGTCTCACCGTAAAAGACCCTACCTTCCCGTTTGACTGCGGACATGGCGTATGCGAAGTCTGTGACCTGGAGCTCTTTTGTCGGGCCGACGACAAGTGTCCGACGTGCAGGGCGGGTCGCTCGAGCGAATCTATCTCTGCTCGTATTTCATCCCGAGAATTCATGCAGCGTAGAGAACAAGCATTAGCGCAGCGAGACATGAACAATTCAAACTCTGGAATGATGTTCTTCCCTGCTGCTGGCATTGTAGAAATCGATTCCACAGACTTTACGGTGGTCGACGAAAGAGACGACGATCGACCACAAGAAGAAGAACCACGCAGAACAAACAGAGTCACTACCGACCCAATGCTGGTAGTGGGCTCCGACATCATGGTTCGCAATGTTGTAGGAGCTCTCATAAACGCACCGAGTGTTCCGCTCAGCGAGTTTTACCTTGCGGTCTCTGCACTGAGATCGTCTCGTACGCGACGTCAGAGAGCCGAGCAGTAGAATTCATTCTTTTGCCATGCGTTTTACAATTTACTAAAATACTTGTTTAAAGCTTATGGCATTCTTAGCGCACTATTCGGTTTATCTCGGGTGTATCCCGATTGACGAACCGCGTCACTTTGTACATTGCCTTCCGCATACTTTCCACATTACCCCCCATTCTGTCCGCGATCTTTCCACATTAAGATCCTCTGGCACCGGCAACGGCGGGTGGCTGAGTTCCGGGATCCTTCAGTCTCGCGGAAAGTCTACGCAACTTCTGGCGTTGGCACATTGCTGCCTCCTTGACTGCTTTCATCCTTCCTCTGGATCTTGAAGCGCTGTTCTTCCTCGCGACGTTTACTGCGTTCCCTCTTTCTTCTAAGAGCTTCTTTAATGAGGTACGCGACCAAATGGGCGTCCCTTTGGTCAAAGAGCTTCGCCATGTTCAATTTACCACCACATGCAATTTTCCTCTCCACTCTATCCGCATATCTTTTTTCCTCTTTAAGCGACACATACAATTTGTCTTTGTTGATCGATTTCTCCATTTCTGAAGGTTTGATCATGTCTCCTTCTTGAGCACTAGTTGCAAATAGTTTACGTCTGTCTGTGTCGTTCAAGACTACCGCGTTGTAATGCGGGATGTATTTTTTGCTCTCTCTGTTCCAGTAATTCACCAACAAGAGGACGGCAGTGTCTCTGTTTGACAGCTCTTCCTTTGATAAACCGACGTATTCCGGTTCTCCGTTAATCATGATCGTCTTGATGTCTCCCTTTTGTTTACCATCACCGTCCTCCTCGACCATTGCGCAAGGACTCTCGACCACCCGCAGGTCGACTCTAGCACCTATATTGTCTAGTTCAAGGATGACAATGTTGATGCCAAACAGCTCAGCTGCTGCCTCCACCTCTACAAACCCACCAAACTTGCCCTGCTTTTCCATATTGTCACAGTATCTGTTTACTTTCTCTTGTTTGGTCTCGTTCGGCCGAGGTTTTTCGGGAGGATCAAAATCAATGACATCCTCCCTACCGTAGTATTCCCACTGGTTGCGCATCCACCCAGTAACCATCATACGCACGCCTTGTCCGTTGAGTGCGTCAAACTCACCGCTTCGCATACGATTCGGAACGCCATCTTCTGGAGCTGGAATTGTTGGAGTAGCAAGAAGTGCAGCAATTGCATGAAAAAGGCATTGTCCGTTGGCGGGAATTTCAACCGGTACAAACTCCCTGTTTGGATCTCCCTCTGTTTCAAACATCCTATCATTCCACGTCTGCTCGTCTCCGGCATCTGGCTCGGTATGACACCGGAAACCTACAGAAGAACCCGACAGACTAAGTGCATGCAAAGACGGGATCATTGCATAAAACCCCGCGGGGAATATCCTCCTTTGTAACTTTGCGGCGGCTCATCACACACCCCCAACACACTGCCCACACAACGTAGTTATCCCATTCCAGCACCCATCACTTCTTTGCAGACTTCTTGTGTTTGGGAGAACTCGGTAAGAGCTTTGTCATGCGTGGAGCAGCAGGGTCGCATCTAAGACAGTGGCTTTTCTTAAGGTGTTGGGGGCGAAGAGCGTTGGTAGAGCACTTGAAGCATCGCTTGTGGTTGCAATGAGGACATTCGCTCGTCTTCGATCCAAACAATAATGCTTGACAAGCCTCGACCTCATCGTCGCAGTCGGCACACTTGTTCTTGCATCCTTTTCCTAGAAGAAAGCTCTTGATTCCAAACTGGTGCATCGAAAAAGGACCGTGCAGGATGCCGATCGCAAGGGCTCCTGCCGCCGTCTCCATTGCACTCACACAAATCTTGTTGTCCATGAGGTCGTCGGCGTCGTCGCTCTCTTCGGAAGAGGAGGACGACGGGTACGAAGACGAGCCTCCGGTAGACTTGTCTGCATCTGCATTGCATGCACACGTGTAGCACGAACCGCAAACGCTGCACGGCAAGCTTCTCTTTCGAGTGGTCTCGACTTGAGCAACGTTGATGTTCTCTTGGTTGATTCGGATTTCTCCAAACATTCCGGTTCTCAACCACGCTTCGGATGAATCGAGCATCCGGTACATTGTGGTTCTCAGGTCGCATCGAGGCGCTAAGAAAATCTTGTCGATAGGAGTTTCATTGACCGAACAGCAGTTACCCTTTTTGGCCATTGCGTCATATTTTGCATCCGTGATGCTGTCAGCTAGAAGCTCGGCTTTGCCAAAGCGTGTTGCAAACTGCTCGGCCGTCGGACGGCGGATCTCGTCGCGGGGGTCTGACATCACTTTGCAAATCAGCCGCTGCCCAATTCGTTGCCACAATGTCAACGAGTCGATGATCTGTACTTCCAAACCCTTGGTAAGCTGAGCTTGCGCAAACGCGCGGTCGTAACCAGACTTGACCGCAATGTCCAAAGCTCGAAATCCATTGAGGAGAAGGCGGTCCCACCTGGAGTGGAATGCGTGGAGAACCTCCTTGTTGACGTACGTATCGGCTTTGGTACATTGGTTCAACCCGAACCGTTCGGGATGTGCTGCGACGTGAATTGCCATGCACAAGCATAATGGGATGCCCACGGGTGAGAAGAACATGTCGGGCATCGCTCCGTGAAAGAATTGGTTGCACATGATTCCCAAAAAGCCCTCGGCGGAGATGAGCTCACATAGAGTGAGTGCCGAGAAAATGTAAGCGTGGGTGTCTTCTTCGCCGATGTGCTGAATCATGCGCCGCTGCTTTGAAACAATGTGTCGCGAATGGTCGCCGTGGTTCATGATTTCCGAGCAGCGTCGGAGAGGGTCGGGGATGTCAACTCCGGCCATCTGTCCCGCAAAGACGAGGTAGGAATCACCCGCCGTCAGCGCGAAGCTCCCGTTGCCGCGCTTGCCGCCTCCGGTTGACATTGGCAGATGTACACTCGACGGGCGCACGGAGTGAAACCCATGTGGATCCATTGAAGCGCCACCAGTTCCGCGAGCTCTGTGCGCATCGTGCTTTGAGAACAAGGACGGAAGGATGACATGCACACCGCGACATCCAATCGTGGAACCACACGTCAGCGGAGTCGTGCCTTCGATGCTGTAAGCGTCGCGCGGCATGTAAAAAATAGCAAACCCAACCTCAGGTACAGCTAAGTGCGAGCTGCGGCGTGTTGCAACAAGACGAAAGTCCGAGTGATCGAGTGGCCGGCCAAAAGAACCGCGTGGAAGAATCCGCATCTGGAGGTGCTCACCCGTGGACAGCGTCAAGGCTCTACCCCAGTAGCCGTCGTTTGGACTGGATAGAGTGTTCTGACCGCCCACTGCGATGCCGACTGTTCCTTGTAGTCCACTATACAAACGTTCATAGAGCTCTTCAACCGTGCTGTCAGCCAGGATGATGTCGTCGAGGGTATCGTACGGTTCGTCCACTCCGGGTGGTGCCCTACGAACCTCAGGCGCGAGTTGTTCCATGCAGTGTGAAACGCAACCTTTGATTTTTGTTTAAAACTTTTTTCTTACGCGTGTTTTAAAGCCCCACACTTTACCCAAACCGTGTCTGGCGCCGAAGCCTAGCGCGAGCGCGCGCTACCACTCCGCTGAGCCACCGTGTTCATGGCGACGGGTGCTGCGACTTCTTTTTGGCAAGGTACGTGATCGTTTCCGTCACCTTGGTCATCTTGTCTCCGAGGAAGACGGCGTGACCCGAAAAGAGCTTTGCGAGCTCCTTGTCGCCGCGCAGCGCTTTGATCAAATCCTCGGGCGAGATGGTCTTGCGCGACGCATCCGCGGTCACCTGACCCGCCAATTCCATGACCTCTGCGACGATGTACTCGACCACGGCCGTGAGGTAGATCGGAGCGCTGCCGCCCACGCGCTTTATGCCCGACTTCGTCTTCACGTACCGATTGATGCGCGAGATCGGAAACGTGAGCCCAGCCTTCTCCGACTTGGATTTCGTCTTCTTCTTCCCCTTCGCCATGATGCCGTCGGCGTCTTTGGCGCCGGAGTCGGCCGTGGGCGCTGCTTTCTTTGCTTTTGGCATGTGTTTGCTTTCTGACCTGTTTGAAAATCGACGGATAACCGGTGCAGTCTTAGCGGTGTGTGGACTGATTTTTTACAAAGGAGTCTATGGGCAGACGCGACGCTTATCTTTTGGCGCCGGGACACACTAAACAAACCCAGCCACAGCCCAGGCTGCCAGCCCAGCCACACCAACAACTGACACCCCTGCAACCTGCATGAGCACTGCAGTTGGCGCGCTCTTCCCAAGCGTGCCGAGGACGATCACGTACAGCAAAGCGTCGACGGGCACCGCCACAATCCACGCAGTAATTTTCTCCCAACTTGAAATCAAGCCAATTTCACACCTGCACACGTAAAGTGGAGCCCACGCCAGAAAAGGGACAAAATGATCGAGGAAAAAGGCGATCATCGATCTTCTTGCAGATCCTCCACGAAAAACGTCGTCTTCTGCCGGCAACGAGCCGTTCGAGGCTGCTAGCAAAAGCGCTGATGCTATGTACAGCCCAAATGTCAAAGATGTGCCAGCCGCACAGCAAAAGCCGATCGCTTTGTTTATAAACGATTCATCCTTCAACCGAAAGCAGCATGTCAACAACTCCTTTAGCAAGGCAAAACCAATCCAGAACCACATCAACATCAAGGACACGAACAGCGTGCAATGTGTGAGATGGACGAATACAAGCTGGGTGCCGTACGTCTCGAGTAGCTTGACCTGTTCGTAGCTCATGATCAAAGCGTACAGAATTGTGCCAATCAGCGTGTCAATAGTAGAGGACGTGAACACAGCGACCAACGAAACCAATGTGATGACATCTGTATGCCATTCTCTACCACTGAACTCGGCGTAGTTGAAGACACCGACAAGAGAAACAACGAGTAATGCGAGTGAGATTCCGATTCCTTGCTTCGCCCACATCGATTCCGCTCGCGATTTGACAGAAACAAACCGCCGCTCGACTGCAAACGAGAACGCCAACATGGAAAGCCCCATAATCCAAGCCGACGCCGAGTTGTTGTTTGCCATTGAAAGTCTCCGCGCACGAGCACCCTCGTAGCATACAGTCGCGTCTCCCCTGCACGCTCCCGTGCTGTAGAGGACATGAAGGGCTTCGATTTGTTTTGCTTGGCCCAGCAGGGCCCACGTGGCACCAACAAGAACGCTGACGCCTGCTGTGCCGACCTCAAAAGCTACAGCGCTCGATCCAACAACGCGAGCGTCGTCATGCAGCCCAATCAACGCAGCCGTCGCGATTGCGACGCCGTGGCAGAATCCGAGTGGTACGGTTGTGTCGGTGCTCGAGTACGCGTACCCTGGAGCGACGACGACGCCACTCGAGGTCTGGTACTCGACCTTGTACCCCGACGCAACCTCTGGAGAAACGAATGCTGCGCGTACGCCTCGCAGCCCGGAGTAGAATAACAGGGCAGCACACAAAGCCGCAACCGTTTGCTTTCGATGTGGACTGTCTTTCTGCGAATCCGGGCGTATGTCTTCATTTTCTATGCCACCCTTGTTGATAATGTACACCGTGGCCAGGAGCACCAACACGGTAAATATGCAGTCCCCAAGCCGTGCTTCTTCGCTTCCTTCGTGGAGGCCAACCAACGAGAAGACGGCCAACAATAGTCCAACAAGAACTCGCTGATCGACCAGGTTGATCCCTTTCAAGACGGGACTGGACAAGATGCTCACCAAAACCAACGAGGTCACTCGGAACGAAGTTGGGGCGTCCGTGTCGTTCTCGCCAATGTCGATTGCAGTCAAAGCGTCGCAACCAATCGAGATCACCAAGAGGCAAGCACTTAGCAGAACATGAGGTTCAACATCGTTTGACACGAGTTTGGTTGGACCGTCCCTGTCGACAATGTTGGGAAGGCTGTCGTCTTGAACGTTAGGCAAATCATCACGAGGAGGCACATCCTTTACTGGGACACCTTCGACAACTGGAACTTCTTCCATTGTCGTCTTCCACTTAAACACACCCACCACACAGCATATCAACCGGCACACGCACACCCGACCACACCCTCTGGACAGCACCCTCTGGACAGCACTGACCAAACGACAGTCTTCTGCCTGGCAAGATCAATGTGTCGCTCTTCTAAACGGCAATCGCGTAGACGATGGCGTTCTCCTTGAGGAATGCCTTGATGTCCCCGTCCTCACGCATACTGGGAACAATGTCGGAAAGGTGGTCTTCGCCGTCGTCGACGGATGTGGCAATGCTTGGCTTGTTGGCGACGTTGGTCGCGCATCCAGAGTAGATGACATAGAATTCGATGTTCTTGCCCTCCGGGGCGGTGAGAGAGTCAAAGTCGAACGAACCCTCTGAAACGGCCTGGTAGCCCGCCTTTGACAGGACTGGAGCCGGGGCGATACCCGATGCCGGCTCGATAACCTCGACATCGTCGGGCACCTTGTGGATCAATACGCCGCGGCCTCCGAGCATCTCCTTGTCGAGCCACTTTTTCGAGATCTGCGCGCCCACCTTGGCGATGCCGTTGGCGACGTCGAAGCCGGCAGTGGTGGTAAAGTGGCCATCGACGGTGTTCGCGGTCGACGAACGTGGGAACACAGAGGCGAGAGAGACGTGATTCATGTACGGCATCAGCTCCTGCAAGCACATCTCGATCTTCGACTTGATCAGGCTCCCCACGACCTCGGGGCCGACGGAACGCAGCGACATCTTGACGGAAACAGTCGGGTTCTCGAATTGCAGCACCGGCATCTTGCCCTCCTTGATGTCTGCGATGGCAGCGTCCTTGTCACCAACAACGCTGAGGCGGTAGTCGACTTGCGCGAGGTTGCCGCGAAACTGGACGCCAACAACCTTTCCATCACAGAACATCGGCGGGAGCGAGTCGCGCTTCTTGGCATCAAAGAGGTCGGCACACTGGCCGTGGAGGACCGACCCGGGCGAGCAGCCCCTTTGGACGATGGCGGCAACGTACGGCGTGATGCAATCCTTCTGCAGGTCGACGTTGAACAAAGCAGCTCCCTGTGCTGCCTCCTCTGCCGAGATCTCCTTGATACGCGCGGCGTGCGCCGACAGCGCCGTGCTCACGGTCTTGTCCGTCGACGAGTAGACGGAGGCGAGCGTCTCGCACTTTGTGAGAGCCGACTCGACAAAGTCTGCCCACTTGGTCTTGAACACGGCGGCCTGCTTGGCATTGGCAGGCTCAGTGTACGTGGTGTCGAAGAAGCCTCCGACTGTGGCAGACAGCAAGAAGGCAGACGTTTGCTGCGCGGAAGCGGACGACAGGTGGTTGATGACGTTAGCCGCAGCCATGCCCGGCTGCACGACTCCCTGGAGCGGCGTGATCTTCTTGGCATTGGTGTAGAGGTTGCCAGTGCCAGTCTTGCCAAAGGAGCACGAAACGCCGGTCACCAGGACGTACGTGCCCGGGACGCACGCTTCGACGGAGGGCGTCTCCGCCAGCTTGGACTTGGACGCCGCGCCCTTGCCAGCGCCAGGCTCCAAGTAGAACGACGCGGAGATTGTGCCTAAAAAGTTGGCCTTGCTGTTCCCGTCGTCGATGTCGATGATGATGGGGCCCTTGGCGTTGGCATCCTTGGCAATCTCCTCGGGGGACGCCTCGAGTTGCT
>Ga0160423_10001984_pt1 | contig 17135 bp, 13 predicted proteins | sample CRUFie14St8metaG_FD_108191 | JGI IMG/M metagenome (GOLD analysis project Ga0160423, IMG submission 108191) | Marine microbial communities from the Costa Rica Dome - CRUD Field 142mm St8 metaG | ecosystem: Environmental > Aquatic > Marine > Oceanic > Photic zone | place: Costa Rica: the Eastern... | reverse complement strand
TTTCGAGGTTCGCCAGACCAAGGCCAAGGTCGGGAGGAACCCAAAGGATCCAGGGAAGGATGTTCCGATCCCGCCCCGGGCAGTGGTGAAATTCAAGCCGGGAAAAGAGATGAAGGAAAAAGTGGCCCGGATTCTTCCATCTATCCAGCAGCAAGTCCAAGTCGATTTGGATTAGGGTTACACCTAAAAACCTTCAGACGTCTCCCGAAGGGGGCTGATTTTCCAGGCTGCTGATGAATTGTCACAGTGGTATGACTCTGCCACTATGACGGCATGCGGAAATATCTCATGCTTGCTGTTGCCCTCGGCTCATTAATTTTGACCTCCTGCGGCGGGGGTGGCTACAGCGGCTACATGACCCGTTCTTACACGATTAAGGGCGTGCGATATAACCCCATGACCGTCGACGAGGCTCTGAGCTACGATGAGACGGGAATTGCCTCATGGTATGACGAGAGCAGTTTTTTTGGTTTTAAGAGAGGGGATTCTTCGCTGGGCGAGAAGGTGGGGCGTTTTGATGTTAGTGGAGCCCACAAGACCCTGCCGCTTCCGTGCAGGGTCAAAGTGACAAACCTGACAAATGGTAGATCCGTAACGATGCGGCTCAATGACCGCGGGCCTTTTATTGCGGGACGGATCATCGATGTCACTCCTCGAGCAGCAAAGAAGCTGGGATTCAAGGACCAGGGACTCACGAGAGTGCGGGTCGAATGCCTGAGCGTGGGAGACGGAAGATATAAGCGAAAGGCAAGGCGATCACGGGGAATACCATTTGTGCCCTTTTTGTAAGAGGAATGTGGCAACTGGCGGGTAAAGGGAAACGGTAAATTCACTGGTTCGCTGCGAGAAAAGCTGTTAGGAGCTCCGCCCCCCGACGAGAAATGGCTCAGGAAGACATAACGGAAGTTCGCGTATTTGCCCCTGCCACGGTGGCAAATGTAGCGTGTGGCTATGATGTTCTGGGCTTTGCCATTGAAGCGCCTGGAGATGAAGTAGTCGCAAGGCATTCGCCTGAACCGGGTTTACGTATTGTAAAAATCACCGGGGATGATGGCAAACTTCCCATGGAGGTAACCCAGAACACTGCGGGGGTGGCGGCTCAGGATTTGCTGCGCCATCTGGGAATGCTAGATCGCGGGGTCGAACTTGAGATTCACAAGAACATGCCCTTTGGTAGCGGTCTGGGTTCCAGTGCTGCCAGCGCGGTTGCTGGAGTCTATGCCGTAAATAAATTGATTGGGGAGCCTTTGACCAAGAAGCAGCTTCTCCCTTTTGCGATGGCTGGAGAGTCGAGCGCGGATGGGGCGTGGCATGCGGATAATGTAGGGCCATGCCTTCTTGGAGGGATCGTATTCATCCGGTCGAATCAGGAATTGGACATGGCGCAATTACCAGGGCCGGAGAACCTCTGGGCGACGGTGGTACATCCTGATATTGAGATTCTTACCAAGGTAGCGAGAGAGATCCTGCCGCTTGAGGTGCCCCTGGACAACGTCACACAGCAGGTAGGAAACCTGGGAGGTTTGTTATGTGGATTGATCCAAGACGACTATGAGTTGATCAGTCGTTCAATACACGACGTGATTGCTGAACCGCGTCGCCAGAAACTGATTCCTGAGTTTTACCGTGCCAAGCGAGACGCCATGGCTGCGGGAGCTCTTGGGTTCAGCATATCGGGTGCGGGGCCGAGTGTATTCGCCCTGTGTGAAGGGGAAGAAACTGCTCGCCGCGTAGGGGAAGAGGTCTCGCGCGTGTTTTCAGAGGCTCCGATTCGTAGCCAAGTTTACGTATCGAGAATCAATCCTCGCGGAGTGTATGTAGTGGACTAATGCCCTGTAAGCCTGGGGGGCCGTGTCTTGAAGTAGAAACGAAATACCCATCCGTTTTCCGTGGCCCAGAAATTCTATAGCACTGCCTCAGCTGGCAGGTTCGTCGATCTCAAGCAGGCGGTTTTGCGGTCGCTCCCTTCAGATAACGGGCTTTACATGCCTAGCGAAGTGCCACGACCGGATGAAGTATTGCAGCCGGGTTGGCGTGAGTGGTCTTTTGCAGAACTCAGTTACCGGGTAGCGTCAGCATTTTTCAACGGGTCCGTTCCGGAGCAGGATCTGCGTGACATGGTCGGGCAGGCTATTAATTTTAATGCTCCGCTGGTGAAGATAGCGGAGGGCATGAATATTCTGGAGCTCTTTCATGGCCCCTCGCTGGCGTTTAAGGATTTCGGTGCTCGTTTCATGGCGCGGCTCATGGGCTGGCTGACTCGCGAAGATGATCGCGAGTTGACGGTGCTGGTGGCAACCTCTGGAGATACCGGTGGAGCAGTAGCCAGTGCGTTCCACCGGGTGACAGGGACAAGGGTCGTGGTGCTTTATCCCAGCGGGAAAGTCAGTGCCCTTCAGGAAAAACAACTCACTACTCTTGGGGACAACGTCACGGCGCTCGAGGTGAGGGGCTCTTTCGATGATTGTCAGCGATTGGTCAAAGCAGCGTTTCTTGATGAGGCTCTTTCGGAGAAACTGAACCTGACGTCTGCCAATTCGATCAATATTGCCCGGCTGCTTCCGCAGGCGTTTTACTACTTCCGCGCAGCTCAGCAGATGCCTGAAGAATCGAAGCCTGTTTTTGTCGTCCCGAGCGGTAATTTTGGGAACCTGACTGCAGGACTTCTGGCCCGCCAGATGGGTCTCCCTGTCAGCCATTTTGTGGCAGCTACAAACCTCAATGATGTGGTTCCGGCCTACCTAAGAAGCGGTCATTATGAGCCGCGGCCCAGCCTTCGTACTATTTCTAACGCAATGGACGTCGGGGCTCCCAGCAACTTTGTCCGGATCCTTGAGCTGCATGGCCGGGAGCACAGCCGAGTCACCGACCAGATTTCTGGTTTTCACTTTGATGATCATGCTACCAGAGAAGCTATCAGAGAAGTCAGGGAGACCACTGGCTACGTGATCGATCCTCATGGAGCAGTGGGCTATCTCGCCGCTAAGCAGTGGAGAAGAGATTCCCCAGAGGACGAAATGGTTATCCTGGAGACAGCCCACCCCTCCAAATTTCTCGACGTGATGGAGGAGGAACTAGGCTCTGGCGCTGTGGAAATCCCTGAGCGTCTTGCATGCCTTGCAACACGGGAAAAAATAGCAATTGAGCTGGGAGCTCAGGAGGGTCCTTTTCTCGATTGGTTGTCGGGAATGATCTTCTGAACCGGACCGGGCGGCAAATTCAGCTTCCGAAAGGAGCAATGATCAACTCATCCCCTGGGTTTATCTCAGGCGCTTCGCCATCAGGAAATGTGCCGCGGACAGGATTTGCAGAGGCCTGATTCTTGTCGGTATAGATGTGATCCACCATGAGACGGCCGTAAATGCCAGATTGCCTGCGGATAGCGAGAATTGTCCCAGGCGGCATATCCCGGTGAAGCTCAATGATGGCAAACCCTCCCGACTGCTGGTCTGGTTGCTTGGCAACCCACTCGATGACCTTGGCCTGAAGCCAGGCCTGTTTGACAGTTGAGGCCCGGGCTTTCTGCTTTTCCGCAGATTCAATCATGCTCTTGGAGATTAGTCCCTCCCGAGCTTCCCTTTTCAAAAGCTCATTTTCCTGCTCTGCTTTTGCGAGCTCCTCTTCCAGCTGGGCTCGTGTTGGAGCGGAGGTTCCGTCCGCAGTGTCTGGTGCCGTAATTGGATCGGAGGGAATATCCTCGGGGTTCGCCTCGGCCGTTCTGGGAGTAGACTCAGATTCGGGAGGAGAAGGGCTTATGCCCGTTGGTGGGGTGATTTCCGGTGACGGATCGAGGCTCGGCGTGGAAAGAGGATTTGGTAATGAAGCAGAAGGTGTCTGGGTGAGTTGGGCCTGTTGTGCATTCAGGAGGTCGAGCTCCGCCCGCAGCTTCCTGATCTCCGCTTCTTCATCACCTTTACCCATTTTCATGACGGAGAGGGCCACGGCAACCACGAGAAGTAAGCCGGTTGCTCCCAGAAGCGTGGTGATCAGATTCATGCCTAAAGTCTGGGATATCCTCGTGAAAAAGTCAAAAACCCAGCTTGGATACCTGCAATGACGGGGCACGCAGGGCTTGCGGCGGCGGGAGTGCGCCGCTACAGGAAGGCCGATGAGCGCTCCGGAGAAGGGCTACAAGGGTACATTATCGCTGCCGCAGACGAGTTTCCCGATGCGAGGGGATCTCGTGAAAAACGAGCCCGAGCGCCTCGCGCAGTGGGAGAGGGACGGCATTTACCAGAAGATCATCGCCCGTCGCCGGTCGGAGGGAGCGCCAAAATTCATCCTGCATGATGGGCCTCCGTTTGCGAATGGGGATGTGCATATGGGGACTGCGCTCAACAAGGTCCTCAAGGACCTTGTTGCGAAATCAAGGACCATGTCGGGGTATGAGGTCCCATTCATTCCGGGTTGGGATTGTCATGGCCTTCCCATTGAATTCAAGGTGGTACAAGAGGCACGGGATGAGGAGCCTGCTGAGATTCGGAGACGTTGTGAGCGCTTTGCGCGGAAGTGGATCGACACCCAGAGGGAAAGTTTCCAGCGCCTTGGAGTGTTCGGGGACTGGGCAAACCCCTATCTCACCCTCGATCCCAGCTACGAGGCGGAAATTATTCGTGTTTTTGCCAAGCTGGTCGAGAGGGGCGCAGTGTATCAGAGCAAGAAGCCGGTGCAGTGGTCCTATGGTGCTCATACGGCTCTCGCAGAGGCAGAGGTGGAGTACAAGGAGAAGATAAGTCCTGCGATCTGGGTGCCCTTTGCCTTAACGGAAGAGTCGGAAAGTAAGTTTTGTGAAGCGACGGGTTCAGTCTCGGAGCAATCTCACAAGTTCGTTATCTGGACGACAACGCCATGGACCCTGCCCGCCAACGTAGGACTAGCGGTGCACCGGGATTTTACCTACCTGGCCGGAGCCTTTGAGAATCAGGAGGGAGTGAGTCACCGGCTTGTCCTTGCGAAGGACCTCTTGGAAGAGTTCACCGCCAAGACTGGGTTCGCCCCGCATGGCGAGATGGTTGAATTCAAAGGAGCTCTCGCCGAAGGCCTTGAGGCCCAGCATCCCTTTCTGCCACGCGCTTCACGAATCATTCTGGGGTCCTTTGTCACGACCGAGACGGGGACAGGCATCGTACATGTAGCACCGGGGCATGGAGCAGACGACTATGTGGCGGGCAGGGAGTATGGGCTTGAGGTAGTCTCACCGGTAGATAGTGATGGGAAATTTACAGAAGAGGTCGGTATCCCTGATCTTGTAGGGCGGCATGTCTTCGAGAGTAATGAAGAGATTATAGGTATGCTGGCAGGTTTGTCTGTTCTTCTGGGTCGAGAAGAATACCGGCACGACTACCCGCACTGCTGGCGCTCCAAGACGCCAATTATCTTTCGCGCCGTTGAACAGTTCTTTATCTCGTTGGATGGGCTTCGAGACACCGCGCTTTCCGAAATTGATCAAACAGAGTGGTTGCCTCACTGGGGACGGAATCGGATTTACGGAACTGTGGAATCCCGTCCGGACTGGTGTATCAGCCGCCAACGGACCTGGGGAGTCCCGCTTCCCGTGTTCTTCACTGCTGAGGGCGAAGTGCTTCTTGATGCGGACCTCGCTCGAAAGGTCGCAGATCTGGTGGAGAAGGAGGGAACCAATATCTGGTTTGAGCTCGAAGAGGCTGATCTGGTAAGTCGCCTGGGGTTACCAGAGGGCACTCGTAAATGCAGGGATACTCTGGATGTCTGGATTGACTCGGGAAGCAGCCACGTTGCGGTTCTGGACCGTCATGCAGAGTTAGAGAGCCCGGCACATCTCTACCTCGAGGCGACTGATCAGCATCGGGGATGGTTCCAGAGCTCCCTTATGTTGAGCGTGGCCTATCGTGGTTGTGCGCCCTATAAAACGGTGATGACCCACGGCTTCGTGGTCGATAAGGACAAAAAGGGAAAGCTCTCCAAGAGCGAGGCCGAGAAGTCCGGCAAGCCTATTGATGCAGCTCACTATTACAACAAGTACGGCGCGGATATCCTGCGACTCTGGGTCAGCAGCGTTGACTGGCAGAGTGAGGTGCCCTTCGGGGAGGATCTGTTCAAGCAGGTTGCAGAGCCCTACCGCCGGATTCGTAACACTCTGAGGATCCTGCTGGGTAATTTACACGGGTTTGATCCGGAGCGGAACTCGGTGGATCCGGGCAAGATGACATTGGTGGACCGGTGGATTCTTGAATGTCTTAATGAAGTGGTAAGAGAATGCCGGCGAGCCTATGACGCCTATGAATTTCGGAAAGTATTCACGGTAATCAATCAATTCTGTGCCCGAGAACTGAGCGCGGTGTATATCGACCTTACCAAGGACCGACTCTACTGTGACCGGGAAGATTCTGATCGTCGCCGGGCAAGTCAGACGGCCATGAACAGCGTCGTCGATGTTCTAACGAGGCTTTTAGCTCCTATCTTGGCCTTCACTGCGGAGGAGGCATGGGAGCATGCGGGACGGGAGGGAAGTGTACACGAACAGGATTTCCCCACACCGGACCAGCGCTTTGATGGCCGGGAAGCCACAGACGAGGTTAATAAGCTGCTCGAGCTCCGAGAAGTCATCCAGAACGCGATTGAAGTAGAAGTACAGGCGAAGGTCTTCAACAAGAATAACGAGGCAGCAGTCGAGCTGACCCTCCCCGCGGATCATGAATTGCGTGAGCTCCTGAGTGATCGTGATTTCTTCACGGAGTTCTTCATTATCTCAGACCTTAAGCTCGTCGAGGGTGACCGGATTTCCGCCAAGGCGAAGAAGACCGAGTATCCTATGTGTCCGCGTTGCCGGCGCTATGAACCACCAGCTGCGACAGGCGAAGAAGGATTGTGTCGCCGGTGCGAGGAGGTTATGTCCAGCACTGAGTGATGAAGACCTTTCCCCGCCTCCTGCTCTTACTGGTGCTGCCCCTTTATGCGCTGGACCAGATCACGAAGTGGATCGTAGTTCTTAAATTTGAGGCGCCAGCTCCCGGATTTAACGTGTCTCATCAGAATCACGTTGTGATCGAGGATTTCTTCACGATTGTCCGAGTGCATAATCAGGGGGCGGCTTTCGGAATGGGAAATGATACGGCATGGGCGCCCTTTGTCTTTTTCTTCATTGCGGTAGTCGCACTTGGGCTGATCCCCTTCTTCTGGCGGCGGGGTGCTTTTAATATTCTCCCCCTTAGGCTGGCTGCAGGGCTCATGATGGCGGGGATTCTGGGCAACCTGACTGACCGGATGCTCCAGGGATTTTTTCTTCCTGCTTACGAGAATGCTGGTTTCTTTGCCCGGCTGGCGCAGGGCTATGTTGTTGATTTCCTCGATTTCAATATCGGGCTGGAAACCAAATTGACTCCGCACGGGCACTGGCCCTCCTTCAATGTTGCAGATTCGTGTATATGCGTGGCTGCATTTTTTCTGATTCTCTCGACGTTTCGGGCGGAGGAAAAAGGTGAAGACGAGGGAGGAGGGAAGAGTAAATGATATGCTACCGAGTCGTTGGGACCGGTTCAAATAGTATCCTTGGACTACGGAAAAGCTTCAGCGGAGAAAGACTGGAAATCGTTATGAAGGGCTAGAAAATGGAGATCTGGAAAGCCATTCTGGTCGGAATCGTGCAGGGACTCTCCGAGTTTCTTCCAGTGTCGTCGTCGGGGCATATCGCACTACTCCAGCACGCCCTCGGGATGCGGGAGGCCGGAGAGGGAGCCCAACAGGATATTACGTTCGAGCTAATACTCCATCTGGGAACCTTTCTTAGTGTCGTCATTTATTTCCGGAGACGCTTAGCAGGACTTCTATTGTGCCTGTGGCAGAAGGAACGGAAAGAGGATCGAACCATGATCCTGTGGTTGATCATGGCCACTGTGCCGGCTACCGTGGCGTTTTTCTCTGCGAAGGACCTTTTTGAGGGAGCCTACGATAATCCGGTCCTTGTAGGCGGATGCCTTCTAGTCACCGGTGTGATTCTTCTCCTGCCCAAACTCTTTGCCCGGGAGAGCCGGGAGTTCGGCATGCGGCAGGCGATCTGGATGGGCGTAGCGCAGTCGCTAGCTATCCTGCCAGGAATTTCGCGGAGTGGGGCTACTATTACTGCAGGTCTCCTTGCGGGAGGCAAGGCCTCGAAGGCGGCAGAATTTTCCTTCCTCATGTTCTTGCCCGCGATTGGAGGGGGAACGCTCCTCAAGCTTCGTGAGCTGAAAGATGTCATGCAGGGGGAAGCCGCCGCTGCCTATCTTCTTGGGTTTATGGCGGCCTTTGTTTCGGGCCTCTTTGCGGTCTATCTCGTTCTCAAAACCATTCAGAAGGGCAAGTTCGAATACTTTGGCTACTATTGTTTCCTGGTCGGGGTCATGGCCATGATCTACTTTGGCAACCGCTGAAAGGCTGATCTTTCCCCAGACGTGGAGTAGTGAGGTAGACGAGGAGTTGGCAAATGAAGGGGATTGGTCATATTCGGGCCACCGCATGTTGGCCAAACGCATTATTCCCTGCCTCGATGTCACGGATGGTCGTGTCGTAAAAGGGGTGAATTTTGTCGGTCTCCGGGATGCTGGAGACCCTGTCGATTGCGCAGTGGCATACAACGACCAGGAGGCGGATGAAATCGTGTTTCTTGATATTACAGCTTCTTCTGATGAACGTGACACGATGTTGGAGGTTGTGCGTAGAACGGCGGAGCGCTGCTTTGTTCCGCTGACGGTAGGGGGCGGTATCCGCGAGGTGGAGGACATGCGAAGAATGTTATTCGCAGGAGCCGACAAGGTTGGCGTGAACACCGCTGCGATCAACCGTCCGGAGGTTGTCGATGAGGGAGCAGGCACTTTCGGAAGCCAAGCGATCGTAGTCGCGATCGATGCCAAGCGGCAGGGTTCTGACAAGTGGGGAGTCTATACCCATGGTGGGAGGAATCCAGTGGAGGGACTCGATGCGATCGAGTGGGCTCGTGAGGTGTATAATCGTGGTGCTGGTGAGATTCTTCTCACCAGTATGGATGCGGACGGGACCAAGGATGGCTATGATATTGAGCTGACGCGTGCTGTTAGTGATGCAGTCGGAATTCCTGTGATTGCCAGTGGAGGTTGTGGGACCCTTGATCACATGGTGGATGTATTGCGCGATGGGAATGCTGACGCGGTTTTGGCCGCCAGCATTTTTCACTTTGGAGAGTTCACGGTCCCGGAAACCAAAAAATACCTTCAGGAACGTGGCATTCCAGTGCGCCCAGAATTTGAAACTCAGTGTGAGGAAGAGGCCGAGTAAACGTCTTTTCTTGGAGCGTTATCCTTTATAAATCCGCTCAACTCGAGGGGTGATCCCGGTAAAAATTTCCCACGGGATCGTTCCAGCTCTGAGCGCCACCTCCTCGACAGGAATATTTGGACCGAAGAGTTCAACCTCATCACCGGGAGAGCACTCAGGAAGATCAGTCAGGTCTGCCATGACCTGATCCATGGTGATTCTTCCCAGTAGAGGAACTCGTCGGCCTCGAACAAAAACTTCCGGGCTTTGCTCTGTAGTAACCCTGGGATAACCATCCCCGTATCCGATCCCGATGGTCCCCACCTTTGTCGTGCGAGTTGTGACGAAAGTTCGTCCATAGGAGATGCCATGGCCAGAGGGTAGATCCCGAATGACTGCGATCCTGGACTTCAGGGCCATCACGGGCCGTAGCGAGATATCAGCGCTGGTAACGGGGGACACTCCGTAGAGCATCAGCCCGGGGCGGGCTAGCGTGGTGGTACGGGACTGATATCCGAGAAGTCCTGCTGAGTTAGCGAGGTGAACGTGCGTGAGTTTTTCCCGTTCAGGAAGGGATTCGATCAAGGTGTCGAAAGAGTTAAACTGTTTTATGGTAAACGCATCGTCCTCATCGGCGCAGGGCAGGTGGGACCCTATCCCGGTTACTCTAAGGCCGGGGAGTGCCCGGATAGCGATCAGGGCAGAGGGAGTGTCCGAAGGGAGAAATCCGCCGCGACCCATTCCGGTATCGACGGTAATATGAGCTTCCACGATGGAGCCTCGGGCGCGAGCGAGCTGGTCGAAGTGTTCTGCCTCCTCCATGGTGTTCAGACAGGGAAGCCATTGACGGGCTACGACTTCCTCTCGCTCGGCAGGAAACGTTCCCCCGAGGAGGTAGATGGGAGTCTGGATCCCAGCTTCGGAAAGACGCCTCGCTTCGCCAACATTGGCTACGCCGAAAAACGTGAGGTCCTCCTGGTCCAAGGTGTTTGCTATTGGTTCCAGCCCGTGGCCATAGGCACTGGCCTTGACCACGGCCATTATCTGCTGGTGACCGAGGTTCCGAGCCGCCCTGAAATTGTGCCGAAGGGCACCAAGGTCGACCTCAGCCCAAGAGCGGGGAGGGCTTTCGGGGGCAGCACTCACGCTTCAGACTCTAGGGATAATGGGAGTTAGGGCAAACTCACAGGGAGCCTCCGGGGGGTGGCTCCGAGGTTCTCCAGCCCATCTCTTCAGGAAACCGCAGCCTTCCGGACCCCTGCGCTTCGGCAAGGTTGATCGTTCAGCGTCGAGGGCTGAGAATTAAGAATTAGCGGCTTACCTGTTCTTGGCCGCCTCGGACGCATACTGCAGGTCACGTCCGAAACCGGAGATGGTTTCGCATGAGGTCAGCATCGAAAAGGCGACGAGACTACCAAGGAGGAGCACAAGCTTGAGGATCTTATTACCTGAATTCATTTTGTTTTCTTAATAATTCACAGATTCTAATCGTTTCCGGCAAGAACCAAATGAGAGTAATGGCGCATCCGGGAGACAGAGCGGGCGGCTACTTTTCTTTCGATTTCTCAAAGACCATGAAGTGTTGCCAAGGCAGTAGCTTGGAATCAGTGCTTTTCCATTTCAATCCAACTGCTTCCATTTCCTTGCGGGACTGAGCTTCCGTCATTTTGTGGAGCGGTTTGATCGGAACGGTAGGGTCCTCAGCACGGTATTCCAGAAGGATAATACGCCCCCCAGGCCTCAAGGCCTTGAACAGAGACTGCATCATTTCACGGGGGTGAGAAAACTCATGATAAGCATCAACCATTAAAGCAGCATCGATCGAGCCTGCTTTGAGCATGGTGTCATCTACTTTTCCGAGATGCGCCTCAACGTTGGCCAGCCCCAGTGTTTTCTCCTTTCTTTCGAGAAAAGTGATCATTTCGGGTTGGATGTCGACGGCGACGACCTTTCCCTTCGGGACCAGCGGAGCGAGACGAAAAGTGTAGTAGCCTGAACCCGCTCCTATGTCCGCAATCACATCGGTAGGTTTGAGGTTCAGAGCGGCTATGGCTTTGCTGGGGGCTTCCTCTTCCTCACGATTGCCTCGCTCCAGCCAGCGGATGGCTTGGTGCCCCATCACATAGGAGATTTCTCTTCCCATGTAGTATTTGCCGGTTCCATCGAAGGTCTTGCGCCCTTTTGAGTAGTGACTGGGCCAGGCAGTCTCACCTTTGCTTTTCGGCTTATCTGCACCGGTTTCCCCGAGAGAGACAAAGGGCAGAAGAAGACTAAAGAATACGACAGGGAATCGAGCCATTGTGACAGATAGTTTCAAGTTTCATGGATAAAGTTCGGCCTTCGCAGGGCTTGGCGCAATCAGAAAGCTCACCACGGGCGCCTACAGAAACGTAAAGAGTGGGAGTGGAGGCAGTCGCCATAATAAGGGCGGTTTGAGAATAAAGGCTCCCGGGAGGGCAACTTCGGCTGTATTTCGGGGTTTCCTCTGAGACGAATTTCCGTTTGGCCTGTATCATGAAGCTTCCCCCTTTGCTTGCCTGTCTTTTGCTTTGTTGTCTGTCTCCTGCACTTACAGCGCGGGAAAATCCTCCCAATCGTGGCGGAAATGGTCCGGGTGATGAGCCGAGGGGCGAGCGCGGACCACGGCGAGGTCCGGAACAATTCCTGCGGAGACTTCCTGTAGTGCAAGCTCTGGACAGCGACGGGGACCTCATTATCAGCGAGGAAGAATTAAAAGACGCGCCTGCGAAGCTGAAAACTCTTGATAAGAACAAGGACCAGATTCTCGAGGGGGAAGAAATCCTGCCTCCGCCCCCGCAGGGTCGAGAACCCCGAGGAGGGGGGGAAGGCAGGGGCCCTGGTAACAGGGGGGGACCAGGAGGAGATGGATTCCTGATGCGTCTTCCGCTGATGTCGGCTCTCGACCAGGACAGGGATGGGAAAATCTCTGACGAAGAGCGGAAGAAGGCTTCCGGTGCCCTCGCGAAGCTGGATACAAATAGTGATGGAAGGATTGAAATGAGAGAACTGGCACCTCCTCGCCCTCCCCGCGGAGGACGAGGTCCGGGATTTGGGCCACAGCCCCAAAACGTGGATCGACAGTCCCCAGATGAGATCGAGATAGAAGATGGGGCGGCCACTATTCCTGACCGTAAATCCTTCGAAACACTCAGCTATCAGGGGGAAGAGGTCATGATTGATACCCACCTCGCAGGAAATCAGTTCGTCAAATTTCAGATTGAGGGTGCGGATGGAGAAAATCCGGAACTCTATTTCATTAATACCAAGACACATCGAGCCCATATGAGATTCATGTCGGCGGTGGGGCTTCCAAGAGCCCGTCCCGGGGAAGGAGGGCAGATGAGGGGAGTGCTCGTTTATCGCCCGAGACTGAAGGGGTCGAACGGTGACAGGGGTCTTTACACTTTTGAGTTTAACCCCAATGACCGCTACCCCTACGAAACAATTAAGAAAGCGTATGAGCTGCTTATCGGGAAGAGTGCCGAGCTTAGAGGCAGACTGGGTTACTATCCGATGCCTGCTGCTCTGATCCGCTATCACGAGGAAAAAGACCTCTATGATGACGCGCCCTTCCGCGTCTATCTGGACGAGGACCTCTTTGGTGATATTGACTACCTTCCCCTTAATCCGGGAGAAAGTTTTGGACGGCTGAGAATTATGAAGCTGGATGAGTATCCACGACCTCGCGAGATTGTTCTTTATAGATCCCTTCCGAACGAAATGCCTCGCAGTGCGGGGATTATCACTGAAGTTCGTCAGACTCCGCTCTCGCATGTCAATCTGCGAGCGATTCAGGACAAGGTGCCAAATGCGTTCATCGCGGAGGCTTCTCAAATGAAGCAGGTCAGCTCATTGGCAGGTAAATACGTCTATTATAAGGTTGAGGCTGGGGGTTTCACTCTCCGCGAGGCCAATGATGATGAGGTGGAGGCTCATTTCGCGAAACTCCGTCCAGTAAAGCCGCAGAGTCCTTCGCGTGATCTGGAGGAAACTCGGATTCGCGCACTGGACGATATCGGTTTCGGGGATTGGAAAAGCGTCGGGGTAAAAGCTGCGAATCTTGCGGCAATGAGTTCCTTTGAGCTTTCAGAGGGAGTGATTCCGCAGGGATTTGCCGTGCCGTTTCATTTTTATCATACCTTCATGAAGCATAATGGGTTTTATGAAAAGGTAGCGGAGCTTTTTTCAGAGCACGAAAAGGGGGGTGACTCAGAGACGCTACGGAAGGCATTGGGCGATTTTCGAAGATTGATTCGAGAAGGCGATTTTCCCGATGATCTGCGGGAGAGGCTCGCCAAAATACATGCTTCGTTTCCGGAAGGAACCTCCCTGCGCTGCCGCTCAAGTACGAATAATGAAGACCTGCCCGGATTTAGCGGGGCAGGCCTCTATGACTCCTTTACGCATCGAGTCGATGAGGGGCATCTCGCGAATTCCATCAAGCAGGTCTTCGCTAGCTTGTGGAATTTTCGGGCAGTACAGGAGAGGGAATTCTATAGAATTGATCATATGCTTACTGCTATGGGTGTACTGATTCACCCCAATTATGATGAGGAAGAGGCCAACGGAGTGGCCGTAACAACTGACATTCTCTATCGCACGGAAGGAACCTACTACCTGAATACCCAGGTGGGGGAGGACCTCGTCACGAATCCGGAAGAAGACTCCATTCCAGAAGAACTGCTCCTCGACTGGTTTGATGCAGGTAAGATTAAGGTCATGCGGCGCTCCAATCACGCCAAGGGGGAGCTCATTCTCAGCGCGAAACATCTGGAACAGCTTCGCCAAGGGCTCGGAATTATTCATAACCGGTTTGCGAAACTTTATGGCTACTCATACGAGGCCAAGGACTTTGCCATGGAATTAGAATTTAAGATTACAAAAGAAGGAAAACTCAGCATCAAGCAGGCCCGGCCATGGATTTTCTCGGAGTGAGCCTTTCTTCGTTTGCAGCCGCTGGAACGCAGTAAACTGAGCATAGAAGAGAGCCTGCCCATAGACCTCTTGCTATCTGACTTAATTTCCATCACGCTGAGGGGCCGTAACATTCAGAGGTCTTCCACGGGGCCAGAATTCGATGAGAGTCACCCGGATATTTTTCGCAACCATTCTTGTGGTCGCGCTCAGTACTACGTGGTCAAAGGCGCAGGAGAAAGGTGCGCGCGCGGATATACTAGAGATTCCCATGGTTCCGTCTGGAGCAGGTGCTCGTTCAGGTTTTCTCGGAGTGGGTGCTGAGGAGCTAACCGCGGAGGAGGTGGAAAAGCTGGGGATCGCCGGAGGTCTTCGCCTCACGGAAGTTGAGAATGATAGTCCAGCGAATAAAGCAGGGGTTGCGATCGGAGATATTGTCCTGAGGGTCGAGGGAGAAGAAATTAGCGGCGTGCTTCAGTTTCGCAATGTGATTGCCGGTTATCGGGAGGGCGAGGTCGTTAGGCTCAGGCTGATCCAGAGGGGAGAGCAGGTGGAGAAGAGAGTGACCTTGGGGAAACGTCCCCCCCTGCCCATGGTGGTCATCCCGCCCGAGGCGATTGAGCAAAAAGGACCCCAAGCTTTGCCTAACGCTAGGATAGCTGACCCTCGGTTTCAACGGTTCGGTCTGGGAGACGACGGCCAGCGTTTCAAGATGCGAGACAACGATGGGATAGTTGAAGTTGTCGGTGCCCCAGAAGCGCGCGAGGCCACAGTGTGGGACATGTCTAACAAGGTCGCCTTCGAAGGTCCATGGGTGACCCCACAGGACAAGGCTGTTCCCTCCGCAAAAACCCGGCAGCGAATCGAAAGGGTCGAAAAAACATTTGCGCTTAGATTGCGGGGTCCCAAGGCCTTTTTGCCGCCGCGGCGCCCTGATCCCGCGCCTCGTGTTCCGGCAATTCCCCCGCAGCTGAAAAATGCACCTAAGTCGGAGCTCCCTGAGCCGGAACGAGGCAAATGAGTTCGAATATAGTAGGTATTCAACGGAGTTTCACAAAGGTAAGAATCTCTGAGTCCTGAAGGCATTTTCTCATCAGGGCACCCTGATAAAGTGCAAGGTTGGCAAGCGCATCGGCATTGGATAGACCATCGGCGAGTTTCACCTGACCAACCGGAATTTCATGCGTTATGCCATTTTCTCGGACGTCCATGCCAACCGGCAGGCGTGGGAGGCGGTGCTTGCAGATATCGCGCAGCAAGGCGTGGACACTCTGGTCTGCCTCGGTGATGTCGTTGGTTACGGTCCGAAGCCTCTTGAGGTGCTCGCAGGGGTCAGGGCGGTAACCGCTAATTTCGTTCTGGGGAATCACGATGCGGCAGCCTGTGGTCGGCTTGATCCTTCGATCTTTAATGATCGCGCGCGGGTTGTTATCGAATGGACAAGGGAGCAGCTCGATAATGACGCCCTACAATTTCTTGGGCAGGTGCCCCTCCAGATGAATGGACCAGATGTCTACTTCGTTCATGCCGAGGTAGTACGGCCCGGGGAGTTTGGCTACGTGGAGGGGGTTTCATCTGCGAAGGCCAATCTGGAGGCAATGGTCGAGACCCTCGGGTTCATTGGTCACACCCATCTGCCGCTTGCGTATTCAATATCAAAGCGAGGTGGAGCGGTAACGCAGTTGCCTCCGAAGGATTTTCAGCTGGAACGAGGACAGCGCTATCTCGTCAACGTGGGATCTGTTGGTGAACCCCGGACTACAGACGTTAGAGCCAGCTACGTCATCTATGATGACGCAACCCAAACAGTTTTCTTCCGCAGGGTAGCTTTTGATGTAGAAGCCTACAAGAGGGACCTCCAGCAGGCCGGCCTAGAGATTCTCCCATACTTTGTGCAGGTTGTTGATGCTGGGAAGGTGGCAGATGCTCCCCGTCCTTCCGCAGCGCCACAGCTTGCCCTCGCGCATCTCCCGAAGGTTGGGGAGGTCGTGGCTGGAGGCCAGGGACACTTAGTGATGGGAATGCCTGGAACGGGAGGGCGTCCGGCGACAGGTATAGGGAGCTCGGTTTCGCAGCCCAAGTCCAGTCTGCCTTGGGTTCTGAGCGTTGCTGCCCTTGTCACTATTCTGATAGCGATCATCGCTATCGGTATGATGCAGGGCGAAGAGGGTGATGCAGGAGTCGACGTAGAGACAATACCCCGGAGTCCTGAAAAAATTCTGACAAATACGGCTCCCACGAAAGAGGTTGAGCGAGTGGATACGGTGCAGGGTCCGATTAGAGATTTGATTGTTCAACGATTCGGAAAAAATTTTCGCAGTCTTGCAGAGCTTCGTTCAGAGGCTGGTGAATTGAATTCAGGCAAGCCGATACCAGAGGGCATGCTGGATCTCGGAGCTGCAGGTAACGAGCCTTCCGGACTAGTGTGGGAGGGCTACTTGCGTGTTCCAGAGAGAGGATTCTACAAGTTCTCTCTTGAGGCTTCGTCTGGTGCAGCGCTTCTTATCTACGGGGAAGAGCAGGTCTCCTCGATTTCAGGATCGCAAGAATCAGCCCGAGTTCTCTGTAGAAAGGGCCATGCACCATTCCGTGTAGAATATTTTCAGCAGGGCGGGGAGCAGAGCCCGGGGCTTAGTCTGACTTGGTCTGGTCCCGGGCTAGGCGGTACGCTTTCTCTGGTGCGCGAGGCAGGCAGTAGTGGGGCGGCGATTGCAGGGAGCCCCTCGCCGGGGGATTCTGAGTCTACCTCGACGGATCCTACAGCGCCCGGCAGCACTGCTGAAGACCAGGTGGATCGAACGGCTCCGGAAAGTATGAGCGAGGGCCTGACTGCCTATTGGCCTCTCGATCGCCGGGCCTCCACAGCCGTTTCGCGTTTTCAAGTGACGGAGCGGGGAGTCGAGGAGAAGCTCATTATGAAAGGTCAGCCCCTGCGTTACCTCCGGCCGGCTGCT
>Ga0160423_10001983_pt1 | contig 17139 bp, 21 predicted proteins | sample CRUFie14St8metaG_FD_108191 | JGI IMG/M metagenome (GOLD analysis project Ga0160423, IMG submission 108191) | Marine microbial communities from the Costa Rica Dome - CRUD Field 142mm St8 metaG | ecosystem: Environmental > Aquatic > Marine > Oceanic > Photic zone | place: Costa Rica: the Eastern... | reverse complement strand
TTTTCTGTAATAAGGGAGTACCCAATCTTTATCAATACATTTTGTAATAATTTCTTCAGAATCAGTATCAACTACAACTTCAAAATCTTTTAGTTTATCAATTGTATGTTCCCATAATGGTTTGCCATCAAATTCTCTAAAATTCTTTTGTGGTACTCTTTGTGAGTTTTGTTTTATTGGTATGTATAAAATCATAGTTCCTCTATTCTCTTTGCCTTATCATCAATAACCAAATCAAATGATGGTTTAGTTTCAGCACCATAAATGTTAGTATATCCTACTACCAATCTATTAAACTTACATCCCCAACTTTCTAATTGTTTTTTTGTAAAATGATATAAATCTCTTTCGGATACACTTCCTCTTGCTGTCCAATAAACAATTTCCCAACCATCATCAAATAGTTTATTTATCTTATCTATATTTTCTTGCGAAGGAATTGCGTTTTCATAAATTCGTTTACCATCATAAAAACAAATAGTCTCATCAATATCAACTAATGCTCTTTTTTTCTCTCTAGGGTATAATTCACTTTCAATCATATCGTATATAAAGTCCATTTTATTTAACTTCTAAAATTTGTTTCATTGTATCATCAATGGAAACTCTATCATCATTTAGATAAATTTCTCTTACTAAATCTTCTTGTGGTTTTTGTCTATGAGTTCCATCAAATTCTTCACTCAACCATTTCTTTTCTAACTCAGCTCCTTTTTCTTTACCAAATATTTGTTGCATATCTTTATAAGATTTTCTCCAACCACCTCTGAACCAAGTGAAACCTGTAATATGTAATTCTTTTACATCGTACGCCAATAAATCTATAATTGTAAGTGTGCCTGAATTTGGTCTTGTTCCAACCCACTCTGCGATATCTCTATAATAATCTGTATCGATTACATGGAATGGTAGTTCCCATTTTTTATTATCTATTTCAAATCTTTGTACATCATTATTAAATGCATTTACATACTTTGGATATGGACAAGATACAAATACATTATCATCTTTCATTTCTTTATAAAAAACTGGCCCTCCACATTCTGCAGTTGTACATAAACAATGATAATGAATATCAGTTCTTGAACCTATATCAGATTCCATTCCTTGTTCAACAGGAAATCCTTTGTTGATTCTAACTACAATATCATAATCATCAATATCTTTTCCTTTACCACTTCCTTCTAACGATGGTGCTGGCCCTACGATTACAACTCTTTTACCTTTTAACATTTCGTTGTATTGAGTATCGTACTGACCTTTCTTTCTGATATCTAACCATTCTTTGTAGGTAAATCCTTTTGGATTATCAATCTTTGGTGGTTCACTATAAACTACCTTTTTATATTTGTTATGAATAACTTGTTTTAATTGTGGGTTTCTATCGTACTGGTGAACTATTGTAAATGGTTCTCCTTTTTGATTTGTAACAGTTCCATCTTGTTCTACTAAAGGAGTTGGTTCCATTAATTTATCACCAAAGAAATCTTTTTTAATAAATGTAGTTCCCATTTGAACCGCAAGACCTTCTTCTTGTTTTACAAATTGTACTTTATCTTTCCATTGTTGTTGTTTAATTAAGATATTATACGCAGGTTGGTCTGCTGCTTGAATTGGATTCTCACCAGTAATTCCCCATCTAAATATATTATGGAATAAAGGAATTATATAATCCTTATCACCACAAATAGAACCAGCACAATAAGATTCTTCGTGTTGTAACCAATTCCATTCTAACTTGAATGAAGTACCAGCACAACCTTGTGCCCAATCATCATCACCAAGTTTCACTGCTTCTGAACACGCAATGATAGGTTTCTCTTGGTATTTGTTTAACCATGTTGTTGGGTTTGATTGGAATACTACATCTCTGATATCTGTCCAAATAATTCTATCACACTCATAGTTTTCTAAAATCATTGCAGTATCTCTAAATCTTTGGTTAAAAAGATGGTGAGATAATTGTGATTGAAAAATATCAAAGTGATTTTGTTTAAGATAGTCGATAGTTTCTTTTGGTACATCGTAAACAATCATCATTCGTTTACCACTAAAACCACTTCTGTTTAATGATTCAACCCAAGGTTCTATATCCTTTGGTAAAAACTTAGTAATTGTTGAGATTACTACATCTATTTTTTCGTATGGTTTGTTCATGATATTGCCCTTCCTTTCATTTTTTCCCAATCTCTATTTTTTCTTACCTCATCATTTGTATCTTGAGTAGCATGAAGAACATTATTAATTGTATCAAATTTATCAGATAAATAAAGTAATGATGATAAATCTTTTGGAAAACAATGTCCACCATATCCAAAATCTCCATCATGACCAGGCACCATCCAATGTGATTTTCCTAATCTTTCATCTAATGTTGCATACTCTACAACCTTATCATAATCAGCACCAACCTTTTCACAAATCTGATAAATCTCATTTGCAAAAGAAACTTTAGTTGCAAGAAAAGCATTTGTCATGTACTTTACCATCTCTGCGTAAGTTGAATTAGTTTTTATGATTCTTGCTTTTGGAAATACTTTTGAAAATAATCTAACAACTGCAGTAGATTGTGGTCTCGGGCCACCTATTATGATTCTATTTTGATTATTATAATCTTCTTCTGCATTTCTTTCAGTTAAAAACTCAGGATTAAAGAGAATATTAAGATGTTTGTAATCTTTATTCAATTGTTCAGTTGTACCAGGTGGAATAGTTGATTTTATAATTACTGTTTTTTTTCTTCTACCTTCAAATTCTGTTAAGGTATTAATTTCAAATAAAGATGATTCTAAAATAGATAAATCACATTCTCCACTTGGTTTCATAGGAGTTGGTAAACATACAAAAATAGTATCACACATCATCACTAAATTATGTAAAGATGATGTTGATTTATTATCATCTAAATCATATGTTTCTACATTATAATACTTTTTCCATCTTTGGTAAACTGCGTTACCAACAAAACCTTGTCCTACTATTCCAATCATAAACCTAATATATAATCTTTTAATCTATCTTTTGGCTCCCAACCTAATCTATCTTTTGTATCTGTATTAGTATTAAGAGTTTCTCTATAATTGCCTTTTTGTTCTGGTACATAAGTTGATTCTATCCAAAACTTTTCATTGAACCATCTATAAATTTCGTTTATAGAATAATTTACACCACTACCGAGTTCCCAAGCATCTTCATGTTTATTATCAACTAAACCTATTCTATATAAACCATCTACAATATCATCTACATGAATGAAATCTCTCCTTTGTTCACCATCACCCACAATAGGTAGTGCTTCAATTTTGGATACTTTTGTTCTCCAAATACCAATTACACTTCCATATTTTTCATCTAATGATTCACCTGGCCCATACACATTATAAAACCTACAAATCTCTACATTAACATTATAAGTTTTTTTATAAAGTTTACAAACTTCTTCTCCAAGATATTTGTACATAGCATATGGTGAATCACTTGGGTCATGGTGTTTTGAAGATGAACCTGCGTAAACAACTTTGATGTTGTTATGTCTTGCCCATTCCATTACAGTTTCGGTTCCTTTTACATTAACCCTTAAACATTCAGTTGGGTCATCAAATGATGGTTGTACTCTTGATTGTGCAGCAAGATGATAACATAAATCATAATCACCTTTTATATATTCTAATTGTTCAATATCACAATTGATATACTTTACACCTTCTACATGATTTTTTTTATCACCAGTTGAGTAATTATCTAATGAAACTACTCTATGACCTTCTGAAACTAATTTTTTAATTAAATTAGAACCTATAAATCCTGCACCACCTGTTACTAAGATTTTCACGATACGATTCCTATTAATTGATGTTCGTTAAATAAAAGATATTCTTCATCTCCTATTTCTATTTTATTTACACCATGTCCTTTTTCGTACATGACTTTATCACCAACTTTTACTGTCATTGGAATTCTTTCTCCATTCTGAGAGAAGATACCTGTTCCTATTGATACAACTTCACCATAAACTTTTTTGTCCATAGTAATAGAATCTGCAATAATGATTCCACCTTTTGTTGTACTTTCCTTTTTTTCATCAGCCTTAACTAATACTCTATCACCTAATGGCTTAAATTTACCTGATTCCATATTTTAAATTATTATGTTCTACTGTTCTATAAATCATGAATGAAATTGTTGAAAAAACTAATGTTTTCCAAATTCTTTTATTCAATATCTTGTTTTCTTTTTCCTTTACTCCTACTGCGTCTAAAAGAGTGGATGGTGGTTTTTTATATTCCCATGTTGGTTTAGTTGATGCACAACTACCAAATAATATAATTCCACTAAATACTAATGATAATATTTTTTTTCTCATATTGTTTCGTAAAATTCGTTTTGTTTTTCTTGTCTATCAATTTGTTTGTGATGGTATAAAGACCATCTTTCTTCAGATGGAAAATTTGAAAAAGTATTATAACCAGTAATTCTTTCATGTACTTTATTCATCCAAGTCACATCTTCAGTATTTTTATAAATTCTTGTTTGATAATCTGGCCAGTTAACCCAACCTTTTTCATTTACATTCCACTTCCATTTATCAATGTGAGATTGTGTTAATCCTTCAACTGTGTTTACTCTTGGTACAAATACAATATCAACAGGATTACTATCTAATAAAGTTGGTAAATATTCTACTAAATATTCATGTGGAATTTCATCTGCATCTATTTGAAAGATATAATCTTTTGTACAATGTGATTTAAGATTATTTTTAAATGATGCAAAATCTTTATTAAGAGGAAATCCAATCACTTTATGATTTTCGTGCATTGAATTCATTAAAGTAACATATTCTTTAACTTCATCAGTAACAGATTCTTCATCATATTGAATTACAATTTCATCTTCTTTTGTAATATTTGTTTGTAAAAAATTAAGTAACTTTGTTATTTCTTCTAACTCATTACAAACTGTAATTGCGTAACTTATTGTCATTTATTATTCTATTAATGAATTTGGATTACCTTCATCTAAATCAGCTGCTTCTTCTCTTAGAATAGCAGTTTTTTGACCAGCTGAGGTTTTTTCACCAAATAAGTTTTCTAAAACTTCTTGTTCAAATCGTATTTCATAAACATTTAGAATTTTATCTAAGATATAAGTTCTATAATTATCTAAATCTCTACGATATAAATTTCTATTATTTTTTATAGAACTATCAAAAAGTGCATTACCATCTCGTGAGTATGTTTTTAACATATCTTCTAATCTTAACTGAGAACTTAGTGGTTTTCTTTTATCTCTTAATTTACCAATTAATTGTGTAAAATGTAAAGGTACTATTGGATTAATTTTTATACAATGTACTTTATTTCCAACAACTCCAATTACAAAAACATACCTTGATTGTTCTGCTTGTTTTGTTGGAGGCTGACCTCCTTTATATGTAATAATACGATAGATATTTCTTGGCCTGATTTGAGAACGAGGTATCCTTTTTTCAGGTCTTAAAAATTTTGTATATTGTCTTGTATAAAGCATTATAATTTTTTAATTTCTGGTAACTTCATTTCAATATGTTGTGGCTGTGGTTCAACCTTAACATATTCCTTAAGTATAGAACCTAACTTTTCAGTCATCTTGGAAAGTGTAAAGTTTGAATTTATGTTTGTTTTCAATCCTTTACTCTTAGATAAATATGTTTTGTAGTTTTTATGTACATCAAAAATCTTTGCAGCTGCTTTAGAATAATCTACATAAAACCACTTTGCTTCTTTTAATAAGAATTTATTTTGAGATGATTGGTGAACTTCTTTCAACTCACCCTCTAAATAAACTGTATTTTGTTCTGGTAAGAAATCTTTATATCCACTCCAATTAGAAACAATTATTGGTTTACCTGTTGTTGCAAACTCTGCAAGTGGTCTACCATAACCTTCACCTTTTGTAAACATAATCTTTGCTTTTACTTTATCATCATTATAAAGTGAATTAAGTTGTTGTTCTGTTAAATCTCCCCATACTAAATGAACAGGTGGACAAGAATCACCATATTCATTTGTTAAATCTTTAACCTTTTTTGAAATAGTTTCTCTTTCACCAACTGAAAATCCAGCGTGAGATGATTTTAGAATTAAACCTGGTTGTTGATTTTTTGGTAATCCTTTAAATACAGTACAGAATGTTTTAATCATCATACCTACATCCTTTCTATCATGTCCTAAATCTCCTGCCAACCAATGACCTACAAATAAAAAGTTAAAATCAGTATCAACTGAATCTAAAATAGATTCTGAAGATTTACCATCAAATATTGTAGTATCAACACCTTCAAATAAAACTTCTACTGGTTTTGTTAACTTTAATTCTCCAACTTTTTGTTGTGTTTGTTTATCAACTTGGGTAAATGTAGTTTTTATTAAAGTTTCTTTTGTAAATTCTGATGGAGTTATTATTAAATCCATGTTATTTCCACCTACTATAAATTCTTGTGGTGCAACTGTTGTTTCAACACCTGCAGTAATACCAATGTTATATTTACCAACTTTTTTAAATTCATTTGCAACAGATACTTGTATAAAAATATCAATTTGTCTATCAACTTTTGTTACAATGTTTTGTAGAATCTTTTTTCCAAACTCACTTTGAGGGTCAATCTGGTCTTGTGGAGTGTTTCCCCATCTTGTTGGTACAATCTTTACATCGTACTTATCTAATTCAAATAATGATTTCAAGATATCTCTTGAATGGTCACCATAACCACTTCTTGTAGCTATAGGTGCCTGAAATACTAATAATGGTTTATTCATTTTCTATTTCTCTTAATCTGTTTTCTTCTTCGTTTCTTAAACATCTCTCAATTGAGAGTTTTGTTAATTTTGTAATTTCTTCTAACTTTTCTGGCTCATGTGGTGAATTATAACATTCAAATCTTGTAGTTTCGATTTCATTATCTTGTAAAGTTAAAACATGATAATCATCACTTAGTTCTTTCATATTATGAATTGCTCTACGAGATTCATTAACTTGATTGTTAGTCCAATAACCAGGAAATCTTATTATAAAAATTGGTTTACTCATTTTATTTTATCAATTACATAGTTACCAAATGATTCCATAGTTCTATAATCCCAATGGTGGTCATGTTCTAAACCTTCTTCTCCATTTGATTCATTATACAAAATATGTCTTGTTGTCCACATTCCAAGTTTTTCTGTTAAGTCAACTTTATCTTCAACACAACTTGCTTTGGGTGTTTCATATTTTGTATGGTCATGCCATGAAAATAAGTAAGTTTTACATGGAGCAACCTTATATAGTGATTCAATAACTTCTTTATAATTTTTGGAAGTTGTTTTACTTTGGTTCATTACTTCTAAAAAATCCAACATTTTATCCATATCATTTTCAGAAAATACATCTGAAGCTGAAGTTGTTTTGAAATCTTTATAAGCTTCCCACCACTGTCTTGTTAAGAACATATTTTTACAAACACCACCACTCCACACTAATTTTCTATAATCCTTTTCATCTTCAATTGGTATTCTTTGTCTTTGTCCATCTGCAAGTCCAATAATAACTCTATCTTTTTCTGTAAGAATTGGAAATAATTTAATCCAATAATCAATCATAGATTGCAAATCTCTACTTCCAAATGCATCATTTATAACTTCGGTATTTTCATAGTGATAATCTAAATAGTTTACCCAATGCATATCTTTATAAGATAAGTTTTTACTTTTATCATGCATAATACCATCACAAAAACTATCACCAATTATAAAGATTCTTTCAATCACTACCTTAGTTTATAAACATTAACTTTTTGTTTTGGTTTCCAATTTTTAAATGTAGTGGTGATTCCATCAACAAGAGTTTTACACATATTTTTTGCATTCAATCCCATTTCACCTAAGAATTCTTTTCTACCAATCAATCCTTTTTTCTTTCTTTCATCTCTTGGAATATCATACCAATATCTTATGGCATCTGCTACTTCATAAACATCTACTTTATCGTCAATAATATAAGGAGTTGGAAGTGAACCAACCATAGTTTGTACTCTTGACCAAACTGGCTTTACCCATTCACCATGAGTTACTTTATCTTCCCATTCTCTGTAATTGTGAAGTGAACCAATTTTTTTGTAATCATCTGCTACAAGATACTTACCATCTGATTTCTTCTTGAAACCACATTGGTCTTGCATCCCACCTGTAACATTTAATATGATAGGAGTTCCTGCCATTACTGATTCAGCAGTTACTAAACCAAAACCTTCATTACCTGCGATATTAATTGTACAATCTGAAAGATTATAAATCCAATTTAGTTGTTGTTGATTTACTCTATCTGTTGAAAATTTTATATCACAACCTGGTGCTATTCTATCTGCAACAGCAATTAAATCTGTACCATTTTGGTCTCTAGGTGCCGTATGCATTACTAAACAAACTTTATCTCTATCTTCTTCTGGTAACCCATCAACGAATTTTTTAAATGCCCAAATAACATCAGATGGTTGTTTTCTTTTGATATTTCTATTCATCCAAAATAAAACAAACTTGTAATCTTTATCACCAAATAATTGTTTTTTAAAATCTTCTGGTACATCATCTATTGGTTTATAAACATCTTCATTAATACCATGTGGTACATAAGATACTTGCCAATCTTCTAAGGGTTTTATTGTTTCTGATTCAATCTTACCAACTCTACTAACAATCCCATATGTTTGTCTTGAAATACATCCTAACCAATCACATGATTCATAGTAATCTCTATTGTAATGAGGGTCTGGTAAGTCATCCCATATATGATAAAATAGAATTGGAATGTTTTGTCTTAATTCCGCTTCCATTTCATATAACCATCTCCAATATCTTGGGTCTGTAAAGTGTAGAATTGCATCTGGTTGATGTCTCATGATTAGTTCTCTGAGAATATTTGTATCACCATATCCTGTCCATGGTATAATTTTTAACGAAGCATCTTCTACTCCACTAAATTTTCTTGCATCATCTCCCAAATCTATTTCTTTACCTTTTTCAGGATGATTTACTGCTGCACCTAATTGAACCCAATCATAGTGTTCAAATGTGCCGAAAACTAATTCTTTTGATACTGTTGCTATACCTGATGACATTCTTAAGTCATCTGATAACAATAGAATTTTCTTTTTTGCCATTAACCTTTATTTAAATTGTTCTAAATCTTCTTGATGAGTTCCAATAAACTCTTGGTGTATTACCTAAAAACTTTTTACGAATTATTCTATCGTTAAACTCTTCACGAGTTTGGTTAAGTTGGTTATTACCATTGTCTTGTTGTTTCATAGTTAAAATGCGGAGCCGCTTTCTTGTAGGTTTTGATAATTATTAATTTCACTTCTAAAATCTTCATCCTCAATGTACATATCAACCGACCTGTTTACTAACTTTTGTAAAGTAATATTAGAGTCAAATGAAATCTTTTTAAATTTTGAATAAAGATTTTTTATTATTTTTACAGTTGTTAACTTTGTATCTGCCATAACATTTGTATTATTGTTTTATATAAATATATATAAATTTAAAAAACATACTAATTCCATGCAGAACAGAGTCCTCTTTGTTTAAACTCACACCAATCACAATGTCTACCTTTTGTATGAGGAAATACTTCTTGTATCACATTTCCACCTTCATCAAATACAGAATCAACAAATCCCATGAATCCATCCCATGCTCTTTTTACAGATGGTTTACCATTTGCTGGTACAAACTTTGATATTCTTGGAATAGGAAATTCGTAATTTTCGTTTATCTTTCTTTTTAGGATTTGATATTCTACTTTGATTTTATCTAAAGGTATCTCGTATTTTTCTGAGTAAAACTTTTTATATAATAACATCTGAGAAGTTTTTATCTTATCAGCCTTCTGATATTTGTTCCAACCTCTTGTTGATGTTTTTAAATCAATGATTACATAATCTTGTGTGGTTTTATCTTTTAATAATACATCGATGAAACCAACAAAATTTACACCTTCTTTAACTTTAGCGTTTAGGATTTGTTCGATTGCTACTAATTCAAAACCACTCTTAGTATATAACTTATCTAATTTTTTTGAAAAGTAGGATAGAATCTTTTTACCATCTTCAAAAAATTCACCTAATTCTTCTTTCTTACATGGATACATACCCTCATCCATCTTTTCTGATTCTTTCTTAAAATGTTCTACCATTTGAGCATACAACATCTTTTCAAGATTCAAACTCATTGCTTGTTTCTTGGTTACATTGTACATTACATCCAAAAAATGTTGGATGGTTTCGTGCATTGCACTACCAAAAATTGTGTGGATATTTGCTGAGGATGTTCCTAACTTATCTATGTAATTTAACTTGTACTGATGTTGACAAGTTGAATACATTCCATACTGTGAATAACTTACTCTAGCCATACTTTTTATTTACTATGTAAATATACGAAAAAAAATCGAGAAATCCAAGCTTTTATACCTTTAATTTCAACTTTGTAATTAACTTTTTTTCAACACCATACTTTTCACAAATATATTTTATATTTTCTCTACCTTCTCTTGTTGAATAAAGTATTTCACAATAATCTTCCGCTTCTTTGGAAGAACACATAAAATCTTGTTTTAACAAATCAATTAAGAAAGATTCATATTTGTTTTCTTTTTTACCTTTAGTGTATTTTAGAAAGTATCTGCCCTTTGGAATGATTCCTATAAGTGATAGATATAAATTTTTTGGTTCTAATACTTGTGTATAGGGTTGTATTTCTGAAAGAACTTCTATCCAATCAGGATTCATAGAAAGAAAACGATGAATCATATAATTACTCCATGTTTTCTTATCACTCTCTTCAAGTTTATCCCAATACTTTGGGTCTTGAAATTGTGTGACCGCTTTTATGTGGTCAAATAATGTTTTTGGTTTACCCATCTAAATTTGTAATAACAGGTTTTAATTCATCTGGTAATAATTCTTTATTGATTTCTCCACAATCACCACATAGATATAACTCTACTGGTATAATTGCATCTTTTGCTTGACCTGTAACCAATCTTGATATTTTTAAGAATTTGTTACCTGGTATAAATACAGACCCACCACATTCTTGACAGGTCATCTCCTTTGCATCTTTCAAATCTATTTTTGGTTGTTGAGGTGGTTGTTGTCCACCATTCATTCCTACAATTTTTGCCATCGTTTCCTTATTTTATCTTCGTTTTCTTTTCCTATTTCCTTTGCTCTTTCAAGTTCTTTATCACTTATCTTTCTACCTTCATTGGCAGCTGCCAAAGATGCAAACTTTTTTAACTCGTGAGTATTCAAAGGTCTTGTTTTAGATTTTAGATATTCTGTTTTAGAATCTAAGTATTCTAAGAACTTATCAAAATCTTCTTTTGCTATTTTATCCAACTCTTCATCAGATATTGGATTATTTGGGTCATATACTAATTTATTCATACTACAAATATACAAAATTATTTGTTAAAATCCAAGCAATTTCATAATTTTTTTCACTGCTTTAGGCCCAACTTTTATTGTATGATATGGAAATCCATTATCATCTAGTACTTGTTTACATAATTTATCAATTGCAACTGCCTGTTCGTAATCTTGAAATCTTTCTTTATTATTATGAACAGTATCACCTCTTTCTAAAAGTATGTTTATATTGTCATATTGATTATGTAAATCTATTACTAAATCATGAAAAGGTTTTCTATAAAAACTTGCAGGATAACCTTTTGTATAATATCTATGGTATATTGTAGAAAATAGTATTGGTGAATCAATAACAATATAATCTACTTTATTAAAACATTCTGCTATACCTCTGTGTTGATTTGCAAATACATACAGTTGGTCTGATATTGCAGGTATGTTTTTATCCCAAGCTAATCTTTTTGGAAATTCGTATGGATTGTTACAACTAATATGTTTCTTTTTTAATTTATAAGTAATTCCATTTGCTATTGAGGATTTACCTATACCTGCTCCACCGAATAAATTAATTAACTTGCTCATTCTTAAATATAGGGATTTCTACCATTTTGTGTTTGTTCTGATTGTGAAACTTTTGGTAAATATTTATTACTTCTTTTTCTCTTTCTGTTGTGGGTTCTCCTTTAAATTCCATAGCCCACTCTAATTCATCATATGTTGCACCAATTTGATTTTCATCTGTTCTTCCATCATCCCATAAACCATCGGTTGGTGGTGCATCAATTATTTCTTGGTTTATGTTTAAAGATTTTGCGAGTTCTCTCACTTCTGATTTCATAAAATCAGCTATTGGTGAAATATCTACTCCACCATCTCCATACTTTGTATAGAACCCAACTCCAAAATCTTCTACTTTATTACCAGTACCAACAACTAATCCTTTGTTCATAGTTGCCACATGATATAAAGTTGTCATTCTTAATCTTGAACGAGTATTTGCTAACGCTAAATTATCATCTTCATTTATCCACATCAACTTAAATGTTTCATAAGTTTGAGTTAAATCAAATTCTAAGTTTTGAACATTTTCATAATGTTCTCCTAACCATCTCATATGGTTTTCAGCTCTTTGTAATTCTTTTTCGTTTTGGTGAATCGGCATTGATAAAAGATAAGTAGGCTTTCCTGTCATCGCACACAATGTTGAAGTTACAGCTGAATCTATTCCACCACTTACTCCAACTACAAACGAATCTAAGTTTGCGTTTTCTAAATAATCTTTTAACCAAGTTCTTATTTTAATTCCAATATCCAACATCTTTTTTAAACCATTTTATATTTTTATAATTTATGTAATTCAGTATATTAATTTTAAGAAAGTTCCAATAACCAAATTTTTTAAATCTTCTATTATCTTGTCCTATATACTCGTTAAGAATTTTAAATTTAGATTTTGGTATTTGTTTTGATAACCAAAAATCTTCAGAGTTTTGTAAAGTTTCATCAAATCCACCAAGTTGGTTGAATTTAGATTTTGATATTAAAAAGAAACATCCTGTACAAAAAGTGATTGGCATTATCATTCTAATCCAATCTAATATTTTATAAGTTAAAACAGATTTGAAATCATTCTTAACAACTGATTTTTGTTTTACTGATATGATATCATATTTGTTTAAATATTTTTCAACTTCTATAAATACAGTTTCACCTTTTAAAAGTGAATCAGCATCCATAAAAAGAATGAATGGAGTTGTTACTAATTTTGCACCATTGTTTCTTGCAAATCCTACTTTACCACCTTGAACTAATTCAATTTGTAAGTTTTTGAAATCTTCAGAAGCCTTTGAAATTCTTTCTATTGTAGAATCAGTTGAATTATTATCTGCAACTAATACTCTTATTTTACCTTCAAACTTTTGCCTTGAAATTCTCCAAAGAGTGTTGTAGATATAATTCTCTTCGTTATAAGATGGTATTACTATTGTGATTAAATTTTCCATAACATAGATAAAAAAGAAATGTGGGGGAGTTTCCTCCCCCAAAATTTCTTTAGTTTATATTAGAATCTGTATTTAAGAGAAGCGTTCCAAGTACGGCCAAAACCGAACCAAACTGAGTTTCTCGTATCAATACCATTCCATGTTTGAGAAGCATCTCCAGCATGAATGTTTGTATTAGATTCTGCAATGTAGTAAGTATCAAGTAAGTTATTGATGTTTACTCTGAATGAAGCATCATTTCCGAATAAAGTAAATCTAAATGTTGAACCTAAATCTACTAAACCATATGATGGTAACTTCAATGCACCTGCATTATCAGGTTGTGTAAACTCAGAATCAGTAATTGAGTAATCTGCGTAAAGATTATCTACAAATCTATATCCTAAATCTACAGCTAATTTATTACCTAATTTGTAATCCGCTTCTAAGTAAGATACGAATTGTGCCGCATCTCCTACTTTAGCATCTTTTAAGTAAAGTGTACCTGTACCAATTGATTGTTGATTATCATCGAATAACTCAGCATCGAAATCTTTAGTATATCTCCAATCACCGATTGATAACATACCTTTTAATCTCAATTTGTCTGTAGCATCCCATGTAGTTTCAACTTCTAATCCATTGTGTACAACATCGATATCTTTGAATTGTGCAAATCCATCTACACCTTGTTGGTTAGATAAACTTCTTGTAACAAATCTATTACCCCAAGTTGTAGAGTATAAGTTTACATTTGCTTTGAAGTTATTACTAACAAAACCATAACCTAATTCAACAGATGTGATTTCCTCATTTTGTAAATCAGGATTAACATTGTTTGCATAGTTAGGGAATACACCATCAAAGTTTGGTTGTCTTGAAATGAATCCAGCATTAAAGAACACATTGTGTGCATCGTTAATGTTGTAGTTAGCACCACCTTTAAGATATCCACCACCTACATTTTCTGTATCTGATTCTGGATTATCAGGTTGTGCAAAGTAATCAATTCTTTGGAAAGATTGGTTTGATAAACCTGCTTGTAATACAGCAGATAAAGTAGAGTTGTTATATTCAACTAAACCATTTAAACCTTGCCATCCAACTTTACCAATATTATAGTAAGCGATTTTTGGGCCTCTGATACCAGTATTTTGGAAAGGATTAGCATCAACTAAAGTGTTAATGATTTGTCCTGCACCATTTCTGTTACCAGTAGAATAATAACCATCTAATCCCATTAGGTGGTTCAACGCTCTATAATGATATCCTGTGTAGTTTCTTAAATCTACACCAATAGAAGTTTTCCAATTTCCACTTTCATATTCTAAGTTAGAGATTGCTCCAACCCAGTCATGAGAGTTCATTGAAGCTCTTCTTATTAAAGCACTTCTATTAACACCATCTGCATTAAATCCATTTGAACCAATTAACTGACCAGCATATGGTAGTTCACCACTATATGGGTCTGTGTTTGATTGGTTAAATGCAACTACTGCATCAAAGTCAATAAATCCTTCAGGAGTTCTTGAACCTCTACCATTTTCTAGGTAGTGTTCAGTTAAATCCTTTCTGAAAGGTAAGATATCAGTTTCCGAGTTGTAGTAATTTCTACCTCTTGGTCCTGTTCCTCCACCTCTACCAGCCGAAGCATATAAAGAAGTAGCAAGTTTTAACTTAGAATTAATATCATAATCCCAGTTAATAGTTGCTAATGGTTTGTTATAGAAGTTTCTTCTCATTGAGAATTCTTCTCCATTTAAAGTACCACCATTTGTGTTCCATCTTCTATCGATTCCTTCTGAACCAAAGTTTTGGTAATCTCTAATAGATACCCAAACATCTCTTTGGTGATGCCATTGTCCAGCACCTAAGAAAGAAAGGTTTACTGAGTGTTTAGAATCTTCAGGTGCATATCCTAATGCAAAGAAGTAAGTATAACCCTCACCACTTGTATTATAGATATATCCATCACCTGCCCATTTAGAAAATAGAACAGATGTTGCCCAACCTGTATCACTTAAACCAGTCGAGTGTGCAACAGTAGTTTTTGTATAACCATCGTTACCAACAGTTTGTTGTACTGAAGAACCTTTTCTAGCTTCAGCAGCTTTAGTAAAGATTGATACAGTTCCACCTACTGATGGTACTGCTAATCTTGAAGCTCCTAAACCTCTCTGTAATTGGATACCACTTGCAACATCTGTAAGACCTTGCCAGTTAGACCAATAAACCCATCCATTTTCCATATCATTAACTGGCTGACCATTGATAAGGAAAGATGTGTTTCTTTGGTCGAATCCTCTTAAAGAGATTCTCGAATCACCATATCCACCACCTTGTTTGGTAGCATAAACACCAGGTGTTCTGTTCATAATCTCAGGGAACTCTTGGTTACCTACTTTAAGTGCGATTTCTGATGGTGAAATAGTTGAAACTGCTACAGGTGTTTCTCTCACCTTTGCAATATCAATTACACCAGAACTTACCACAACTTCACCGAGTACATTTAAATCAGGTTCTAACCCAACAATTGTTTCTAACTCTGCCGCTACTATTGCAGTTTCGTACCCTAAGTAAGAAACAATAAGTGCTTCTCCCTCAGCTACATCGAGACTGAATGTACCATCAAAACCTGTTACAGTACCAGTTGCAGTTCCTTCAACAATAATGGTTGCACCTGGTAGAGGGTCATTTGTCTCTACATCATAAACTTTTCCAGTAATTTGTGAAAAAGTTGCTGTTATACTTCCGAAGATGAATAACAGACTTAACATTAAATTTCTCATAAAAATAAATTAATTTAAATTAAATTGGTTCTATAACAGATGTGGTTTAGCTTCATTCAAACCTGAATTAGTAACAACTACATAAGATGGATTATAATGTTCTAAATCTTGAGCACCACCATAAGATAATGCTGATTTAACTCCATCAATTAATCCATTCACTATGAACTTAACTCCGCCCTTGTAGGGAATGGTCGTGGATTCACCTTCCACATTTCTGGTCTGTTGACCATGTGTTACTTTGGTTTCTAATGAGGCAGAACCTCTATATCTTTTATATAAACCGTTTGTGGTTTCTATAATCTGACCTGGTGCTTCATCAGTACCAGCGATTAAAGAACCTAACATAACCTGGCTCGCACCTAATGCAAGAGCTTTTGATATATCACCACTTGAACGAATACCTCCGTCAGCCATAACTGGTGTTTTCGCAACTGATATTACATCTTCTAAGCAACTTACATTCGGAATACCGAAACCTGTTTTTAACCTTGTTGTACAAAGTGAACCACCACCGATACCGACTCTTAACCCATCAACTCCCCAAGATTCTAAATCTTCAGCAGCCTCTTTCGTAGCGATATTACCTGCGATAATGTCCACTTTATCATCAAGATTTTCTTTGCACCACTTTATCATCTTTTTTACATTTTTGTGGTGCCCATGAGCAACATCAACTAAAAGAACATTACATCCTTCTTTTACTAATTGTGTTGCACGCTTTTTATCATCCTCACTTACACCTATTGCCGCCATAATTGGTACATCTTGCATTTCTGCATGCCAATCATCAAGCTGAACTCCCCAATCCATCCAAAATGGTGGTTCCTCACTAATGTAAATGCGGTGACATAATTTCTTTATAATTTCTGATTGTTCTTCTATTGTGTTGAATCTATGAACACATCCAACCCCTCCT
>Ga0160423_10001982_pt1 | contig 17142 bp, 12 predicted proteins | sample CRUFie14St8metaG_FD_108191 | JGI IMG/M metagenome (GOLD analysis project Ga0160423, IMG submission 108191) | Marine microbial communities from the Costa Rica Dome - CRUD Field 142mm St8 metaG | ecosystem: Environmental > Aquatic > Marine > Oceanic > Photic zone | place: Costa Rica: the Eastern... | reverse complement strand
CGGTAGACGCCGGGATCCGCCCCCAGCTTGCGCACCTCTGCCTTCAGATAGGCGGTGCCGCGGGCCAGATCAGGTGGCAGATTCACGCTTGGTGATGTGGGTGTCTTGTCGGTCATGCTGCCTCAATCTAGCCCGGCTTTGCGATCGCGGGTAGGGGCAAGCGGCCGCAGTCCTGATGGCGGAATCATGCGCGTGAAATCTATCCCCGAAACCTGTGGATAACTATGTGGAGAAAAGGCTGCCACAGGTGGCTTCATGCTGATTTTATAGCAAATTCTTCAAATTGACTAAATTTTAGGCACTTCCATTAAAATATAATAAAAACAATTTGCTAACCATGTGCTAAATTATGTTATGAAAAAAATAATCTGCAAAAATCCTTATTTCTCCGCTCTTTATGACGCCTTTGTGACATTGTGCACAAACAGGCCAAAAGCAGCCTTCCGATTCGTGAAATTTGGTCACTGGCTGTCAACCGGGGCCGGCAAAAATTTCTTTGTTTTGGTTCTGGAACGCGGCTGTTTCAAAAAAGCGAATAAAATCAATTTGCCGCTATTTTTCCTAGCGTCGCCGCGGGCGTTTGCGGGTCGGTGCGCCGGGGGTGCCGGCGGGGAACCGCGCTTTGCCCTTGTCATCGGTGGTGGTGGTATAGCGCTGGGCGATGGCCTGCGGCACGCCCGGGGCATTCAGCCCCAGCTCGGCCGCTTCCATCCGCCGGATTTCATCGCGCAGACGGGCGGCTTCCTCAAACTCCAGATTGGCGGCCGCTTCCTGCATTGATTTTTCCAGATCGGAAATGACAGTGGCAAAGTTATTGCCAACAAGGCTGCCCTCGCTGGCGCCGGCCGTCGGGGTGACATGGTCACCGCGCTCATAGACCGAATCCAGAACGTCGTTGATATCCTTCTTGATGGATTCCGGCGTGATGCCATGCGCTGCGTTCCAGGCTTCCTGTTTGGCGCGCCGGCGGTTGGTTTCATCCAGCGCATATTGCATGGAATCCGTTACCTTGTCGGCATAGAGGATAACGCGCCCTTCCACATTCCGCGCCGCCCGGCCAATCGTCTGGATCAGCGATGTGCGGGACCGCAGATAGCCTTCCTTGTCGGCATCCAGAATCCCGACCAGCGCGCATTCCGGAATATCCAGCCCCTCGCGCAGCAGGTTGATGCCGATCAGCACATCGAAAATTCCCAGCCGCAGATCGCGCATGATCTCGATCCGCTCCAGCGTGTCGATGTCCGAATGCAGATAGCGCACACGGATGCCGGCCTCATACATATATTCCGACAGCGCCTCGGCCATTTTCTTGGTCAGGGTGGTGATCAGGACACGCTGGCCCTTGGCGGCCGCCTCGCGGCATTCGGCGATGATGTCATCGACCTGGTTGCTGGTCGGCCGCACGATACAGTCAGGGTCGGTCAGGCCGGTCGGGCGCACCACCTGTTCGGAAAAGACACCGCCAGTGCGCTCCATCTCCCAGCTGCCGGGGGTGGCCGAGACGAAAATGGTCTGCGGGCGAAAGCCCTCCCATTCCTCGAATTTCAAGGGCCTGTTATCCATGCAGCTTGGCAGGCGGAACCCGAATTCCGACAGCGTGCTTTTGCGTGCGAAGTCCCCTTTGAACATCGCGCCGATCTGCGGCACGGTGACATGGCTCTCATCGATGATCAGCAGCGCGTTTTCCGGCAGATATTCAAACAGGGTCGGCGGTGGTTCGCCCGGCCCGCGCCCCGACAGATAGCGCGAATAATTCTCGATACCGGCGCAGGACCCGGTGGCCTCGATCATCTCGACATCGAACTGTGTGCGCTGCTCGATGCGCTGCGCCTCCAGCAATTTGCCCTGTTCGGTAAAATCGGCGATGCGGTTTTTCAATTCTTTGCGGATCAGCTTTGTCGCCTGCTGCAGGGTCGGGCGCGGCGTCACATAATGCGAATTGGCAAAGACGGTGATCGTCTCCAGCGTCGTTATTTTCTCGCCGGTCAGCGGGTCAATCTCGAAGATATCCTCGATCTCGTCGCCAAAGAGCGAGATGCGCCAGGCGCGGTCTTCCAAATGCGCCGGAAACAGCTCGACATTATCGCCGCGCACGCGAAAGGTGCCGCGCACGAAATTGGTATCATTGCGCCGGTATTGCAGCTCGGTAAAGCGGCGCAGCAGCGACTGGCGTTCAATTTCCTCGCCGCGTGACAGGCGAAAGGTCATGGTCGAATAGGTCTCGACCGACCCGATGCCATAGATGCAGGACACCGAGGCGACGATGATCACATCATCGCGTTCCAGCAGCGCGCGCGTCGCCGAATGGCGCATACGGTCGATCTGCTCATTGATCGAGCTTTCCTTTTCGATATAGGTGTCCGAGCGCGGGACATAGGCCTCTGGCTGGTAATAGTCGTAATAGCTGACGAAATATTCCACCGCATTGTCGGGGAACAGCGCTTTCATCTCGCCATAGAGCTGGGCGGCCAGTGTCTTGTTCGGGGCCAGGATCAGGGTTGGCCGCTTGATCTGGCGGATGACATGCGCGGCGGTGAAGGTCTTTCCCGATCCGGTGACACCCAGCAAGACCTGGTCACGGTCACCATTCTGGATGCCCTCGACAAGCTCCTTGATCGCGGTCGGCTGGTCGCCGGCCGGCGCGAATTCCGACTGCAGGTCGAAATCTGCCGGCGCGCGCGGGCGCGTGATGATCATCTCGCCAACGGATGTGCCATTGCCGGTGGGGGTGCCGGGGGATGGCTGCCCGGGCGCGGGTTGACCGGGGGCATGTGCATCGGGTGTCGGGGTCGCATCTTCCATGGGTGAAAGATAGGTAATGCAACCGCTCGAGGGAAGGGGTGGCAAGCCTGTCGTGGACTGAGGCCGCGTTCTGGATGGTGGCGCCTTACCATGTAACGTTTTGTTAAGGAGGTTATGGCTACAATGCCATGATGACCCTCCGCCGAGATGATCCCCCCGAGATATCATCCACCAAGACGATTCCGGCCGAGACGATTCCGGCCAAGACGACCCCGGTCAAGACGACCCCTGCCGGGGGTGTGCCGACGGCAAGGGTGCGTCCACTTGTCGTCACACGCGGCATCCTCTGGTCCTTTCGGTTGCTGCATCTTGCGCCGCTGGTGGCGCTTTTTCTGCTGCCAGTTGGCAAATGGCCGGCAGTCATCATCGCCGCCCTCTGGCCATTATGGCTGATTGGCCTCTTTTTCCTTGAAATGCAGCTGCTGCACCGCTGGCTTGGCCTTGGCCTGTCACGCGCTGGCCGCGCCTCTCTGCGCGATGCCGAAGCGGGTGATGCGGATGCGCAATACCGGCTGGGCAAGCTGTTTCAACGTGGCAATGCCGGCTTCAGCGGCACCGAAGGCGCGCGAGACACGGCGCTGAATTGGTACCGGCTTGCCGCGGCGCAGGGCCATGTCGATGCCTGCTTTGCACTTGCCGAGGATCTGATGGTCGATCATGACTTTGGGGAAATGCCCGGTGCGGATGACCTGCCGCCGCACCCCGATGACCCGATCAGCGATTTTCGCAAGCAGCGTATGATCAATGCCCGCATGGCCGCCCGCACAGAAGCGGCCGATTACTACCGTCATGCGGCGGCGCGCGGCCATCCGCGAGCGCAGGGCCGGCTGGGTGAGATGTATCGCACCGGCAATGCCGTGCCCAGAAACAGGGTGGCCGCCCATATGTGGCTGTCCCGCGCGCTGGCCGGCATGGCGGCAGCGGCTGACGGGGCAGACTGGCCCGCCCCGGGGCGCGCCCGACGCGGTGAAGATTCAAAGCGTGAAGAAATGCTGGCGGATTACCACGCCTTTGCCGCTGCGCTGGCAGCGCTGGAAAAGGCCATGACGCCGGCACAGATCAGCAAGGCGCAGGCGCGTGTGAGTGGGGCGGCAAACAAAGGAGGTAAATGAGTGATCAGCGGTTCGGGTGTTAACAGGAATTTTACCGGGACTTGGGTAAGAAGGGGGTAAGAGAGGCAGGGCAAATGGCTGAAATTGCAACACTCAAGAAAATCAACCTTCGTGATGTCTGGAAGGATGAAGGGCAGTTTTCGGACTGGCTTGCCGAGAATCTTTCACGGCTTGGTGACGAGTTGGGGATGGCACTTGAACGGTCTGAACGGGAGAAAGCAGTTGGGCCGTTCAGTGCAGACATCATCTGTGCAGATCAAATTTCAAAATTTGACGTGGTGATCGAAAACCAGTTCACGCGTACAGACCATGATCATCTGGGCAAGATGATCACCTATGCCTCTGGCCTTCAGTCCCAGATCATTATCTGGGTCGCGCCACGGTTTCGCGACGAGCATCGTTCCGCTATCGACTGGTTGAATGATATAGCGGGTCCGGAAACCGGATTCTTTGGTGTTGTTCTTGAAGTCTTTCAAATCAGTGATTCAGCCTATGCGCCTCACTTTGATATTGTCGCCAGGCCGAATGACTGGCAGCGACAGGTGAAACGTTCATCATCAACATCTCGCGGTATGCCACCCAATGAGACCGCACTTAAGTTGATGAGTTTCTGGGAAGACGTTCGCGCGTATTTTGAGAAACGTTCCGATTTTATGACTGAACAGAGTTCGGTCAGGGTGGGCAACACCAAGTTCGATTTCACGCATTACTTCCCATCAACGGTGCCTCGCCACTATCTGAGGGCGAAATTCAATAGAGACATCACCCAATTTCATGTCGAGATATTCTTGTCGGGTAGTCGTGACCGCCCCGAATATTCGCAAGATTGGCTTAAACACCTGATGGCCGTTAAAGATGAGATAGAAGAGGTGGCGGGCGCACCCCTAATCTGGGATAACCCGGAACAGAATGTCGAGATGTCGATCAGGTACAAGCCCGAGACGGCTAACATTGATGATACGACCGCACGTACAGAGTTGCTTGCGCGGATTTATGACGATGTGCATTGCCTTGACCGCGCCTTCAGACCGCATGTCGAAGCCTTTGTCGAAACAAACGGAACACTTTGACCCCCTTCCCCCGGCGCGTTCCCTGTGGCACATCTGATGGCATGAGTGACTCGCCAAAAAACGTCGACACCCCCGCCATCCGTTTTGCCGACCGGGTGAACCGAATTGCGCCGTCGCCCACCGTGGCGATCTCGTCGCTGGCGCTCGACCTGCGCGCCGCCGGGCGCGATGTCATCGGCCTTGCCACCGGCGAGCCCGATTTTCCCACCCCGCCGCATGTCTGTGATGCCGCCATGCGCGCCATCCGCGACGGCCATACCCGCTATACACAGGTTGACGGCATCCCCGAACTGAAAGCCGCCATCATCCGCAAATTCGAACGTGAGAACGGCATCACCTTCACGCCGGAAAATATCTCGGTCGGTACCGGTGGCAAGCAGGTGCTGTTCAACGCGCTGATGGCCACGGTCCAGGAAGGTGACGAGGTGGTGATCCCGGCCCCCTATTGGGTCAGCTTTGCCGGCATTGTCGAGGTCGCCGGCGGCACCCCTGTCTATGTCACCAGCGGTTTTGCCGATGGTCTGAAGATGACAGCGGACAGTCTTGCCGCCGCCATCACCCCGCGCACCCGCTGGGTGATCATCAACTCGCCCTCCAACCCCACCGGCATGGGCTACAGCGCCGCCGAATTGCGCGCGCTGGCCGATGTCATCCGCCCGCATGAACAGGTGATGGTGATCTCGGATGACCTGTATGAACATCTGACCTATGACGGGTTTGCCTTTCATACGCTGGCGGCACTGGCCCCCGATATGGCCGGCCGCATCCTCACCCTGAACGGGGTGTCGAAATCCTATTGCATGACAGGCTGGCGTATCGGCTTTGCCGCCGCGCCGGCGCCGCTGGTGCGGGCGATGGCGAAACTGCAGTCGCAATCGACTTCCTGCCCGAACAGCATTGCCCAGCATGCGGCCATCGCCGCGCTGGACGGGCCGACAGATTTTATCGCCGACAATAATGCTGCCTTTGCCCGCCGGCGCGGGCGCGTTCTGGCGGCGCTGAATGCGATGGAGGGAATCAGCTGTCCGGCCCCCGACGGGGCGTTCTATGTGTTCGCCGATATTTCCGGCCTGATCGGCAAAAAACGGCCTGATGGCAAGGTGATTGAAACGGACAGCGATTTTGCCGCGGCGTTACTGGAACAGGGGGATGTGGCGGTGGTGCCGGGCGTCGCCTTTGGCCTGTCACCGGCCTTTCGCATCAGCTTTGCCACCGCCGATGACGCGCTGGATACCGCGCTTGACCGCATCGCCAGCGTGGTGGCGTCGCTGGTCTGACTGTCTGCCCAACTCATGCCACATTGCCCCGGCAGGCTTGCATGCTGGTGGGGACCACATCCAGTCAGCCCTCGGGAGACAGAAGCATGCTGATCAAGAAACGCCGCGCGTGGGAATTGCCGGAATCCGCGGCAACACCCGAAGATATCTATATGAACCGCCGACAGTGGCTGAAGGCAGCCGGCTTTGCCGGGCTGGGGCTTGCCGGCAGCAGCGCGCTGTCATCCGCCGCCATGGCGGCGATTGGCGGCTATCCGTTTGAACGCAACCCCGCCTATGTTCTGGACCGCGCCATCACCGACGAGGAAATGGCGACCACCTACACCAATTTCTATGAATTCGGATCGTCAAAGAACATCTGGAAAAAGACCCGCGATCTGGTGACAGATCCGTGGGCGGTGACCATCGACGGTATGGTCGAAACGCCGATGACGCTGGATGCCGAACAGCTGGTATCGGCAATGGGCGGGTTTGAGGAACGGCTCTACCGGCATCGCTGTGTCGAGGCCTGGGCCATGGCTGTGCCCTGGTCGGGCGTGCCACTGGCCAATCTGATGAAGGTGGCAAAGCCGCTGGACGGTGCGAAATATCTGCGCATGGAAACCTTCCTCGATCCTGATGTGGCCCCTGGCCAGAAACAGGTCTGGTATCCATGGCCCTATGTCGAGGGGCTGACCATCGAAGAGGCGCAGAACGAACTGGCCTTTCTGGCGACCGGCATCTATGGCAAGCCGCTGCCAAACCAGAATGGCGCGCCGATCCGTCTTGTTGTGCCGTGGAAATATGGTTTCAAATCGATCAAGTCGATCACCCGCTTTACCTTTACCGATGAACAGCCGGTCTCTTTCTGGCAGGAACTGGCGGGCAATGAATATGGCTTCTGGGCAAATGTGAATCCGGGGATTCCGCATCCGCGCTGGCCGCAGAAAACCGAACGGCTGCTTGGCACGGATGAACGCGTGCCGACGATGATCTTCAACGGCTATCGCGACCAGGTGGAAAGCCTCTATGCCGATATGACCATCACCGACGCCCGGCAGATTTATTATTAGGGGCAGATTTATTACCAGGCGCAGGACTGCTGCCAAGGGTGGTGCGTCCGGCCTGTAAGACCGCTAAACCCCCAGCAGCGCCAGCAACCGGTCTGTCAGCGCGTCCATCTCGTCAAGGCGGGTGAAATTGCCGGGCGGGATCTGCCCGTCAAATGGCGCGCTATGGCCAGCCTCCATCATATTCCTGTGAAAGGTGGCGATACGCCCGGTCTCGCCGGTGGGGCTGTGTCGGGATGGCGGCTTCCAGCCTATTACAAGGACAGGCTTGCCGGTGATCGCGGCCTCGCTGGCCATATTCACCGAATCCGAGGTGACAATCACCGCTTGCCCCAGCCCCAGAACACCCGGATAGACATTCGGTTCATCCTTGTCGGGTGTCAGTACATTGTCATCGGGCAGCGCGGCGGCAATGCTGTCAACAAGCCCTGCCGGGGTGCGGCGCGAGGGGATGAGCAAAAGCTTGACCCCGGTGGTGCGCGCCAGTGTGGCCAGCCGCTCGCCCATATGCGCCGCCAGATCGCGGGTGATGGCATAGCGGCGGTTGTCACCGCCAATCATCACCGTCACCGCATTGCCGCGTGCCGCAGACAGCCAGCGTGTCGGCAGATCCATCATGGCGCGTTGCATGCCGGCAAGGGTCAGCCGGTTCAGCGATCCGGTGGTCACAAGGACATTGCCGCCGCGCGCCGGATCATGCGCCGGCACGATCAGCGCATCAAACAGGCGGGGCGGCAGACGCGGGTCCTGAAGATGCACAATCTGCATTGCGATGCCGGCCGCATGTGCGCGTCGGCGCAGCGCCAGCGCATAGCCTGCCATGCGCCGCCCGCAGGTAATCAGGATATCGGGATAGCGGCCGGCATGCGGGCGCCGTTCCAGCCCCCCGTCTGTACTGGTGCCATATAATGGCGCTGCCGGCAGCCAGCTGCCCAGCCGCGGCAGCATTCTGATCCATCGATGCGGGGTAATGACAAATTGCTCATAGGCCCAGTCCGGCCGTGCGTTCAGCAATGATTCGGCCATGGCCACAGCCTGAAGTCGCATGCCAGAGGTACCGTCGCTGACAACCCAGAGATGACGGCGATCCGCGTCCGGACCGGTGGGCATTCTGGCAGTTGGCGGCTGTGTCATACGGTGGCGGCTCCGGACAGGGCTATGTTCCATTCGTAAAAAATCGGTGTAAGCTGCGCAATAATATTTCGCAATTTTGTTGCGCAGCTGTGTTGCGAACTTTATTCTGACATTTGAAATACGTTCCGAAACAGCACCCGTGGCAGATACTGTCAGGGTCTAACCGCAGACACTTTCATACCATGACAGGCAAACTGAAACTCGACAATGTTGATCGGCAGATCCTGACTGATTTGCAGTCTGACGGGCGCATGACCAATGTGGATCTGGCCAAGCGCGCCGGCATTTCAGCGCCGCCCTGCCTGCGCCGGGTGCGTGTTCTGGAAGAGGGCGGGATCATCCGCGGTTATCACGCGGATCTTGACCCGGAATCCCTTGGCTATTCGGTACAGGTATTTGCCTTTGTGGGGCTGACCAGTCAGGCGGAAACGGACCTTCAGGATTTTGAGGAAATGGTCAGCGCCTGGCCGCAGGTGCGCGAATGCCACATGCTGATGGGCGAGACGGATTTTCTGCTCAAGATCGTCGCCCATGACTGGGATGATTTTCAGAAATTCCTGACATCACGCCTGACGCCGGCACCCAATGTCAGCCATGTGAAGACGGCGCTGTCGATCCGCTCGGCCAAAAATATGCCCGGCGTGCCGGTCGACGGGCTCGAGGGCTAGGGCACGGCTGCCCTAAATCTTGCCCATATCAAACAGGTCGATGGACAGAATCTCGTAGCTTTTGATGCCGCCCGGGGTCTGCACCTCGGCGGAATCGCCAACGCTCTTGCCGATCAGGCCGCGGGCGATGGGCGATGATGTCGAGACAAGCCCGCGATTGATGTCCGCCTCATAGGGGCCGACAATATGGAAGACCGATTCCTCGTCCGTATCCTCATCGGCAACAGACACGGTCGTACCAAAGGTAACCTTCTCGCCCGTCAGTTTGGCCGCATCGATCACCTCGGCGCGGCTGGTCACATCCTCAAGCTCTGAAATACGCCCTTCGATAAAGGACTGGCGCTCGCGGGCCGCGTGGTATTCGGCATTCTCCGACAGGTCGCCATGCTCGCGCGCTTCGGCAATGGCGCGGATAACGTCCTGGCGCTCGCTGCCCTTCAGATGTGCCAGCTCCTGCTTGATCGTCTCAAGCCCCTGCGGCGTGAACGGAATCTTTTCCATTATGTCCCATCCAGATCGTCAACGGCCACATCGCACACAGATCACAGAGAGCCATGTGCGGGGTGGCCCCCGCCACGCGGCTGACCCGTCGTCACCCGGCAATGTCGGAGATGAAATCCTGTAGTGTCCGCACGCCCAGCATATCGCGTTGCAGTGCGGCGATGGCCTGCGTGGCCGCCCGACTTCCGGACACCGTTGTATAGTAGGGGATTTTGTTCGTTAACGCGGTATGACGCAAGGAGAAAGAATCGGTGATCGCGCCTGACCCCTTGGTGGTGTTGAACACCAGCTGAATGCCGCCTGACAGCATTTCATCCACCGCATGCGGCCGGCCTTCCATCACCTTGTTGATGCGGGTCGCCGACACGCCTGCATCACTCAATGCCTGCATGGTGCCGGCGGTGGCCAGCACCGTAAAGCCGAGATCGACAAGCGTCTGGCAGATATCGATGAAGGCGGGCTTGTCCTCGTCGCGGACCGATACAAACGCCGTGCCGGATAGTGGCAGGTCGACACCGGCGCCAAGCTGGCTTTTGGCAAAGGCAAGGCCGAAATCGCTGTCGATGCCCATCACCTCGCCGGTGGATTTCATTTCCGGTCCCAGCACCACATCCACGCCCGGGAAACGGGCAAAGGGGAAGACGGCTTCCTTGACCGCCACATGATCAAGACGCACCTCATCCAGATCAAAACCGGCCAGTTTCTCGCCAGCCATGACGCGGGCCGCGATCTTGGCCAATGGCACGCCAGTGGCCTTGGCGACGAAAGGCACCGTCCGGCTGCCGCGGGGATTGACCTCCAGCAGATAGATCACCTCATCCTTGATGGCGAATTGCACATTCATCAGCCCGACCACTCCCAGCGCCCGCGCCAGCGCCTCTGTCTGGCGGCTGATTTCGGCAATCAACGCATCCGAGAGGGTCTGTGGCGGCAGGGAACAGGCGGAATCGCCAGAATGAATGCCGGCCTCCTCGATATGTTCCATGATCCCGCCAATATAGACATCATCGCCGTCACACAGCGCGTCGACATCCACCTCGATGGCATTGTTCAGGAAGCTGTCAATCAACACCGGATTGTCACCCGATACCACCACCGCCTCGCGCATATAGCGTTCCAGATCGTCGGTCTGATGCACCACTTCCATCGCCCGTCCGCCAAGGACATAGGATGGACGGATGACAACCGGCAGGCCTACACGCGCCACGATCTCGCGCGCCTCGGCGGCGGAATGGGCGATGCCATTTTCCGGCTGTTTCAGCGCCAGCCTGTCAACCAGCTGCTGGAACCGCTCGCGGTCTTCGGCAAGGTCGATCGCATCAGGGCTGGTGCCAAGGATAGGAATGCCGGCATCTTCCAGCGCTGCCGCAATCTTCAGCGGGGTCTGGCCGCCAAGCTGTACCACCACCCCATGCATGGTGCCATTGGCGGATTCACGCTGGATGACCTCGATCACATCCTCATCTGTCAGCGGCTCGAAATACAGCCGGTCCGACGTGTCATAATCGGTCGATACCGTTTCCGGATTACAGTTGATCATGATGGTTTCATAGCCGGCGTCTGACAGCGCATAGCAGGCATGGACACAGCAATAATCAAACTCGATCCCCTGGCCAATCCGGTTTGGCCCGCCACCAAGGATCACCACTTTCTTTGTGTCAGCAGGTGCAGATTCGCACTCGGCGCCCCGCAGCGGCTCATAGGTTGAATACATATAGGCGGTTTCTGCGGCGAACTCGGCAGCGCATGTATCAATGCGCTTGAAGACAGGCCGCACCCCGGCCGCATGCCGTGCAGCGGTAACGTCGGCGCGCGATATGCCAGCCAGCGCGGCAAGCCGTGCATCGGCAAATCCCATGGATTTCAGCCATTGAAGGGCATCCGGGTCAGCCGGGATGCCATGCGCGCGCACATCGGCCTCGGCATCGATGATGGTCGCCATCCGTTTCAGGAACCACATATCCCAGCTGGTGATCTGCTGCAGTTCGTCAAGCGGCATGCCGTGGCGGATTGCCTGCGCAATGCGCAGAATGCGGAACGGCACAAATTCACCCAGCCAGCCCCGCAGCGGGTCATCACCAAGCGTGCTGTCCGGATCCGGCATCGCGACTTCGTCAAGGCCGCTGAGGCCGGTTTCCATCGACCGCAGCGCTTTCTGCAGGCTTTCCTCAAAGGACCGGCCGACGGCCATGGCCTCACCCACCGACTTCATCGAGGTGGACAGTTTTGCATCCGCCCCGGCAAATTTCTCGAAGGTGAAGCGCGGGATCTTGGTGACGACATAATCGATCGTCGGCTCAAAGCTTGCCGGGGTCACGCCGGTGATATCATTGGCCAGTTCGTCCAGCGTATAGCCGACAGCCAGCTTGGCCGCGACCTTGGCAATGGGAAACCCGGTTGCCTTTGACGCCAGTGCCGATGACCGGCTGACCCGCGGGTTCATTTCGATGATGATAATCCGCCCGCTATCGGGACAGACAGCGAATTGCACATTTGATCCGCCCGTATCGACACCGATCTCGCGCAGGACGGCCAATGAGGCATCCCGCAGCGCCTGATATTCCTTGTCGGTCAGTGTCAGCGCCGGGGCAACCGTGATGGAATCGCCCGTATGCACACCCATCGGGTCAATATTCTCGATCGAGCAGACGATGATGCAATTGTCGGCCGTGTCGCGCACCACCTCCATCTCGAATTCTTTCCAGCCAAGGATCGATTCCTCGATCAATACCTCGCTGACCGGTGACAGGCGCAGGCCGTTACGGACAATGTCCTCGAACTCGGCACGGTTATAGGCAACGCCGCCACCTTCGCCGCCAAGGGTAAAGGAAGGGCGGATAATGACGGGCAGCCCGACAAAATCCAGCGCGTCCAGCGCATCCTCGAAATTATTGACGGTGCGGGCACGCGCGCATTGCAGGCCAATTTTTTCCATCGCCACGCGGAACAGCTCGCGGTCCTCGGCTTTCTCGATGGATGCCGGCCGTGCGCCAATCATTTCCACGCCGAACTTGTTCAGCGTCCCATCCTTGTCGAGTGCCAGTGCCGTATTCAGCGCTGTCTGTCCGCCCATTGTCGGCAACAGGGCATCAGGACGTTCGGCCTCGATGATACGGGCCACGGTGGCCGGGGTAATCGGTTCGATATAGGTGGCATCTGCCATGCCGGGGTCGGTCATGATGGTTGCCGGATTGGAATTCACCAGAATGACCCGATAGCCTTCCTCGCGCAGCGCCTTGCATGCCTGCGCACCGGAATAGTCGAATTCACATGCCTGGCCGATGATGATCGGTCCGGCACCAATGATGAGGATGGACTGGATGTCGTCGCGGCGCGGCATGGTCAGGCTTTCCTCTCGTCCATCAGGGCGGTGAACCGGTCAAACAGATACCGGGAATCGTGCGGCCCGGGCGAGGATTCGGGATGGTACTGCACGCAAAAGGCGGGTTTCTCGCGGTGTCGCAACCCTTCGATAGACCCGTCAAATAATGAGATATGCGTGACGTCCAGATCATCGGGCACGGTGTCCGGGTCAACGACAAAGCCGTGGTTCTGGCTGGTGATTTCGATGCGGCCGGTTGCCAGATCCTTGACCGGATGATTGGCTCCGCGATGCCCGCGATCCATCTTGTGCGTGTTCGCGCCCATCGCCAGCGCCATCAGCTGATGCCCGATACAGATGCCAAAGACCGGCATGCCGGAATCGATAAGGGTGCTGATCTCACCGGCGGCATAGCTGCCCGTGGCGGCAGGGTCCCCGGGGCCGTTCGACAGAAACACCCCGTCGGGTGCCATTTTCAGGATATCCGCGGCCGTTGTCTGTGCCGGTACAACGGTGACATCGCATCCGGCATCCGTTAGACAGCGCAGAATATTGTGCTTGCAGCCAAAATCCATGGCGACAACCCGGTGGCGCGGTGTGGCTGCGCGGTGGCGCGCGGCAAGAAAATCCCAGCTGCCTTCTATCCAGGGAGCAGCTGATTCGCCTGTCACCTCGATGGCAAGGTCCATGCCGGCCAGTCCGGGCCAGCTCTGCGCCATGGCGACCAGCTTTTCGGTGTCGATATTGCCATCAGGATCATGGCAGATGACACCGGTTGGTGCACCGCTATCACGAATGCGGCGGGTCAGCGCCCTTGTATCAATCCCGGCGATGCCCGGCAGGTTGTTGTCTTTCAGCCAGCTGTCCAGGGATGATGTTGCGCGCCAGTTGGCATCCGCAGTCGGCAGCTGGCGCGTGATCATGCCCAGCGCGGCCGCGTCGCCCGTTTCATGGTCCTGTGCGTTTGCGCCGACATTGCCGATATGGGGAAATGTAAATGTGATGATCTGCCCGGCATAGGACGGGTCTGTCATGATTTCCTGATAGCCGGTCATCGAGGTATTGAAACAGACCTCGCCCACATTTGTGGTGGCGGCGCCAAAGCCAATGCCGGGAAATACGGACCCATCAGAAAGAACAAGAACGGCTGTCGGGTTTGTCCGAAGTGCCTGCGGCGCGGCGTGAGGCCGGCCAGAGTTCCTGTTCTGTGCCATGGCTATCCTTGCGTTTCCTTGTATATGGACAATCCGGTTACCCGGATTTCGTCTTTCTGGACGGATCGGAAAGATACCCGCATAGTATGTCGGGAAGATCCGTGTGCGCAAAAGCTGGTGTGTGATACATAAGGCAGACAGGCCGGTCAAGTGGTGCTATGGGAAATGCGACGCCACTTGCGGAATTTGGCCGAAACCGGTACAAGCCGCCACGCTGTCAGCGGCGCGATCAAGGTTCGCCGGACAGCGCATTGCGCCGGGGCCGGTGGCTCTGCAGGATGGCGATTAAGGCAGGTTTACGATGGCTACATTACGCGAAGACATCGCCTCGGCGATGAAGGAAGCGATGAAAGCAAAGGATCAGGCGGCGCTGGCAACGCTGCGCCTGATCAGCGCTGCATTAAAGGACCGTGATATCGCGGCCCGCGGCAATGGCAACCAGGATGGCATCAGTGATGATGAAATTCTGTCGATGCTGCAGACCATGATCAAACAGAGGCACGAATCGGCAAAGATGTATCGCGATGGCAACCGCCCTGAACTCGCCGAATCAGAAGAGGCCGAGATTGCGATCATCACCGGTTTCCTGCCGGCGCAGCTGGGCGCGGTGGAAGTTGATGCCGCGATCGCGGCCGCAATCGAATCCTCCGGTGCCGCCTCTATCAAGGATATGGGGCAGGTGATGGCGCATCTGAAGGCGAATCACGCCGGGCAGATGGATTTCTCGGCAGCAAGCCAGGCAGTGAAATCAGCTCTTATGGCAAAGGGGTAACCCGGCTGCCTGCTTGCAGGTCCGCGCGCTGCGCTTCATGATGCTGGCCTCAGTTTTTTTCAACAGCGGGCAGGCGTCACATTGGTGCTGACCGCACCATCGGAGACACATGGCCGTACCACCCGAATTTCTGGAAGATCTGCGCCAGCGTATCCCGCTGTCCGATATCATCGGCAAGCGGGTCAAGCTGACCCGCAAGGGCCGGCGGCATAGCGGTCTGTGCCCCTTCCATTCGGAAAAGACACCGTCCTTCTCGGTGGTCGACGACCAGGGCTTTTATCACTGCTTTGGATGTGGCGTGCATGGTGATGCCATTTCCTTTCTGCGCGAAACGGACGGGCTGGATTTCATGGAAGCGGTCGAGCGGCTTGCCGGCATGGCCGGCATGGAGGTGCCGCGCAGCGCGCCCGAAGACCCTGATCGCCAGCGACAGCGCAAGGCGGCGCTCGATATATTGGAAGAAACCACGCGTTTCTTTCAGGCGGCGCTGCTGCGCGATGACGGGTCCGCGGCGGCGCGCTATCTGCAGGGGCGCGGGCTCGGTGAGGCGGCATTGTCGACTTACCGCCTGGGCTATGCGCCGCGAAGCGGGCTGCGTACCGCCTTGTCGGCACGCGGGTTCAGTGATGATGATATGCTGGCTGCCGGCGTGATCCGGCGCAGTGACCGCGATGGTTCGCTCTATGACTATTTTCGCGACAGGGTGATGTTTCCGATCGAGGACCGGCAGGGACGGGTGATTGCCTTTGGGGCCCGCGCCCTTGGCGATGCGCAGCCAAAATATCTCAATTCCGGCGAGGGGCCGACCTTCTCGAAGAAACAGGTTCTTTATGGCTGGGTGCAGGCGCGCGAGGGGATGCGGCGCAAATTGCCGCTGGTCGTGGCGGAAGGCTATATGGATGTGATTGCCATCCAGCAAAGCGGGGTCGCGACCGCGGTGGCGCCGCTGGGAACCGCCCTGACCGAAGAACAGATCGGACATCTCTGGAAGCTGCATGATGATCCGATCCTGTGTTTTGACGGTGATGTCGCCGGTCAGCGTGCCCAGATGCGTGCCTTGGAACGGTTGCTGCCGGTCCTGACCCCGGGGCGCTCGGCCCGCCTTGCCCTGTTGCCCGAAGGCAATGACCCGGACGACCTGCTGCGCAGCGCGGGTTCAGACGGCCTGTTAAAAATACTGGCCACGGCGCGATCGCTTGTCGACAGCTTGTGGATCGGGATGGCGGCGCAGCATGATCTGCGCCAGCCGGAACAACGCGCCGAATTCTGGCAGCAGGTCCGCGGCATGGTGCGCCAGATTGGCCATAATCAGGTGCGCAGTGCCTTTGCGGATGATATCGAGGCGCGAATCGCGGCCATGCGCACGGCCAGCCGCGGTGATGCACGTGGCGGTGACACCATGCGTGCGCGGCCCCGTGTGCGCCGTCCGGCGACGGGGGCGATTCACCGCCATCGCGCCATTTGCGCGCTGGTGATGGCGCATCCCGGCCTGCTTGCCGAGCTGTTTGAAAAGCTGCTCAGCATCGATTCAGGCGATGAGGCGCTCGAAAGGTTGAAAAAAGCGGCGATTGACGCAGTAATCCGCGATCCAGACCTTGACGCGGCGGCCTTGAGGCATCATCTAATCGGGTTGAATTTCGTTGATGAACTGAACGTGCTGGAGGGGGAGGAACTGAAGGCGCGGATGCCGTTTGACCCGACAAAACTGTCCAGTGAAGAAGCAGGCGGGCAGGTTGCCGAGCTTTTGCAGCTTGTATCTGGCGCATCGGGTCTTTTTTCCTCACCAGGCATATCGACACGTTGAGGCGTGACGGAAACTGGAGCCGACGATATGTGATGTCACCATCCGCGAGTGAAGATTCGGCCACGGGGCTGGCGGTTCACTCGCCAAGACAAAAGTGACGGTCTGCGGGGCCCGTATTGGTTGTATCAGGCGACTGATGATGCGGTGCTGGCAGATTCCCCGACAAGTGGGCAACCGAAAACTGGAAAGCGGACGACGTTAATGGCAGTCAAGGCAACGCAGCAGAGTGAAACAGACATTGCGCCAGCTGAGGGTGCGGACGGCGCATCCGGCGCGGATGCCGCGCAGCAGGCCATCAAGACGCTTATGCGTCTTGGCAAGGAGCGCGGCTATATCACCCATGATGAGCTGAATGCCGCTTTGCCCGAGGGCGATTACACATCCGAACAGATTGACGATTACATGTCGAAACTGTCT
>Ga0160423_10001981_pt1 | contig 17151 bp, 8 predicted proteins | sample CRUFie14St8metaG_FD_108191 | JGI IMG/M metagenome (GOLD analysis project Ga0160423, IMG submission 108191) | Marine microbial communities from the Costa Rica Dome - CRUD Field 142mm St8 metaG | ecosystem: Environmental > Aquatic > Marine > Oceanic > Photic zone | place: Costa Rica: the Eastern... | reverse complement strand
GTTGCTTTTCTAGCTCTTACATCTTTAGTTCTACGGTCAACATCAGAATATTTATTTATAATACCATCTATTTGAGTTTGTATGTTTTCTAATCTAGCGTCAGCATCAACAACTTTAAATATACCTGTTTTTTTAGTATCAGCTTCAGCTTGGGCTCTTTGCTTTTCTAAATTAACTAATTCTTTTCTATCATTTATATCACTAACTCTACTATCTATTTGAGTTTCTAAAGCTATATCGCCTAACTTTTTACCAACAAATTCAGCAAACTGGTCGTCATTTTTAATATCAAACTTTATTTTTGATTTTTCTTCATTAGTTAGTTTGTCACTGTTTATTAAGTCTAGTATTTCTTGTTTAGATCTTTTCTCGTTATTTATAGCATACTCGCTTTTTTGCATAGTACTTCTAACAACTTCACTTAAATTTATAGCTTGTTCAGGGCCAACAAATTCTCCTATAGCTTCTAAAGTTGCTTCTCCAAGATCTACATCTTGACCAGCACCTATTTGCCCTGCAACTTCACCAGTGAAACCACCAGTTCCTTCTATAGCAGTTGTTGCAATTCCAGCTTTAGCTCTACGAACGTTTCGACTAGCCCTACCAGTTCTTGCTAAAGTTGTACCAACACCTTTTGATATTCCAAAAGTCATAGCTTCTATAAGACCTATATTTCTACCTCTTGCAACGGCTTTTTGTTTTATACCTTCAAATTTTTCTGTATCGCTTATTATACTTCTTATATTTTCTTTAGTTAATTTAGCACCTCCTAACTCTTCTTGTATTAAATCCATTAGAGTTAATCCTGTTTCCATAGAACCAACTAAACCGCCAATACCACCAGAAATAGTACCAGTAATAGCACCAGCACTAGAAGTTACAGGTGCAAAAATACCACCAGCTAGTCCTATACCAGCTCCAGTTGCAGCGCCCGCACCAGCACTTAACGCTGTTACACCTCTAACTTCATCAGAACCTAAAGATGTAGCCATAGTTACAGCGCTACCAACTAAAAGTTGAGGTAAAAAGCCAGGATTTTCTTTTAATGCTAACAAAGTACCAGTTATGCCACCACCGTATTTTTTTTGAGCTTTAGCAAACTCAAATTGTTCGTTAGTCGGGCCATATCTTTCCATTTCATCTCTAGCGTCTATAATAGCTTGTAATTGATCGTCAGAAATTTCACCGCCAAGAGAAAAAAGATCAAAAGCTTCATCAACTGTACCTCCAGTAGCTCTTGATTGTTTAAAAACTTGTATTAAATCTTCTACAAAACCTTTATCTTCTGGTGCTTGTTCAACGCTAATTTCTTGAGGATTATTAAAAATAAAATTATCCTCTTGTACTTGCGATTTAGTAGCTTGAGGAAATTTACGCAAAAACTCTTGCAACATGCTAGGGGAAACTTCATAAGGAGTACCGTCTACATAGTAAATTTCATTCATATTATATTAGTTATATTTTTCTTTTATTAGTCTTAAAAGTTTACCGCCAGCTCTATCAAATTTACCAGATACACTTTTACTTTCAACATAAAACCTTCCATCTTGGCCTTTTTTAACATTATATGTAGTGCCTTCTATATCAACACCTTTAACTACTTGTTCAGATTCTAAATTTATTTTTCCTGTATTAGTATCATTATTATCTGTATAATCTTGATTAACTGGCTCTGCAATATAATTATCAATATTTTTATTAGCATAATCTAAAAACTCATTGTATTTACCAATTAATCCTTTTGGTTGATATGCTTTAAACGCTCGCAAACCTTTCATAACACCTTCTTTAGTAGTACCAGGGAAAATAATGTTTGTACCACTTATTACATAGAAATTATTTATATTTGCATCGTCTCCATATTTAGCTTTAATAGCGGCAGCTTGATTTTCATCGCTAGCGTCAGCCCTAACAATAGAATACGTATTGTTAAAAATCTTTACAGGATTTTGAGGATCGTAACTTTTTAAAGAAGCAAACATATTATCTACTTCGCCTATAACACCACCAGCTTCAGAATAAGGATCATAAGGCTTATCACTTGATTCAAACTTGTAACTAGGTTTTTTACTTTCAACTATTTCATCTACAAAAGACTTTATATCTTCTTCAAAATTAGTATCACTTTTCATTAGCTCAAATAGTAACATGTTTTTAACTCTTTCGCTTTCATCACCTTTTAAATTACTCATTTTTTCTTGATATGTTTTGTAAGCTTCAGAGTCAGCATCAAACAAAGCTTTGTTTAAATAGTAATCTTTAAAAGATATTTGCTCACCGTCGTTAATAGTAAATGAGTAATCAAATAAATAAGAGTTTCTAGCTTTTTCACTAATTTTAAATTGATTATTTAATGTTGTTCTAAAAGCGTTTGATTCATTTTCCCACTTTGCTAAACCTTCTTCAGTGTTGTAATAAGTTTTATTTATATAGCTTATTGTAGTTTCTGCTGGCTTAGAACCTTGGTCTTTTGTAGTTATATCTTGTATTTTATTTAAAATAAGTTTAGGATCAGTATATTGCATGTCAGGACCTAACATTAACACTTGAGTAGGATCTTCAGGGTTTAATATAAATAAAGTTTGTATTTCTTTACCATCAACAACTATTTTTTTACTTAACTCACCAGTCTGTAAAGCAGCAACATAATTTTCTAAAGAAGCATCAGAAAAACCAGAAAAACCTTTTAACTTTAAATCTTCTATTTGACTTCTAATTTGAGGAACAATTTTATTAGCTACGTTAGCCATTTTTTGTAACTTTTTAACACCTTCTTTGTAATTAATATCACCGTTAAATATATCTTCTTTTACAGTGTTAAAAACTTCTTTAAAACCTTCATCGTTTGTATCTATTTCTATAGCATCAACAGTTTGTCTTCTTTCTTTTAAAATCTTTTCTCTTTGTATCATACCATTAGCAATAGCTGTTAAGCCATTTAAATAGCCAGACATATCAATTTTTGGTTTTGTAAACGCTGCCTTTGCAGCTTCTATTATTCTTCCGTTTGCCATGTTTATATTTTATTATGTTATTGGTGTAAAATCACTTTCATATCCAGGTTTTACACTAACTTCATTACCACCTGCATCTAGAAAACCACCACTTCTAGGTTCAGGTATTTTTAGCATGTTAGGTAGTGAGCCAAGTCCAAATGGATCACTTTCACCACTACCAATACCAGCGCCAATTATATTGCCAACAGCATTAAACATTTGGCCTCTTCTTTCTTGTTGTTGTGCAATATCACCTCTAATACCAGCTATTTTTTGAGCATCAACACCTAACAATGTAGTTAGTTGATCTATTTCAAACTGTCTAGCACCTTCCATGTTAGCTAATTGTAATTGTCTTTCAATATCATTAATTCTAGCTTGCTCTGCTAAAGCTAATTTTCTATTAGCATTTATTTGCTCAGCTATAGTTAGACGTTGTTGCTCAGCTTGTTTATTTGCTTGCTCACTTAAAGCAGTAGCTAAACTAGCAGCGCCAGATACACCAGCAACGCCTCTTAAACTTTGTAATATGTTTGCTTGCGATTGAGCAAATGCTCTTTGTGAAGCTTCTACAGCCTCAGTATTAATATCAAGATCTTCTAGTAAATTTTCTTGTTTTAAAGCGTCAATATCAATAGGTTGGAAATCTAAATTTTCATATTCAGTTAGTCTTCTATTAAAATCTCCTTGAGCATCAGCTAACTGGCCTTGCATCCTTTTTTCTTTTTGCTTTTGCTTTTTATATTTGCTATATAGATAAGCACCACCAGCTATAACAGCGGCAGTAGCTAAAGGATTAGCCATAGCTAGAGCTTTTAAACCACCAGCGGCTTTTACTTTAGCAGCAACACCAGATATAAGCTTACCTATTTTTAGAAACTTTGCAGGACTTTTTTTCTTATTTTTTTCCATATATTTTATAGTTACATTTTTTACAACTTATTTACTACTTTGTATTACCTCAGCACCTAAAGCAAATAACTCAGCTTTTTCATCAGACTGATTTAATAATTTTACTTCAGCATAATAACCTAACAAACTACTATTATTAATAACTCTATTTTTACTAAACATAATAAAGTCGTCAGTTGTTGGAGTACTTGTAGAGTTGTTTATAGTTAATACAGTAAAGCCGTTATCTTCTGTAATAGCGTCAATTTTACCTATAGCAGTAGGAATTGTGCTTGAGCTACCAGGTGTTATAAAATAAGCTTTATCACCAATTTGTAAAGATATATTATTTATTTTATTTCTTAAAGTTATTTCCATATTTTATATTATGAGGCAGTGCCGTGAGTTATAAGTTTAGTTAAATCTAATAATATTTTTGTGTCAACACTAGGAAACTTATTTATAACAACATTACCTGTTATATTTATTATTCTAGCTGAACCTCTTATTTCTAATTTTGAACCCGCTGCAACAGTCAAAGCTTTTATTTGATTTTCATCATCTGGCCCTGCATCATAATCACCTGCACCACCTGTAAACTCTAAAGTAACAGCACCTTCAGTAGCAGAAGGAGTTACTGTTTGTATTACATTGTTATTGTTATTTGAGTTCACATTTAAACCAAAAAATCTAGCGCCAACACTAATGCCTCTAGTGCCACTAAGAGGCAGTGAAACTTCACCTGTTGACTCTGGCAATGTAGTGTCAGTTCTTACAGTTGTGGTTAAAATTTGATTTTTAGCAACAAAATTATTTAATTCAGGCGAATAACCAAAACAAGTTTTAATTAACTGTGTGCCATAAGCTCTACATTGAAATGTAACGCCATCGCTTAGTGATTGAGCAGAAGAAAGAGTTAAAGTGTTACCGTTTATCTCTGTAATTACAGGCGTGCCTGAAAAAGAACCTGAAGAAGGTTGATGCAATTCCATACCTACAGCTAAAAACAATACACTAGCAACTGTTAAAGTAGTTGAGTTACTAATTGTTCCGTCTACAGTAGCGCCTCTTGCTGAATAAAAATAAGTGTTAGGTATATTAAAACTAACAATGCTTGCTATATCTCCACTAGAAACTGTACCACTTGCTACCATAGGTGGTAATCTAAGACCAAAACCATTAGTATCGTCATTAGCATTAGTAAGAGTGAAAGAAGCTGCTACGTTAACTGCACTAGTACTTACAGTTGAGCCTGTAGTAGTAACGTCTGCACTAGGAGGATTAGCTGTGTACTTATTTATAAAACTATTGCCAGGATCAAGACCTATCAGAACTGAAGTATTACCAACTTGAACTATATCTTTTACTAAAATATGTTGACCATTTGTAAATTCAGTATTGTCTTTTTCTGAAGCTATAGTTAAAATTTTATAAGTTTCTCCATTAGCATCAGCTGGAAAAAGTATTGGTATCAAAAAACTATTACTTTCTAAAGTAACGTTTAAATTATTTTTTGAAGTAAATTCTTGCGTAAAACTTCTCTCGTTAAAGTCATAATAACTTTCTTTATTAGTACCGTCTAATTTAATTATGTTTACAGTAAAAATAGCACCAATATCACCGTTTATTACTAAATTTCTAGTTTCACCAGCTGCAATTAAATTTCTAGTGCTTATATCTACTGATTTTACTTTTTTTATTTCCATGTTATATAACTGTTTTAACTGTTCCTAATCCTTGAAAAGTTATAGCAGATGTGTCTAGCTCGTTTTCAACACCTTTTATAAAGTTAAAATACTTACCTTCTTTTTCTACAAAATCTAAAACACTACCTTGCTGCTTGTCTGTTTTAATAAACTCTGCTGACCAACCGTCGTCGCCTTCGTAATTTAATGTTAAATAATTTTTTATTATTGAAGGTGAATCATTTAAAATAGCTGTAACATAAGCATCGTTATCAATACCATAAAATTGAGCTCTTGGAACATCTGGTGAATCATGTTTAAATAAACCGCCACTATAAAAAGTATAATAGTTATTTGACAAACTAACACCTTGTTCAGCTATAAAAGATTTAAAACTAACCCAACCTCTAACTTTTTCGCTATAGCTTATAGTAGAAAGTTCTGATAAAGGAAACACTTGTTGCAAAATTAAATTATCTATAGAACCTGTAGAAACACCACCTGATAATGGATCAGCATATATTACAAAAGTATCAACTAACTCATTGTTAGCATTATCAATAGTGTGATCACCAATGACGTGTATCATTTGATAGTTTGCTGTACCAGAAGGTATTGTAAATCTAAAACCATTGCCGCTAGAGTTAAAATAATAACCTTTAATAACACCAGAGATGTTAGCATGATTAAATCTAAGCCTGTAAGACTCGTTATTGTTTAAACTTCCTATAGGTTGCTCTATTTGAACTCTAGGTGTTAAAGCAGGTGCTTGATTAAAAAATATTTGACCATCAGGTGGAGTAGTACCTGGAACAACAGTAAAATCAATATAATTGTTTAATGTTTGATCAAAACCTGTTATAGAAAAACTACCTACTTGGCTACCACTTGTAAAATAATTTGTTTTATCTACTAAAGTAACGTTATCAACGCTACCTACCATTGTTTCATTTGCATTGACTGTTTGAGAAAACTCTATACCATTAAACGCTGGTTGTGGTCCAGCAATATAACTATTTCCTACCGCAATGTTATCGTGATATATATTGTTAGTTCCAGCAACGCCTAACTTACCTTCTACTTTCCAAATACCATTTAAGTAAACTGGAGCAGGTAAAGTGTGATCTATAATAGCCGCAAAATTATCAGTACCATTACTAACAGTAACTTTAAGTTCGCCAGGACTTGTTAAACCATTAGCTTGAAGATGGTTTACATTGTTTTTTATTTCAAACTCTAGCACATAACCATCAGTAGTTTGCGGTAAGGTAGTTGGAAATATTTGTCTAACGTTTTGCACAGATGTAGATTCACCTGTAAAAACAATTCCATCTGTATTGTCAACATAAATTTCTGGTACGCTAAAATAGTTTATAGGTAGAGTAATACCATTTATATTCCAGTTAGAAGCAGTACCACCTTGATAACTACTACTAACATTAATTATATGTATATCTGTTATATTTATTTCAGCATCTATAGTGTTTATTTTAATACCTTGATTTCCACCTTGGTAAGTACTAGTAGAATTAGTAGACTGATTTGCTGCTGTAGCTTGAAATAAACATCTATAAACGTTTGTTACAGTAGGATAAAAATCATCAACTTGTTGAGGTGTAAATATATTGTCACCTGTATCTATAGGATCTATAATTTTTATTACAGGAGTTGACGAACTAGAAACACTACCAGTGTATAAAAGATCTACTACATACCAGTCGTCAGCTACAAAATCAAAGCTACTACTAAAATCTTGATCTATTTGACAAGTACCTGTGTCTTCAGTTTTTATAGTATCGGGATCAATATTAGCAGAAAAAAACGTTTGAGCAGCAACGTCATTACCACCGTACGTATTTGTAGGTCCAACGCTTTCAGTTGCATAATTTGTGTAAGAGCCAAACATACCTGTGCCACCAGTATTATCGTTGTAAACAACAGTACCATTACTGACAGTACCAATGTTAGTAACACCATAACCACTAGAATCTATAGTTGTGCCAGGAGGTGCTGGATAACTTATTGTGTTACCTTGGCTAGTTTCTGTAACAGAAGTAGCGTTGCTAAAACCTGAACCGTAAGTAGCAATACTTTGCGTTTGACCAGCGATAACACCAGGCGTGCCCCAGTTTTCTGTGCTGTGTATAACAGAAGCCCAACCAGGTATATCACTAGAAGGTATACCGTCATTGTTATTAGTACCAGGAGTAACTATTTGCTCAAAAGCTTCATCTAATCTAAAAACTTTGCTTATTTGAACTGCCCATATAGATCCAAACGGCGCGCCGCTTATTATACCTGGTGTTTCTTCATTTTGAATATTAAGTGCAAATTGAACGTTTTCAAAAAGTAATCCTTCATTTTCAGTTCCATCAGTAAACTTAAATCTAACTTCATGTTCATGGACATTACTGTCGTTAAAGTATGGAAACTGTACAGTCGCCGTAGCGCTTGGATTGTCATCACCATGGTATCCTAACAACGCGGGATCTCCAGAGTTATAAGTATAACTAGTATGGTATGTAGAGTAATCTGTATTTGTTAAACCAGCTGGGTTATTTGTTTCATCAAAAAAAGTAAAAAATTGTTGTCCAGCACTAGTAGAAGTTGCATTGCTTCTTACGTTTAATATTACTCTTCTATTATAAGGAGCAGAACCTGTTCCGCCATAGCTCCTATCAGAAGGGTTTCTAAACTTAAATCTTACAATTACTTCTTCACCGTTAAAAATACTATTGTCTTTAGCGGTAGGATATACTGTTGGAACATTGTTTAATAAAGTAGTTTTATGTAAATTAGGAAATGTTGTTGTATCTCCAGTAGTATCTCCAGGAACATATAATGTAGCAGGATATGTAGTTGGATTTGTATAAACAGATCCGTCAAAAACAAAACCTAATTGATCTGGAGTAGGACTTACTGTGTAAAACCACGGTTGTTGATTACTTGGTGACACTGGTCCAAACGGACTACCGTACTGACCACCTGCCAGCTGGTAAGCGTTACTAGAATCTTGCCAAAAAACATCAGCACTATTACCAAAAAGACCAGTAAAAGGATTATTGTCCCACCATCTACCTTTAAAAGAAGCATCGGTACTATTGTGACCAGTAGTTAAATTTCCATTAGCAGATGGATAATCATGCAAATCGTAATTTATTGCAAAACCATTACCTCCACTATTATTGTTGTGATATATAGTAGCATTAGTAAATGCTTTCCAATTAGTATCATTGTCGTCTAAAAAAGGATTGTGACTAAAATCTAAATCATACCATAAACCACTAAAAAAACTTTCTGTAGCAAAAGCAGTGTTTGTTGTTTGTGTAGTACTACCAGTTACAGTTTCTGGTAATATACTATATTTTGGTATAGGGTGATAATTAGCTATTACAACTTTACTTTTTAAAGTAGAGTTGTCAGACTCATTATCATTAGCCGCACTTATACTAGGTAAAGTAAGGCTTGTACCGTTTATACTACTATTAGTTATAAGTTGTACATTAGACGCTGGTACTGCGGACTGCCCAGCGCTTATATTACTATTTGCTATTAAATTTTGACCAGGAAGTCTTCCTGATATTGTTAAATTATAGTACTTGTTGTGGTTGTCATAACTACCTATTAATTGATCTGTTCCTTTTAACGTGTCTCTAAAATAATCAGACATACCTGCTTCAGATATAGGAGTTAAGCCGTCCATTGATAACCTTAGTACAGCGCCTCTTTGTTTATCTGTAAAATAAGCTCTATAGCTTTCTTTTGCAAAAGACTCTGGGTTTTTAGATATACCAAAATCACCAACAAAAGGAGTTGCATCACCTAAAACATTTGTTGAAGATATTAGTTGTGGATTTCCGTCTGCGTTAAACAAAGTGTCTTTGTTAGAGTTAATGCTAATTACTCTGTCTTCGCAAAAAGCAATTAAACTAATTCTTCTTTGAAATAACTTCTGTATGCTACCGTATGTAGGATTTAAATCTTTTGTAATTCTTTCTGCTAATATAAATTGATTTAAATTATTTACACTTGACGTTGAATTATATATACCTGAAAATATTAAGCCATGTTTTCTATTTTCTTCTTCATAATCTTTTTCTGAAACTATAGAAGCTCTAACACCATTACCTATTTGTTGGGTATTAAAATCATCTCTTATTCTATCAGATTCAATACCGTTACCAAAAGAAAAACAATTATTCCAACTTAAACCCTGTTCTAAAGCAGCGTCAATACTTGACTGTATATTAAAGTTTAAAACTGTATTAGGTGGATTGTCAGCTGCTGATGTAATTTTTAAAGTAGTAAAACCACCATCGTCTTTATAAAATCTTATTTGAGCGCCACTATAATCTATAACACTATTGTTTGAATCTTCACTATTAAAACCATTTCCTGAAGAAGATGTTAGAGTTACAATATTAGCGCCTGACCACTCTTGAACAAATATATCTTCAGTTATAGTATTAAGACCGTTTCTAGCTTCTGGCAAATTTATTATTTCAACTCTAGAACCTTTAGGTGCTAACAGTTCGTTAGTATTTTCGTTTACCACAAAAGGTAAAGCAGAGCTAGCTTCGTAATAAATATCTAAACCTTCTTCTGTTTTAGGTTCCGTTTCCCAAATTGCAGAAGTATCTCTAAGCTCTCCAATTAAAATATTAGGATCTCTTGATAAAAAATCTATATTTACTAATTCACTACTACCATCACCATTAGAATCAAGAAGATCGTTGTTAGACAATAAAGTAGTTATATCTTGATCTATCTCAAATATATAAACTGTTCTTCTGTTATTTCTTCTTCCAAAATCTTCTATTCTATCTGTTAACGCGTCAAGATTAGTTTGAGTTTTATTGTTTAAATATGTTATAGCAGCCTCTTCAACACTGTTACCTCCAAGAGCTAAGTCTGTTGTTATATTATTAGATGTAGACGTGCCGTCCCACTGTTTGTAAGCTCGCCAAGGTGTATGATTATATAATTTTTTTACAACAGGATCGCTTATTATTTCTATTACTGTATCGCTAGTATCGTTTGAAAATTTAAATTTACTATTTTTCTTTATACTACTTATAAAATTACTTATAAAAAGATTAGGATCTTCAGAGCTTGGGTAAGCAGGGTTCCATTGATTTAAAAACCTACCTTCATAATTGCTGTCATAGCCTTGAGCTGTAAGAACATTAGGACCTGGAACATCTGACAAGCCGTCTTCGTTAGCGTCAAAGTTTCCTTCAAAATATATTGTGTTACCACCATCAGAAAAATAACCACCACCCCATATACCTTGCATATTATCACTAATACTATTTGGACCTACTGAAGGTGAAGTTGGCGTTAAACCAAGACTGCCAAAGCCATCGTGTAAATCTATACCAGGGCCTAAAAAAGATATGTGTAAATAATACTTACCAGCACTTGTGCTATAAACAGACTGTATTGGATCATTAAAACCTGTTATTTTAGACTTCCAAGCTCTAAAATTACTGTGATCATTATTAGTTATAACAAAACCTTCTAAACCATTAACATCTTTTGTTATATCAAAATTAGCATATTGAGGCTCAGTATCAGGTAGAGTTGATTGAAAGTTAAAACCACCGCTTCCTGCATCGTACCATAAAGTTTCATAACCATACACTGCGTTAACACCATCGTAATATTGATAATTACCTTTATAACCTTGACCTGAAAACTTAACATAGTCTGAGTGATCTGACTGACTAGATGCAAAATAAGCATTGTCTATAAAAAACGTTCTTTCACTACCATTATAATTACTTCCTGCATAACCAGAGTTAGCTGTCATTATTGCGCTCCAATCATCTTGTGTAGTAGAGAGAACACTGTTGTTGTTGTTTATACTATCTAATTTTTCATGAGTAGAAGTTAAGTAACTAGGATATGACTGGTTTATTAAACCACTGCTTGGATTACTACTACTACTAAAACCTTCTTCAACATACCACCTTATTGGTTGTCTAATGCTAATAGCAAAATTATCAATTAAATTAGGCACGGTATCATTTTCAATATTATCAACAATAGCTTTACCTGCTACAACTTTTACAAAAAATTTACCAGAAAACTCGTCTAAATCTTTTTGTTCTTTTCTTTCAAATTTTAAAACTAAGTCTGACTTTAAATCTCCAGCAGTGTCAACTAAACCGCCAGAAGAAGCTAGTATTTGATCTTTTTCTGTTATTTGTCTATTAAGTTTAACTTGATAATTGTTGTTAGAAAAATTTATAGAAACTACTTTGTATTTTTCTGAAGACTGTTGATTAGCTGTGGCATCATCATAAAATGACAAGTACATATTATTAACATACATACTTTTATTATTATCGTCATCAGTTAAAGAACCTCCTTTGCACTCATTTATCCACTCAGATCTGTTGACATAAATCATGTCTGTAGCTCTGTTTACTCTATGTTCTGGGTTGTCCATGAGAGCAGATGTTAAAAAATTAGTAACACCTCCTAATGATTGAGTTGCTTGACCTAAGTTTAAGTATTCAAACTTTATTTGATCAGGCGCTTCGTTTTCTATAGATATAACTTTAAATTTATTTTCTATATTTATTTGATTTTCGTTACCTCCTACTTTTTTCTTTAATATAATAAAATCTTCTTCAGTAATTTTACTTCTATCAGAAGAAGGAAAACCAAGCCATATATGGTCTTCGTCATCGTCATAAAGATTTATTCTTGAAGGAATATAAGCTTTATCCATTATAAGATTATAGTACTCACTTGAAGTTTCTTTTATATAATACTTATAATATTCTGCCCAGCTTGGTGGCGCTGCTTGAGGTGAGTTAACACCAATACCAGAAATAGCTGTAATTTGAAGAGCTTGACTAGCAGATTTACCAATACTTGGCTTTTCATAATTTACCCAAGGTACTTCTACAAAACCTTCTTCAGAAGTAAACACTGGTGTTTCTCTACCATATTTATCACCAAGAACAAAGCCAACTTGATATTTTCTTTGTGATTTAATAGACTCTATACCTTCGTTGTCAAAAGATTTTGTTGTTTGTCTAATACCATAATCTGCGCTAAAATATTGGGCGCTAAATTTGTCACCACTAGGAATTGTTAAATCATGACCTTGAGTATAGTTACCGTAAACTAATCTATTACCGGTTATTTCTTGAGCTAAAGCTTTTGTAGGCACTGCATCAAAAACTCTTGCAAGTTGATCTGAAGGTAAAGCAGCGTATATACTTTCTGATTTTACAAGATAAGAATTATTGTTCCACTCGTCAGTATCATAATCTATTCTTTTAACAGAATAAATAACGTTAGTACCTTCTTGTCTGTAAAGTATTTCTATTTGAACTACATCGTCAGGCGTGTCACTTGTTCTAAAGTTTTTTAATTCTACTGAAGATATTTTATTTACCATAGCAGTATTATAAGACTCTACAAAAGAGTATGCATCGTCTTTACTAAACTGCCCGTCGTAAGAAGCATTAAAAACAACGTTTGTAAACGGCGCATAAGCAGAATATTCGTTATCTTGATATTTATATCTATATGAAAATCTTGGAAATATTTTTTCAAACAGCTTTGTTGTAGTTTGACTAGTAGGTTTGTTTATAATAAAGTCAAGCTGTGATTTAGGATTTTTACGTATTACTGTTACATGACTTTCTTTTATATCGCCATAATTTACACCGTCAATAACTAATTCAGTATGTGTTGCTAAATTAAGATCTGTAGTTGTTGTACCAGCTATACAATTTTTTATATTTATTTTTTTAGGTTCACTTAAACCATCTGTAAAAAATAACAAATTATCTATTACATTTATACCTGTTATTATTTTATTTGTAAACTTTAATACAGCATCCGAAGTATTTATTTTAGTATCTACAATAACTAGCTTTACTTCATCATTATTTAAATCGTACTGTAGTATAGCGTCTTTAGTACCAGTAACAAACCAATATAGTTTATTATTTTTTTCATCTGATATACTACCTACACATTTAAAACCCGCAGGAACCTCAGTGTCTACACGTTTGTTACCTAAAACGTTTTGAACTGTACCAACGTTAGACTCATCTGATACTGAAACTTTAACGTTAAAAGCTTCTCTATATTGACCATTAGGTATTATTCTTTCATCAAGGTCTTTATTCATCTTACCTTGAGTAAAAGTGTTTTTAATCTCCGGCATATATTAGTGTTTTATCCACTTAGATTTACTTCTAAGTATTTGAGTTAATTCTTCTAATTTTAAATTTGATAATCTTAATTTTGCTTTTCTAGTTGCTGCAAACTTATCTTTTTTATATCTTCTAACTATATATTCAGGCACGTTTATTCTAGTAGATAAAATAGCATACATAATGTGCATATATAAAGCTTCTTGAGCAAATTTATGAACTTGCATTTCTTCATCAGTGCCTAATCCATCACTTATATAATCTAACACTATAGTTTTACCACCAATATTAGAGCTAAAGTTTATTACGCCTCTTAAATTATCTACATAAAAAGATCCGTTTATTTGTGCGTATTGAGGATCGAGACCGTACCTTTGACTATTCATTAAGTCATAAGTACCATCATCATATTTATTTTGATTATCTCTTGGTGTTAGACTTTTGTAATTTTCCCAAGTAAGTGAATCAGTTGTTTGTAAATCTCTGTCTAGTAGATTTACAGTTGATAAACCGTTAACAGCTGAAACCTCAGATATTGTATTAACAAAAGTATGTTGAGTAGGTAAGGTTGTACCTATTACACCATCAGCAAAAGTTTCTTCTGTACTAACTTCTACAAAACTATTTATTATAAAATAAACAGTATTATAGTTAGTAACATTTATATCAAGGTCTTGAGTTCCATCTGAAGTAAACTCCATAAAACCAAGGTTTGGATTTTGTATGTTTTTGCTTAAATAACCAGGCGTGTTTAATTGATTTTGATTACCTTTAGTTTTTGAGTTTGTATCACCAGGATTTGTTTGAATACCTATTACAACTCTACCATCTGGAACTTGATCACTATGAATAGTAGCGTTACCCGCACCACTATTGTTAGTAGATGTGTTATTAAAAACGTCTACAGTGCCAGATATTTTTAAAGTGTCCATATTAGATACATCTATTTTTTGCCAGCAAGACAAAACTCTACCATCGTGATCTAATTGATTAACTGGATTTATAGGTTGTGAAACGTGAGTAAATTTTAAAGACTCTATACTAGCGTCTGATTGTATGTTAAAACCTCCGCCAAAACCTAAATAATTTGAAGGTACTGAAGTTTGACCTGTTCTTTGCACTTTACTAAGTCTTGTTCTTTTCCATCTTGGATGTAATCTACCTTGCGCGCTTTTAAAGCTGTTACCAAGTAATAATTCTACATCATCTGAAAACTCATAACTACCATCAGGCTCTTGAGCTATTGAAAACGGGTTTGATGTTTTACTTGCAGGATATAATCTATGTTTTATACCAGCTTCGTCAGTCCAAGCTACACAAGTATAATTAACATAATCGTGTGGCAGTGGCATTGTTAAAGAACTTGGTAATACTATTTCTTGTGATTTTATAGATTTAAAAGTATCAAACGAAAGTTCTTGCATAGCTCTTTGAGCATGAAAAACAACATCTGTTTTGCTAACTTTATTTATTATTTTACCATCGCCAACATAAGCAACCATAAATTGATTAATTATATCTCGTAAAGAACTAAACTGATAATTACCATAATCTTCACCTTCGTAATAATCTCTTTGAGTTTGATTTAATAATGCCATTTATTTATGCTTTTTGTTGTTGTATGTTTTTATTATCTTCACCTGCAGCTGCCTGATAAAGTGAATAATCTTTTATAGCTACACCAGCTAGCGCAAGTATTTTATTTACAAGCTCTGTTTCTTCCGAAGCGTGTAGTTCAAAATTTCTATGATCTGGAGCTAAGTTGTTATATACTGCAGCTCCTTGAACTTCTAGATAAGTCCAATTTGGTGGAAGTGGCTTTCTTATGTAACTCATATTTACGCTGTTTATAATATTATCGCCATACACTGTTATTGTATCACCACTTTTTACATATACAGGTTTTGTGTCTGTTGGTTTAACAAGAGGCACTCCTATAGTAGCTGTATGTTCTTTTCGCGTAACATACTCTACAGGCTTGTCTCTATATCTTACTTCTATTATTTTATAAAGTTCTGGAGGTAATTGACTAGAGATAGAACTAGATTCTTCAAACAAAGATATTTTTTCTTGTAATAAATCTACCATATCAGAGTGGCTTGTATCGTTACCTGGTCTTCTTGTAAATTGATTTAAATCGTAAAAGTACTGCTCGAATATACTCATCTGAGCGTGATTAGCAAACATATTAAATTCTTGAGGTGTTATATAACCTCTTTGCTCTTTGTTAGCGATAGCTAAAACAGTTTGATATACGTTGTTTATGTTTACCATAATATTTTTTATTGTAGTTTGTAATCGCCCCGCAGGGCGACTACCACTACAGTTTGATTAATTTAATCTTTTTTCTATATTTGAATATATTTCCATACCTTCATCAGTTTTAAACCAATGTGCTAAAGCTGTGTATGGATGCTCATCAAACGGAACTGTCATAATATTTCTATCATTAGAGCCCCACATAAAGTTTCTTTGATCTGAGCTTAACTTTAATATACCAAGCTCTACAGCTTTAATACCAAAGTTTCTAAGTTGAACATTATCATCAGCGGCTAATTCTAAGAACAAAGCAGGATTATTACGAGCAAATACTAGTAAATCTCTTTTAAGTTCTTTAGAACTCAGCTTAGACACCTGAGAACCTCTCTCTACACGCATAATAGCTTCTGCCATTTCAATATCCATATCTCTAGCTATAACTATTGCATCGGCTTCTAGTTCTAATATTTCAATATCACTAGCAGCTTCAACTTCAGGCTTATATTCTGTATATATGTTATCTCTGTGAGGGTGATATAAAGATAAAAGCTTTTGTAAAACTGTTTTTTCTTTTTCAACAAACAAACTGCCGTTTCTAAATATAACGTGAGATAATCTTTGATCACCTTTCATTTCGTCTACAAACGGTGTTTTTTGGTTTTCACAGTATTTTAATTCTCTTTCACAACCTAATTCAGGATCAAAATAATATACGTTAGAACTTTTTAACATATAAGACAAAGGTTTTCTATTACCTTTTAAATTATAAACTCTGTCTTTTATTTCCCATTTTGGTTTTGCAGGTTCAACTTTTTTAGGTTTTGGTGTTTCAACAACTGGTGTTTCAACAACAGGTACCTTTACCTTTTCTTGTTTTTTTGCCATAATATAATATATAATAAAATTAATAAAAAGAAAGGGTCGAGGCCGAAGCCTCGATCCTTAAAATAATAAATGCTTATTTCATTAACATGAAATTGTTAGCACCTTGAGTAATTAAACATCTTTCAGTTAAGAAGTGTAATTGCATTGCGTCTAAAGCAGATGTAGCAGCACCAACAGAACCAGTAACCCAAGTCTTCATTCTTCGGTCATCAGTTTGTGAAGCTCTATATCTTACGTGTAAGAAAGGTCTCT
>Ga0160423_10001980_pt1 | contig 17154 bp, 9 predicted proteins | sample CRUFie14St8metaG_FD_108191 | JGI IMG/M metagenome (GOLD analysis project Ga0160423, IMG submission 108191) | Marine microbial communities from the Costa Rica Dome - CRUD Field 142mm St8 metaG | ecosystem: Environmental > Aquatic > Marine > Oceanic > Photic zone | place: Costa Rica: the Eastern... | reverse complement strand
TCTACTTCAGGAAACACATAATCCATTGGATCTTCTGTGTTTTTTCTTACTAATACACCTGGATTAGTCTTATCTTTTTTGGTTTTACGAACATAACGCATTTTCATTGCGTCAATATAACGTAATTCTTGAATACCCTCTTCAGGTTTTTTTAAATCTATAACTTTATGGTAATATAATTTGCCATCAATATACCAGTTCCTATAGATCTCATGACATTTTTTATCAAAATCGAGGAGATCTAAAATTGTTTTAAATTCTTGTCTAATTTTTCTTTTAATACCATCACTAGCATTTAAATTTGATAATTCTATCTTAATAGGAGAATCATCAGAATCTGAAACTATTGCTTCATTAACGATATCTTCTATAGCACTGTCTACTTCTGGATGAAGTGACATCTCTCTGTATCTTCTTAGAAGATCAGATTCCGTTCTATATACTCCTTCAATATCTACATAAGAACCAAAAAATCCCGTGCTCAAATAATGATCAACCCCGTCCTCATTATTAGGAGGAACAGGGCTGACTATCGAGGATGGCTTTGGATCTGAATCTTCAATTGAAAATCCAAAGAGTCTTGCCATAATTTAATTATCCGTTTTACTTATTTATCTTAGTTTAACGGAGGTTTCCAGGACCGTCGTTCATTTCAAAGTACTGAACCTGGAATTCAACAGTAAACTCTTCAATTGTATCTGTTGTGTCATAATTGACATCAATAGAAGAAACATTAGAAGGCCAAATATCAATAAACTTGTATGACCTTAGAACTGTAGAATCTCCACTTCCGGAAGCACCGAAACCAGGACCTTGAGCCTTGACATCATCACGAACTTGTGTTCCTTCCATCCTGTTACTTCTTCCAAGTTGGAAGACATTTGCGTCAACCATGTAAGAAGTTGGGTTAACAGCACCAGTTGCGTTATCAAGTTTGGATAGTAAGTTCATCCATGCTTCGAAAGCATGTCTTAGAGCAAAGTTTTCATCGTTGATAACAGTTACTGTCCAAGTATCGAATGTTCTATCTCCAGCAACCTTCAGAGTTCTACCTCTGAAGGGAATTTCTACTGAAGCAACATTGGATGCTGGTAGTTGTGCTGCCTTACACATGAATCGAAAGTCTATCTTCTGGTCAGATCCCCAATAAGATTGGACTTCTGCCGGAAACTTATCAATTGCAACCTCAAAGAGATTGGGTCTAGCTCCACCACCAGCAAGTCTTGTCTTGAATGCTGATAAATTTTTGAGTGTTGGATTGTTTGCCATTTTGGTTTTACTCCCTTAGTTTAATTTATTATATTATCAAACTCTACCAGCAACTTCATCGAAGCTGATGCCAGTTCTGGTGGCAACAAAGGTGAGAGTTACATAGTTGATAGACTTGGCAGGCTTCAGGAAGATGTCTGCTCTAAACTCATTGTTATCAATAACATCTGGAGTGTTATTTGTTTCATCACAAATAACCAGGAATCCGAAGAGACCTCTCTTTGCTTGAACATCACGGAGGAAAGGTTCCACAATGTTGATGAAGTTTGCTCTTGTGATCTCATCATTGAGTTCAAAGAGTTGTGCATCAGCAGCACTCTTAAGTGCTTGTTCAATTGTGAGGAATAGACGACGAACGTTAATTCTGTCGAATGCGGAAGCATAACCGAGAGCAGTCTTGTCACCGAATAGAATAATTCCAGTTCCAGGAGTATTGGTAATTGGGTTAATTCTGTTAGGATAAAGTTTGTCTCTTTCTGCTTTGGATGGATTGTATGCTAGTTTGATAGCATTGTTTATAACACCTCTCTGCTGACCAGCAGGAGAGAACCAAGGGAATGATTGAATACTAGTTCTTACACAGAGACCAGCAACATCACCATTTGTCGGCACATAACGGAACTTGTTATTGAACCTGTCATACATGTACTTGTATCCACTATCAAATATTGCATAAGAAGAGGAACTTAGTGGAGAGAAGAATTCAATAATGTTGTTAGTTTGAGCATTACTTCCTCCAGCAACATCAATAACATCTGCACGATGTGGTGAAATTACCGCAATACAGTCTTTTCTTTCTTCAGCAATTGCAATCAATTGTTGTGCTTTTGCTTGAGATTCTGCCTTGGTGTCACAACCAGGACCCATTAAGAGGTAATCAACTGCATGTTCATCTTCATTTCTAATTACTCTGTAAGAAGTTGCTATGTCAGCAAGTGATGCCTTCATAGATCCAGAAGTATCTGAGTAATCTTTACCACCAGCTAGTGTGTAGACATAGTTGCCAATTGATGCGAATGTGACATCCTGTGCATTTTGACTCCAAAGACCGTCACCAGTGCTAATTCCAGTAAAGGATGTAGCAACACCATTATCAGCAAATCCAGTTTGTGCTACTTCTTCAAGAGTTTCATTATCGGAAGGGTTGTCTCCTGCATAGACATACTCGGAGAATAGTGCGAGATAATCTTTATAGTAGATTTTCTGAGGAGAATTGATGTTGGAGATTGCATCCTCTGCCTTTGAAAGACCTAAATGCTTCTCGATAACATTACCTTTAATACCAGTTAGAGATCCAAAGTCATCGATAACGACGATGTGCATCTCATCATTTCTACCAGATCTCTCATCTGCATATACAGAAGTTCCTGGTTTAGGTGCAATTTGCTTCCAGAATAAATCTTGGTTGGTAAGATCAATTTTTTGTTCATCATACCAATCTTTTACTGTACCGAGACCAACCGTAGTTGTTGCGGCACCAGAATTGTTTAGAACATTAACAGTAGTTCCAGCAGTGAAAGATGCAACATCAGATCTTTCTGCGTAATCAATTGCTGTTACAGTTCCTGCTGAAGAAACTCGGGAAACAACTTTAACTGAAATTGTGTTGTTATCTGTGTCTTTTTCGGTAATAATACCTTTTAGGAATGCTCCATTTCCTAGTGCTTCGGTACTACCAGCAGATGTAAGTACTTCTCCGTTGAATCCGTAAGATACACCGTATCCAACTGCAACGTCAGACATTGCTCCTGCAGGAAGAGTAATTATCTGATCTGCTTTACCATCGATAAAGCAAACTTTTAAATTGTTTGCCCATTTTCCGGGTGTTTTGGCACCAAAAACATAACTTGCAGCAGATTCTGCATGATTCAAGTTGTAATCATCAATGTTTTTGATCTTCAAACCAGCATCAGCAACACCAGTTGCTCTTGTGCTTGCGTTAGTAACTTTTGAGTTTGCATTGACTAAGTTTGAACCGTCAGTTCTTACAACTTTAAGAACTCCTCCATATGATAGGAAGGATGATGCGGTTAGCCAATATTCGTAGTGATTGTCTGTAGAGATTGGTTTTCCAAAAAACTCTAGTAATTCTTGCTCATTGGAAACATCAATTGGGAAATCGATGGGTCCAATCTGAAAGGGTGCTGCAATCGCTCCAACATTATCTAAAACATTCTCAGCTCTTCCAACTGTTAAATCAACCTCTCGGATTAATACTCCAGGAGATAATTGAGGAGTCGCCATGTTTTTCTCCGTTTGTCTCAGTTTATCTACAAAATATTTATGAAAAATTTAATTTACATATAATCCCACATGTATGATCTATCCCCATATTCGTCTGCATACCATCTATCACCATCAGCATCAACAGTGCTTCCTTCATCCAATCCATCTACAATAAATCCAAATGGTGACATGTCTTGTTCTAGTTGATTTTTTTGATCTTCATACAATCTTTTTCGTACATCTTGATCAGTTAATTCTTTAAAATAATCCTGAGCAACTAACCAAGCATAGATTACGAGACACATTGCAAGGTCATCATTGCATCCTTCTTCTGCCTCAAATGAATTATGTTTTGAGATAAAAGTTGTTAATTCTGATATGATTTCATAATCATTGAACCATAATTTATCTTCTTCAATTAAAGTTTTTAAGTTAAGTGATCCAACTTTTTTGACAGTTTTGGACATCTTGACTCCTAGTTGAGTCTTCTTACCAGAAAATCCTTGACCAACAATCTGTCCTGCTCTACCTCTCATAGAACACATCAATAAATTTTGATATTCCAAATCATACTGTAAAATACTTGCAACCTGATCTCCAATATCATTTACTTCACACAAAACATATGCACTATTATAATTCTTTGCTACTTCATAGATGATATTTGGAAATAGCATTGGTTTAATTTCATTATTTCTATATTTTGCTACAACTCTATGAGGAAACTCTGTAATATCTACAACTATAAATGCAGAATAATCTTCACCAACTCCTCTGGCAACATCTACTGTTATTATATAATCATGTCCTTCTTTAACTGGTTCATATACATCTAAACCAGCATTTTTATTTATTGGTGCATCATAAATTAATGCTCTTAATTTACTAGGGGCAATAAGTGTATCAACAGATCCTAAAAATTCACATTCAAACTCAACTTTAAACTGTTGTTCTGAAGTGTTTGCAATAGTTTGTTCTTTCCACTTTGAATCTCTACCAGGAACTTCTGACCAATGAACATCCGTAGGTACATATTCATTTTTATCTTTTTCCGCATCATGCCATAAACGGTAGAAATGATTCATACCGTGTGGAGTAGAAACAATAATTACTTTGGTGCTTTTACCAGAAGTAATAGTAGGATAAACAGAGGCAAAGAACGAGTCAGCAACGTGATTCGGGACGAATGCGAACTCGTCGAGAAAGAGGATGTTAAACGACATACCTCGGACAGCACTTGCAGACGTAGATGCTGCCAATATTTTACTGCCATTTTCTAACTCCAAAGAACCTTTATTCCAGGATATAATACCCTGTTGCATCCATCTAGGTAAATTTTCATATGCAGTTTGTAATCTATCAAGAAGTTCTCTTGCAGTTGCTGCTTTGTTTGCCAAGATACCTATATTAACACTTTCATTGAAAACAGCATAGTGCAAAAGATACGATACACACGTTGTAGACTTACCAGTCTGTCGTGGCATTTTGCAAATATTAAATCTGTTCTCATGAAATCTGTTGACTAACTTTTCTTGAAAGTCATACATATCAAACGGTTGTAAACCATGATCTAGGGTTACAATTTTTACATAATTTTTTGCAAAGTAGACTGGATCGTCTTTACATTTAATAAACTCCTCAATTTGTTCTTTGGTGAACTCTTGAGGAGTATTTGCTTTTTTTAAATTAGGATTACCAAGATATACGTCACTCATAAATCAATCAACAATTCCAAGCTCTTAAAGATTTATTGATTCTGCTATCAGGATCTCTAGCAGTTTTAGCAGAAGTTAGTTTTGCTTTCATACCTTTCATCCTCGCACAAAAACTCTTTCGACGAGGGTTCCCAACTTTCTTTGAAGGTCTCTTAAGATCGCTTCCTGGGTTCTCACGTTCATACGACTTCCTACCTTTTTCATTTAAGCCTCCTGATTGATTTTTGCCAGATTTTTTTGTCCAAGCAGCACCTTCAGTGACTTGTAAAAGTTGTTCTCCTGGTTTTAAATCTGAAACTTCCATATATCTAACTCTACCATCAGGATAGACTTTTTGTACTTCAAGTTCAACTTCTTGCTTTGTAGGTCTTTTTGCTTGTGGGAAGAACATCTTTAATGAATAACCTTTCCCTCTCCAAGAAACCATAACAGAAATAATATTACCTGTCTGTGCTGGAATTCTTGCTGCCTCTTCAATTTCTACTTCTTCTTTGGGCACACAATTAGGAACCATCTTACCACCTTTTTTCTTCATTCCAACTTGTTTATGGGTGTCCCAGCAAGGATCACCATCAGACTTTCCTTCTGTTGCAATTTCTACTTCTTCCTTCTTAGTTTTCTTGACACAGTTTGGATATCTCTTACCAAACATAGTTTTCATGCCTTTCTTTTCATAACCAGCCCAACACTTTTCGTTGAGTTCAGATCTCCAATCAGAAAATTCTTCTTTTTTAGTAGAGTTGCCCCAGTTTGCAGCACCTACTTTACGACACTTAACTAGTGCTCCAGATGCATATGCAGATGGCCATACAGAATAACGAGACTTAACTTTATGGTAACAAGCATCTTTGCTTCCACTACCCTTACCTTTTTTATCACTACCTTCTGCCATATTTTCCTCACTAACTCCTGCTTTTCTAAGTCTCTTTGCTTGACTCTTATGCATATCAACTGCTTTATCAAGTTCTTTAGCAATACCCTTTACATCTTTCATTTTTTCTTCTTCAGTCATTGCTTCGATGTCATAAGTTTCATAACTATCGATACTAGGTGCATTTGATTTCATTGGTTCTGTTTGAATAACGTCTTGAATTACTGCAAATGTTTCACCATATGCATCAGTAAGTTCTACTTCTTCCTTTTTATCTGTAGAAACATAAGTTGGTTTTGCAGCACCAGTTTTTTGCTGTTGACCAGGATCTGCTTTTTTCTTTCTTCTCTGAGCAGAAAGTCTTTCTGCCTTACTCATGCTTGCTCTTTTTGCAGAAGAAACACATTTTGGAGTTCCTTCACCTGGTTTATCACTAGCACAAGTTCCACCTGTTACTACATTGACCCAACCACCTTTACCATCTTTTGACTTGGATCCTTTAAACCATTTATGAAGGGTTCCTTCATTAGTCACATAATCTGCAGCGGTATCAATGTAGTCTGCAGATTTGGTAATTTTTGATTGAACCCATGCCTTGAGTTCACCCTCACCCTTTTTACCCATCTTTTTTTCAAGACGAGATGCAGCATTTTTAATAGTTTTAAGTTGAGAACGAGCCATAGAATATTCATGATCTTTCTTTTCCTCACTTACCCCGCCACCATTTCCTCCGTTTCCGTTGGAACCACCATTTCCATTACCATTTCCATTTTTTGGAGAAGATTCACCATTCCCATTACCATTTTTTGATTCAGTATCCTCAGAATCTTTTTCAATCACTCCACCACGACCTACATGCCAACCAAGAGGAATTTTTTTACACTTTTTATCAGTGTAGCAATAATAGTATCCTGGTCTGCAGGTTTTTGCCATGATATCTACAGTATAATAAAATTATTTAGTTTAGTCTTTTCTTAAGTTCATCAATCTGCTGTTGCTGATCTTTAACAGCTTCAATTAGAAGTGCAACAATATTTTGATAAGCAATTGATTTAGTACCTTCACTATCTTCGTAAACAACATCTGGAATTACTTTCTCAACTTCTTGTGCAATGAGACCTAAACAATGATCACCTGTCTGCTTGTGATCAAATTCAACACCACGAAGACTTGTTGTTTTATCAAGTGCATCAGTGATAGTTTCTACATTTTTCTTCAGTTTTTCATCAGAGTTTGCGGTAACTGTTCCAGCACAAGTTAAGTTAGTTCCATTGAACTGTAAGTTTGCAGATGTTGCTACTTGGTTAGAAGCATTTTTAAATAGAACTTGGTTTGCACTACCAATTGCATTAATATCTGTAGCATTGATAGTAACAGTTGCTTTAGATCCACTAGATTCTGAAACAACACTAGCAACCGCAGTTCCTTCAAAGTTTAAGACTGTTGCAGCACTAACAACATTTGCATCATTTCGTTGAACTTCAATACCAGAAATAAGTCCTGTTAATTGAGATCCATCACCAACAAAATTTGAAGCAGTAACAATTCCAGTAAAATTGCCATGTCTAATTGCAAGAATATCTCCATTACTATCGATAGATGCACCTTTCAAAAGTCTTGCAGTAATAATACCTGCAGTTGAATCGTTCTGGAAAGGTAAATTGATATTTCTTACATTAAAATAATTTGCAGCAGTAATAATTCCTGTAGATGGATTTATATTAAACGCATTAAAATCAAGTCTTACAACACCTACATCACCGAAAGTTGCAAATTTATGTTTATCACTACTGAACCCAGTTACTCGTCCATATCCATCAGTGATAATCTCATTAACAAAAAATTTCTCATTTTGTGTATTATTAAATGTTGGTGTTGTAACTACTGTAGCAAGATCAATATCATCTGGATTGATGACGATTCTTGTAGTATCTGCAGTACCAACATTGATAACAGATCCTTCTTTGAATAGACCATCACCTGCTTCTACCTGACCAGCAGCAGAGAACTGTGTAAATCTAATTGTGGAGAAACCAACGAAAGCTGATCCATCAAAAGTAAATTTAGGATCAATTTTAATAAGCACGAAACCGTTCGCACCATTAACATCACCATTAGTTACGAAGGAGAATGCACCTTCGATAATCTCATCAGGTTGGTCGAAATCTTGTGCTCTTTCAATAATAAATGGAGCAGAAGGACCACCTGTAGAAATTGCCACATAATATCCATTATGTGCTTCATTATTTTGATCTTTAATTAGAATTCTATCATCATCTAAAACTTCATAACCGTCAAGAATTAATTGACCATTTGAATTTGCTGTTAATCTAGCACCTACACCTAATGTACTATTACCAACACCTGCTGTAGATCCGTTACTATATGTTGCATTTATATCAGTTGTAGACGCAACTGCCACAGCCTGCTGAACTACAAGTGATGCTGTTGCAAAGAGATCGACGTATTCTTTCGAGGCAAGTTCATTCGGAAGAATCGGAGTCTTATCTGCAACAAATACTTTATCTACATTGAGTTCACTAGTAATACCAACATTGCCAGTTACAAAAAGTGTCTCTGCTCCAAATACAGTAGAACCAACTCCAACTTTATTTAAAAGTTTGTTGAATACTAATGTTTCTGCCCCACCAAATTGCCCATTATCATTAAATTGAACATTTGTATTTTCACCAGCTGGTGTGAAGTCATCTACAGTTATAGTGGCAATACCAGTACCACCATCTGCAGTTGCTAAAACACTTTGACCAACAAAGTTTAATGTTTTAACGCTACTAAGACCACCAACAACTACACCTTCTTCTTGAACGGTAATACCAGCAAACTGTACAACTGGTTGACCCCAAAAAACAGAAGATCCGGTCGAAATCAATGAATCACCATCATTACCCGGTTTTCCATCAAATCCGTAAAGTTCTCTATGAAGTTGCATATCACCATTAATGGTGAGTTGATGGTATGCAGTGGTTGTTCCTAAACCAACTCTACCTTCCGTTACTTCAAGAGCAACTCCATTGCCAGTATATCCAGCAACACCAAGTTTAAGTTCAGTTTCTCTTCCAGAGAAGTATCTTCTGCGTGACATTAGTTATATTCCTAAAATTAGAAGTTAGATGTTTCAAGAACAGATGCAACAAATTTCATTACACCCGCTGAATCTCCAGTAATTGATACTTTATCTCCAGTTTGTAATACCAATTTTCCCGGCAGCAAATCTAAACTATCACCTGAAGGAATAGGAAATTCTTTAACAAGTTCCGTAGTTGTAGAACTTCTTACATGATTAAAAGTTACAGTTCTTGTTGCACTATCAGTATTTGTTACCTGGATAAGTAGAAAGACTGATGTATAACCAGTTGGAGCAGTATAAATTTCTACTGGTGCTCCAGTTCCAACTACAGCTGTGATTGTTCTAAAGTTATTAACTGCGACTGCTGCCATGATTTAACCTCCGAGTGCTAGAATGAATGGTGTAACGCTGTTGAACAATGATTTAATATAAACTCGACCTGAGATCGTTCCAGTTGCCTGGTCAATTTGAATACCATCACCAATTCTGAAGTTACCTGCTTGGTCCGTACTTGTGTAAACTACAAGACCACCATCTTCCTGAACAACTTCATTATCTTGAATAATGATACCTCCAACTGAAGGTCTTGCTGTGAGAATAGTATTACCCGCACCAACATATTCAAAAGAGTGTGAAGATGTAATCTGCAAACTCTGACGAGTCATGAATGCAGTTTCACCACCATTCAATTCATTATTTAGTCCTTGACTCATTGTGACGGTTGAGATTCCATTATGTGGGAATGTTGCAGAAGCAACTTTAAAGAATAGTGGTTGCATTCTTTCAACTTCTGCAGTTGCTTGTACACCTTCACCTTCAGGTGGTGTAATAGTAATTGATGGGAAAGCATTAAATTGATATTGAGTTCCAGAGTTAGCAACTAAGAAACTGACAACTTTACCATCTTCAACAATTGGAATTCCTTGTGCAGTAATTCCTTGAGGTCCAGTTGGATCGGAGAAAGTAACTCCTGGTACAGCACCTTCATATCCAGAACCTTCGTTGGTAATTCTAACTTTTTCTACAGAGAAGAAAAGTTCATCGAAGAATACTGTTTGACCATCATAAGGTCTTTGTGTACCGACACCAGATAAAGTAACTTTTCTGGAACCAACATCATATGGACCTTGAGCATTTGTTCTACCAGGATCACCTGCTCTGACAACTTCAGCAGTTTGTCTATAGTTAGAACTAGTGGTTTCATCACCAACACCTTTAGAAACTAGACCAAACTCACCGAATGATGAGTTAGAGTTTGTAAGGTCACACTGACCACCACTTAAAGTTACGATTGCTTCATTACAGCAGATGGTGAAGATAGACACCAACTGTGCATATGCACCGTTTGTAATTGATACACCAATACCACCTTGATTATATTGAGTATATGAGTCAACACTCATTGAACCCTGTACACCCAATTCATCTTTATCACCAGGATCAGCATCAAATCCATTGATTCTCATACCGATGCTGTTTTCGATAAAGTTAGTACAGTTTCTGATATATGGACCTTTTAGAACAGGTCCGTCAGTTCCAGGAGAGAATGATGGATCATTTTCAAAATCAGATCCAGCACCATTGTTACCTGGGAATCTAGTAGAAATTCCAGCACCACCATAATTAATTGTTTGTGTTCCAGCAATAGAAACAAAATTATGAGTTAGTGTCGATGCAGTACCAGCATCTCCTGTATTAACAGTCAGTGAGGTAGCACCAGTAACTGTAACTGGAATAAACTTATCAAAAATTGGACTGGTTTTATCTGGATATCCAATTTGAGTATTTCCACCATCAGAATCACAAGTAAAGATAATAGAATTATTTCTTAATTTAATTTTATCACCGTTTGAAAGATTATGATTAGTTGTTGTATTTAATGTAAGTATTCCATTATTAGCAGTATATGCTGCGGTTGATACTTCTAAGTATGCTGGTTCTTGAAGTGCTTGGAATCCATCTTCGATAATTGCAGTACAAACACCAATAGCAGTATTAACTGCGGAAATAACATTTTTGCAGTTTCCTACGGTATTATTATTTCCAGTATCTGGATCGTTTTGAATACTTATATCTCTGATTTGACCGATATCTGGTCTGAAAGATCTGGTCTTTTGAACTATTCCTCCACCTGTATATACATGGGAAATAGTTGACATACCAACATTAACTGTAAATTGGTTGTCAGAAATACGATTCTGAATGTCAAAGAAATCACCAAAAGTTCCATCTGGGAAAATAGATGTAGTAACACCTATCCTTACTTGACCTCCAGAATCATAGGTATGTTCAATTGTAGAGATACCTACATTTGTAAAGATAACTGTTCCACCAGTACCAACATATGCATCAAAGATTGCATCACCACCACCTTGTACACCATCTGGATAAATTGATGTAGTTATACCTGCTTGTGCAGTACCACCAGAAACATAAGTATGAGCAATTGTCGATACACCTACATTAATTTTAAATTGATTTGATGATGGTGTTGCAGTAACTAAAAATACATCTTTACCATAACCCTGAATAAAGTTACTTGTTCCAGTTCCATCTGGGAAAATTGTTGTAGTAACACCAGCATGTTCTACAGCACAACTAAATTCAAGATTCTTAACTTGTATTGTTTTTCCTATATGTGCTCCATGTGCTGCAGAAGTTGTGATAACAATATCACCCAGTGCTTCATCATATGCTGCTGCTGTCACATTAACAACTGGACCAGTACCAGAATCACCACAATTCATTTTAATATTACGAAGTTCAAATTCATCACCAGAACTTAATCCGTGATCTGAACTTACAAAGATAGTACTAAAACCAGATTGTCTATCATACTGGAAATCGGTTATAGAAATTTCATTATTATGAGCACCACAACTAAATCCTAATCCAGAAAGTTTAATAGTATTTCCAGCAGTTAATCCATTACCAACTTGAGTGGTAACAGTCATTATGCCTGACGTTGGAGAATATAATGCATCAGAAACATGGAAAGCTGTTCCAATTGTATAAGAACCATCCCTTACATTATTAACAACTCTTCTGCATATATCTTTAGTATATTCTACTGCAATAACAGATTGTTCAAATTCGTCAGGATCTACCAAAAGTGCGGGAAGTCTATTTCCTTGATCATCGAAATATGACTTTGCAGCACCAATGACTTTGGTGTTACCACCACGGGTAATATCATAACAAACAGCCTTAAGAATTTTAGTGACATCCCTACGACACTTATTTTGCTCTAGTCTTGCACCAGTTGTAATTCCAGGAAGACTATCTGTATTACCTGCACCAATAGCACCAGTTATGATACCGACTAGATTATTAATATCTTTGATAACGTTGAGGCAAAGTCCACCACCAACAATAATCCTTTTCTCTGCACGAACAAATGTGTGTGCATATTGATCGGATGGTCCAGAAGCACCAGTATTAACTGTTATAGTTGTACCAGTTGTTGAAAGAATTTGAAGATCATTTCCATTAGCAGGATCTGTTGCACGAGGATACTTATGCTCACTAACACCACCATCTTGAGAACAAGTAAAGACTAATGCTTCTAGAGGAATTCTGATACTATTACCAACGGTATGTTTGTGTGAACCTATGGTTAATACTGTTAAACCAGTAGCAGGATCATAAGTTGCATCTGTAACAGTTTCTTTTTCACCACCAACTACATTTTCACCACGAAGAGGTGTTCCTGCAGCTGCTCCGGTATCAAATTGTTGCTCAAATGGACTGTATTGTGTGACAGTTTTTGCTGTTCCAGAACTTGCTGTATAGAATGTTTGAATAGTAGAGATACCAGCATTAATAACAAACTGACTCTCATTAAATGTTCCACTAGCATCAATTTTAAAAATATGACCAGAAGGAGCAAAACCATCTGGGAAAATTGTTGTAGTAACACCAGCATGTTCTGTTGCACATGTAAATGCTAATCCAGAAAATTCAACATGGTCTGTAATGCTCAATCCATGACCGACTGTGGTTGTGACTGTAGCAACACCAGTATTTGCAGTATAATCAAACGCACTTACAGCAACACCAGCACCAGTGGTTTCAAATCCATATGGTTTGTTATTGATAACAAAGGTTGCAATACCAGCAGCACGATCCATTGCAGCAATCGTTGCTTCAGAAACTCCAGCACCTAGAATGTGAGATAGTGCTCCACCAACAAAATATGACTGTGCAGCACCTACAGTTTTCTTATTTGCCTGAACTCCTGCCCTATATCCTGCTCTTAAATCATGTGCTACTACTTCTAAAACATCATGAACATCATCCTTACAGTCTGTTGCTGTACCGAATGACATTGAGAATGCACCACCAACATAATTTACACTAGTGATAAATCCTACTGCCTCTGCTGCAATAAATTCTGCATTTAGATCAATAAGTCTTGCAGCATCTTGTGCTCTATGAGAACCAGCAATACCACTAAAACCACTAGTTAAAAATCCAACTGCTTCACCAGCAATATAATCCGCATTCTGTCGAATCAGTCTTGCGGCATCAAAATATCTGTCTCCCGAAACACCTTTAAGTGGAACAAATGCTACAACAGCAACTCCAGGGTCTACTGGTCCTCCGAGGAATCCTGGTTCAGATCCACCAGCAGGAACACCTTTAGAACCACCACCAATATCTGCACCTTTACCAATAAATGCCAAGTCAGTTAAGTGACATGCATTATTGATATGAAATAAATCTTGATCTGGATTATTTGGTGCAACATAACAGTTTCTTAATTCAAATCCTTCTACAGATACATTATCTCTAAGAACAATTGGATTATCTTCAACATATATTCCAGCAGAAACTTTAATAGTATCACCTGGTTGTGCAAGTTCAGATGCTCTCTTAATGGATGCCAATCCATCTGCTTGCGTTAATCCTAAATTATTATCATCTCCTTGTTGAATAACAAAGAAAGTACGTCCAATACTTTTACCTGCACCAACTTGTACTACTCTAGTATTAATACCAACACCTTGAGTGTCTTGTTTTACAAAGACAGTACCATCAAAATGATTAATGGCCAATTCACCATCAGTCAGTTGCTCAATTGTTGGTTGCGATCCTTGAGAAAAAGATCTTTTAAGACGAATGGTAGAAATACCCATTTCAACTCCTTTTTAGCTTATTCAAAAACCTTCTCAGTCTATTTATTCAAGGTTTCGTTTTGTATATTTTTAAATGACTTACTATTCAAAAGTTTTGACAGTTCTGCTGTCGATCCAACAAATAACGCATTATTAACTGTTGTTGGATTTTGTTTTTTGGTAGATTGATCCAAATCATTCATTTTTTTCTGTAAATCTAATAATTTATCAGTTGCATCAGAAACATTCTTTATTAGCAATCCAGCAACTTCATATGCTCTTGGTTGCTCAGTTTCTTGTGCAAGTTCAAGAATACCATTTATTGCTTCTTGTCCTTTTTCAATTAAAGAATAGAGATTTCCTCTGGTATATTCATAATCTTTTTCAGTATCCTCTGCTTTTTCTAAACCAGTATTTCTTTTGTAGATTCTACAATTTCAGCATTTATATCCACAATATCGGATTTATCCTCATCGGGTTCTGGTGAGGATACATTAAAAGTTTCATCTAGTTTGGACATCAAATAAATCCTCCATCAAATCCAAAATCATCACCAAGTTCAACTAATGCATTATCTGCAGCTGTAATTTCGGTCACATTTGTACCAGAAACATGAGATCTTGCTGTAGTTCCATTTTGTGCTCTTCTGACAAGAATTTTATTTTCTGAATCAGATTTTTGTTTAACGAATAAGACTTCACTATTAATAGAAATATATGTTTCCTCTGTTATATTTGCTATTGATCTAAGTTCAACAGTCTCATCAGTTTTACTAATGTCAGCTGTAGTTGTTGTCAATACACCATTATCAAGTTCTTCTAGTGCTTTAGGAACAGTAGAATATGTGACATCTCTATTATTTTTATCTCCACTAGTTGAACTTGCATAGTATCCAACATCTGCTTTCTTGATGATATTTGCAGATACATCTCTTGCAACAGGACCGAACAGATATGTCTTAGCACTAAATCTTAATGTATAGATTAATGCTCTTCTAGTATCAAAATTGCCTTCATATTGATCATCTATTGATATTCCCTCTAAAATAATTGGAACATCTCTTTTTTCATTGATATCTGATACTAAAGTTATAGTTAGATTATATGAAGGTTGAAAGTATGGTAAAATTTGCTCTACAATCTGAAGAGCATCATCATTCAATTTTGCGTAAATATTTAATTCAAATTCCATATTATATGGAACTGGCATGAATGATTTTTTAATCGTGCCATCACCATTTGGTGCAGGACTAATAAACTTTTGAGTTGTAGTTACTTTTCTAGATGAATCGTATTGTAATCCAGTAAACTCAAATGACATTCTTGGTAATGTTATTTGAGTTGTCTTATTTAAATCTTCAGATTGTTCTAATCTTGCAAGAAATTTTTGTTGAGGTGCATATGCAAGTGGAACACCTTCTGTCGATGTTACTTCACCAGCAGCATTTGTAGTCTTTATAATGATATCGTTAAAGAGCGTACCAAACCCAATAATAGTTTTTCTTAATATTTCGTGGTAAAAATAATCAAACATAATAGTATTCTCTTAAATTAAACTCTTCCAAATGGGTTTTTCTCTGTGAAATCTAAAATATCATCTCCTTCAGATTGAATTCTATCATTTTCATCATAAGAACCTGATGGATTTGTTTCTTCAGTCGTAGAAGATTCTTCAGGAATATTATAAGTATTGTCAGAAATCAATGGATTATCTGTGATAGTATTTAGTATTACAATTCTGTGTTGTGCTCCAGAATTTTCTCCAGTAATAACTTCTCCATTGATAAAATCTCCAGTTAAGTTTGAAAGTCTTAGATCTTTCGTGCCAACATTCCAAGATTTAACAATACCAGTATTTCCTGAAGATCCTGTTACAGTCTCATTAAATTCAAAATTACCACTTCCAATTTCATTTGGTTGACCAAAAGTAATTGACGGTGCAACAGTATATCCAGAACCAGGATTAGTAATTCTTACTACGGAAATGGTATTGCTGGAAGATATAATTGCTCTACCAGTTGCAGTGGTTCCTGCTCCAGGTGGTGAAGAGAATGTTACAGTTGGTTCTTCGACATAGTTTGATCCAATATCAGTTATAGTTACAATACCAACAGCACCCTCATCAATAATTCCAACAGTTGCCGCAGCACCAACACCAGTTGTTTTTCCTGTAAATGTAACTAATGGGGCAACTGTATAACCTGCTCCAGGATTGACTAATTCAACACCTTGTATAGCAAGGAATTGATCTCCACCAGAACCAAATGTAGTTCTTCCAGTGACAACACCAACTGCATTCACACCATCACTAGGAGCTGTAGATAACCCTAAGGTTACAGGAGCATTAAATCCATATCCTTTATCTGAGAATGTAAATAGTGATAGGGCTCCATTTACAATACCGGTAAATGCAGCAGCAGTTTGTCCAATACCAGATACTCTATATGTTTGAATATATCCTTGATCTTTGAGATTATCATCAATCTCTTCTACACCAGTATTAACAACCTCTGAGGAATATCTGAAGAGTTCACACCTCAATTCATAAACATAATTTTTCTGGAGTTGATAAAAGGGTTGCTCATGCTCAACAAATTTAATTTCAAATAATCTATCACCAAATGGGAAATAAATTAGATCACCTTCTTTTGGTCTAGTTGCTAATTCAATATTTGGAAGATCTTTAATTAAAGGTGTAATATAGTTTTCGTATCTATCTCTTGATATAATTAATGTCAAATCATCCAGATCTTGAATACCAAATTTAGATAATATTGTTCCTTGTCCATCATATCCATCATAATTATTGACATATGCTTCTATGGGATATGCATTATTAAATTCTGATTGAATTACTTCTTCTATTACG
>Ga0160423_10001979_pt1 | contig 17156 bp, 13 predicted proteins | sample CRUFie14St8metaG_FD_108191 | JGI IMG/M metagenome (GOLD analysis project Ga0160423, IMG submission 108191) | Marine microbial communities from the Costa Rica Dome - CRUD Field 142mm St8 metaG | ecosystem: Environmental > Aquatic > Marine > Oceanic > Photic zone | place: Costa Rica: the Eastern... | reverse complement strand
TTAGGTTATTTTATTCTTGCCTGTAATAGAAATCAGTACGAAATAATAATGGCTAACATTATCATTTATTCAGATAAACTTAAGATAGAAGATTATATAGAATTAATAAATTCATATTCAGAACAGAAGATTAGAGATACTTATTTATCTATTCTTTCTAGTGAATTTTTAAGTGAAAAAGAGCGTTCAGGGCTTGGTTTTATTACAACTCGAATGAAGTCAGATAATCCTTTAAAGTATAATTTTTATGAATTAAGTGAAAATAAGATGTTGTTTACTTTTAGTGTTATGCTAGATCGATAATTAATCTATTATGAAAAAAAAGAAATTAAATATTGTATATTCCACAAATCCAAATTTTGATTATTCTTATGAAGATGGTGAACATGAAGAAGTAGAAATATCAAATGATAAACAACGTTTATATGTCTCATTAGATAGAAAAAGACGAGCAGGAAAAGAAGTTACTTTAATTGAAGGTTTTATTGGTTCTAATGATCAATTAAAAGAGTTAGCAAAATTACTTAAAAATAGTTTTGGTGTTGGAGGGGGATATAAGAATGGTGATATTTTTATTCAAGGTAATTTTAAAGAAAAAGTATTTAATTTTTTAGTGAAAAAAGGTTTTAATGTTAAGAAAAAAGGAGGAGTCTAAAATTATTAAAGTTTAATTTTAACTATATAATTTTCTAAGAGAAGCGAAATACTTTTATCTTTGTTACAATGGAACGCCAAGTGATTCTTAATTCAAAACACTTTGAACTGACGATTAATCGCCTCTGTTACCAACTCATAGAGATTCATGATGACTTTTCAAATACCGTTTTAATTGGTTTACAACCTAGAGGCGTTAATCTTCTTACCAGAGTTAAAAAACATTTAGAAACAATTTTAGACAACAAAGTTGTTTGTGGAAAATTGGATATCACTTTTTTTAGAGATGACTTTCGTCGAAGAGAAACATCACTTATTCCAAGCACTACAAACATTGATTTTGTAATTGAGAGTAAAAATGTTGTTCTAATGGATGATGTTTTGTATACTGGGAGAACAATTCGTTCAGGTCTAGATGCTATGTTAGCATTTGGGCGACCTAAAAAAGTTGAATTATTAGCATTAGTTGATCGGAGATTTACAAGAGACTTACCTATTCAAGCAGACTATGTTGGAAAAACAGTAGATACACTGGTTTCTGAACGTGTTGCAGTTGAATGGGAAGAAGTAGAAGGAGAAGATAAAGTAGTACTTTTTACACCTGATATAGATGGATAGTTTAAGCGTAGAACATATAGTAGGCATTGAAGATCTGACTAAAAAGGATATTGAAATTATTTTTAAAACAGCAGACGCTTTTAAGGAAGTTATTAATCGACCAATTAAAAAAGTACCATCATTAAGAGATATAACTATCGCTAATTTATTTTTTGAGAATTCGACTAGAACTAGACTATCTTTTGAATTAGCTGAAAAAAGAATGTCGGCAGATGTGGTTAATTTTTCAGCTTCAAGTAGTTCTTTAAAAAAGGGTGAAACACTTATTGATACAGTGAATAATATTCTTGCAATGAAAATTGATATGGTAGTGATGAGACATCCTATACCTGGTGCTGCTAAATTTCTATCTGAACATGTTGATGCTAGGATTATTAATGCAGGAGATGGTACTCATGAACATCCTACTCAGGCACTTTTAGATGCATACTCAATAAGAGATAGATTACGTTCAGTTCAGGGAAAAAGGGTTGTCATAATCGGTGACATTATTCATTCTAGAGTTGCTTTATCTAATATTTATTGTCTTCAAAAGCTTGGGGCTGAAGTTATGGTTTGTGGTCCAACAACATTAATTCCTAAATATATTCAAAAATTAGGTGTTAAAGTTGAGAATAGTTTACAAAAGTCATTAGAGTGGTGTGATGTTGCAAATGTTCTAAGAATTCAACTAGAGCGTCAAGATATTCAATATTTCCCATCACTTCGTGAATATTCTATGCAATATTGTTTAACAAAATCAATGATTGATAATCTTTCTAAAGAAATTGTAATAATGCATCCTGGTCCAATTAATAGAGGTGTTGAAATAACTACTGATGCTGCGGATTCTCAACAATCAATTATTTTAGATCAAGTTGAAAATGGTGTGGCGATTAGAATGTCTGTGATTTATTTATTAGCTTCTAAAATTAATAGGGAGTAGATTATTTTAATTAAATTTGGGATAAACTCACTGATAATGGATTTTATAGTTAGTAAAAATAATGATATAGCTATTGTTACAACAAATGTAGGAAAGTTGAATACTACCAATTCCTCTTCTCTAAAATCTGAATTAGTTCTTTTGGGTAAAGAAAATATCAATAAAATTGTAATTGATATGTCTTCCACTAAATATTGTGATTCTTCTGGTTTAAGTGCAATACTTATTGCTAATCGTCTGTGTAAAGATAATGGTGGTAAATTCTTTTTGTGTGGGTTAATGCCAAATGTTCAAAAGTTAATTGAAATTGCTCAATTAGACAGAGTTTTGAATATTACAGTTAATAAAGAAGACGCATTAGCTAAGATATAATTTTGTGCATTTTTCAGTAACTATTTTAGGAAGTGGTTCAGCCTTACCAACTAAAAGAAGGAATCCAACGTCACAATACGTAGAGTGCAATGGTAGATATATCCTCATAGATTGTGGTGAGGGTACACAACTTCAGATTCGTAAGTTTGGGGTTAAATTACAACGAATTGATTATATATTGATTTCTCATTTACATGGCGATCATTATTTTGGTTTGATAGGTCTTCTAAGTTCAATGCATTTATTGGGAAGAGTTAAACCTATTAGTATATATGGGCCAAAAGGGTTAAAGGAGATTATAGAACTTCAGTTAAATTATGCTAAATCTACTTTAGGATTTGAATTACATTTTTTTGTTTTGGATACTAAGTCTGATGGTTGTTTTTTTGAAGATAATATTATACGTATATATCATTTTCCACTTTGTCATACTGTTCCAACTATTGGGTATTTAATAAAAGAAAAAAAAAGAAATCTAAATATAAAGAAAGAACTTGCAGTTTCTGATGGTGTTAAAATTGAATACATGAACACTTTAAAAAAAGGTAGGGATGTTATTGATGAAAATGGAAATGTTATATCATTTAAGAAATATACTGATCCTCCATTAGAACCAAGATCCTATGCTTTTTGTTCGGATACTAATTATAATGAGGATTTAATACCATTTATTGCTAATTCATCTACTCTTTATCATGAAGCTACTTTTACGGAAGAGTTTATTGAGCGTGCTAAATCCACCCTTCATTCAACAGCTATTCAGGCAGCTGTGATTGCAAAAAAAGCTAAAGTTAATAGATTATTAATGGGACATTTAAGCGCACGTTATAATACAGGAGATTTACATGTTTTGGAAGCTAAAACTATTTTTGAAAATTGCGAAGTAGTTGAAGATGGTCTAACCTATTTTGTATAGTCACAGTTTTTAACTGAAAAAAGTGAATAAGTTCTAATTTTTTTAATTAAATCCATTTTGTTTGTTGATTATATTTGGAAGTCATCCAATAATTCTATCTAAAATGGGACAAAATCAATATACTGAAGAGAATATACGTTCTTTAGATTGGAAAGAACATATTCGTCTTAGGCCTGGAATGTACATTGGTAAGTTAGGTTCAGGATCCTCAGCTGATGACGGAATATACATTTTACTTAAAGAAATTATTGATAACTGTATTGATGAGTTTGTCATGGGGAATGGTAAAATTATTGATGTTAAAATTAATGATGGTATTGTTTCAGTTAGAGATTATGGTCGAGGTATTCCTCTAGGTAAGGTCGTAGATGTAGTTTCCAAAATTAATACTGGAGGTAAATATGATTCTAAAGCTTTTAAAAAATCCGTTGGTTTAAATGGAGTTGGTTCCAAAGCTGTAAATGCATTGTCGTCCTATTTTATGGTTTATGCTGTTCGTGATGGTGAAAAGAAGTCAGCAACATTTGAGAGAGGTGTTCTAATTGATGATTCTAAAGTTGTAAATACTGACGAAAATAATGGGACATATGTTGAGTTTATCGCAGATGAGATGGTTTTTAAGAAGTATAATTATAAAAAAGCTTATCTCGAAAAGATGATATGGAATTATTGTTATCTAAATAGAGGTTTGACTATAAAGCTGAATGGTGAAAGATTTTTATCTAAAAATGGATTGAAAGATTTATTAGAAGATAATATGGATGGGGATCCTTTATATCCCATTATTCATTTAGAAGGTGATGATATTGAAGTAGCTTTTACTCACGGAAAGACATATGGTGAAGATTATTATTCTTTTGTGAATGGTCAGCATACAACACAAGGTGGAACTCATCAGAGTGCTTTTAGAGAATCTGTAGCTAAAGTTATTAAAGATTTTTATGGTAAGAATTATGAGTCTTCGGATATTCGACAGTCTATCGTTGCTGCTGTCTCTGTTAAAGTTATAGAGCCTGTGTTTGAATCTCAAACTAAGACTAAGCTTGGTTCATTAGAGATAGAACCTGGAGGTAAGTCTATGCGTGCATTTGTCAATGATTTTTTAAAAGAAAAATTAGATAATTTTTTGCATAGGAATCCAGAAATAGTTGAGATTCTTGAAAAGAAAATTAAACAATCTGAAAAAGAAAGAAAAGAACTATCTGGTATTAGAAAAATAGCTCGAGAAAGAGCCAAGAAAGCAAATCTCCATAATAAAAAATTAAGAGATTGCAGGATTCATTTAACAGATTTGAAAAAAGAAGAACGAGAAGAAACGATGTTATTTATTACAGAGGGAGACTCTGCAAGTGGTTCAATTACAAAATCTCGAAATATTAATACTCAGGCTGTTTTTTCTTTAAAAGGGAAACCTCTTAATAGTTATGGATTAACAAAGAAAGTAGTTTATGAAAATGAAGAGTTTAATTTGATTCAAGCAGCTCTTGATATAGAGGAAGGTTTAGATGATTTACGTTATAATAAAATTGTAATAGCAACAGATGCTGATGTTGATGGAATGCATATAAGGTTATTATTGCTTACATTCTTTTTACAGTTTTTTCCTGATCTGATAAAACGAGGACATGTTTATGTTTTAGAGACTCCTTTATTTAGAGTTAGAAATAAAGATAAGACGATATATTGTTATTCTAATCAGGAACGAATAAAAGCAATAAATGAATTAGGGAGAAATCCAGAAATCACCCGTTTTAAAGGTTTAGGTGAAATTTCACCAAATGAGTTTAAATATTTTATTGGTGATGATATTCGTTTAGAGCCAGTAATTTTGTCAAAGGAAGCATCAATTGATTCGATATTATCCTATTTTATGGGTAAAAACACTCAAGAAAGACAAGAATTTATTATTGATAATTTGCGAGTAGAAGAAGATTTAAATGACGATCAAATAGAAAAGTTAGATAAAGCATCATAAATATGACGGATAAAAATGAAGAATTAGATGGACAAGAATCTAATTTAGATTCAGTGAGTGATAATATAATTCCTGTAAGTGGATTGTATGAAAATTGGTTTTTAGATTATGCTTCATATGTAATCCTTGAGCGTGCTGTACCTTCCTTATATGACGGTTTGAAACCAGTACAGAGGAGAATATTACACTCTATGAAAGAGATGGATGATGGACGTTACAATAAAGTAGCAAATATTATAGGTAATACTATGAAATATCATCCTCATGGGGATGCCTCTATTGGAGATGCTTTAGTGAATTTAGGTCAAAAAGATATTCTAATAGATTGTCAAGGTAATTGGGGTAATACATTGACTGGAGATGGAGCTGCTGCTCCACGTTATATTGAGGCTCGGATTTCGAAACTTGCTGCACATATTGTTTTTAATCCTAAAACAACTAATTGGATTAAAAGTTATGATGGACGTAATAATGAACCTGATAAATTACCGGTTAAATTCCCTTTATTACTTGCTCACGGAGCTGAAGGTATCGCTGTTGGTATGGCTTGTAAGATTATGCCTCATAACTTTATTGAATTAATTGAGCAATCTATAAATCATTTAAGAGGTAAGAAAGTTACAATATATCCTGATTTTCCAAATGGAGGTATGATAGATGTATCAAACTACAATGATGGGTTAAGAGGGGGTAAAATTCGTGTTAGAGCTAAATTAAGTAAGAAGGATAATAAGACATTACTAGTTACTGAAGTACCTTATGGTACGACTACATCATTGATTGATTCTATTTTAAAGGCTAATGATAAGGGTAAAATTAAAATTAAGAAGGTTGAGGACAATACTGCTGCAACAGCAGAAGTTGTTATTCATCTTGCATCTGGTGTTTCTCCGGATAAATCAATAGATGCTTTATATGCATTTACTGATTGTGAGGTTTCTATTTCAACTAATTCATCTGTGATTGACTCAGAAAAACCTCGATTTATTGGTGTTTCAGAAATATTAAAAGTCAATACAGATAATACTGTTAATTTATTAAAAAAAGAACTTAAAATTCGTTTAGATGAATTACAACTTCTGTGGCATTTTTCTACTTTGGAAAAAATATTTATTAATGAAGAAATGTATATTGATTTCAAGAATTATGATAATAAAGAAAATTTATATGACTATCTGTACAAATCTTTTAAACCTTTTCAAAAGAAATTAATGCGTTTAATAAATGATGATGATTTACATCGTTTAACCCAAATTCCAATGATTAGAATAACTCGATTTGATTCTAATAAAGCCGATGAGAAGATTGCTAGGATTGAAAATGACATACTAGATATAAAATCTAAACTATCTAATTTAATCCAATATTCAATAGATTATTTTAAAGACTTAAAAAAGCGTTTTGGTGAGGGTAGGTCGAGGAAATCAGAAATTAAAACATTTGATTCAATTAATGCTTCTAAAGTAATTATATCAAACAAAAAATTGTATGTTGATTACACTGAAGGTTTCATTGGTTATGGTATTAAAAAGGCTGATTATATATCAGATTGTTCAGAAATAGATGATATTATTCTATTTTTTGATACCGGAAAGATGATGGTAACTAAAATTTCAGATAAAAAGTTTGTAGGTAAAGGAATTGTATATTGTAATGTTTGGAAAAAAAGCGATAAACGTACTGTTTATCATTTAATATATAGGGATGGAAAAGTTGGTCCAGCAATGATGAAACGTTTTAATGTTAATTCAATTACTCGAGATTATGAATATGATTTAACAAAAGGAAGCAAGGGATCAAAGCTTTTATATTTTAGTGTTCACCCCAATGGTGAGAGAGAAGTTGTTACAGTAATTCTTAGATCCCGTCCTCACCTAAAACGTTTGAGGTTTGATATTGATTTAGGAGATTTAATAATTAAAAGTAGATCTGCTAAAGGAAACAGAGTAACTAAGGAACTAGTGTCAAAAATTATTCAAAAAGAAGTTGGAGGTTCAACATTAGCTGCTCGTAAAATATGGTTTGATTCTATAATTGGACGTTTAAATGATGAAAGTAGAGGAGAATTTCTTGGTGAATTTAAAGGAGAAGATAAAATTTTAACTATATATAAATCAGGTGAATATAGGTTAACTAATTTTGATTTGTCTACACATTTTGATGATGATTTATTACATGTTGAAAAGTGGCATCCTAAACATCCATTATCTGTTGTTTATTATGATGGAAAAAAAGATAAACATTATTGTAAGCGTTTTTTATGTGAAGTTACATCTGATAAAAAAGTCATGTTTATTTCGGAAGCAGAGGGTTCATATATGAATATTGTTTCTACATCATATAAACCTAAGGTGCGAATTATTTTTAATAAGTTATTAAAAGCAACAAAAAACATGTCTGATAAGATAGTTTCTTTAGATGATTTTATTGATATAAAAGGTATGAAATCTCAAGGTAATCAACTAACAAAATTTAAAGTAAAAGAAATTATACTTGACCATGAAATTAATGGTGGAGAACCCTGGCCAGAAGAAGAAAATATATCTGAAGAAAAAGTTCCAATTGAAGTTCAAGACGATGTTTTGTCAAATACAGTTGAGTGGGATGTTAAACCTAATGATAATACAAATTCAGACCAAACTAAATTATTTTAGAAATTATTCTTTTGATTTTTTCTTATTGAACTGTTATTTTTGTATCGTAAATTGCTACGCAGATTGATTATTATTATTGGATCAATGTTTTTTGTCAAATCTTTCCGTTTAAATGAATAATATGAATACAATTACTAAAAAACTCTCATCTAATGATTTAATTTCTTTAGAAGAAAAACATGGTGCCCATAATTACCATCCATTAGAAGTTGTTCTAGAAAAAGGAAAAGGTGTTTATGTTTGGGATGTTGAAGGAAATAAATATTTTGATTTCTTATCAGCTTATTCTGCTGTAAATCAAGGACATTGCCATCCTAAAATAATTAATGCTTTAAATACTCAATCAAAAGTTTTAACCCTTACTTCTAGAGCTTTTCACAATAATATTTTAGGTGTTTATGAAAAATATATTACCGAATATTTTGGTTATGATAAGGTTCTTCCAATGAATACTGGAGTTGAAGGAGGAGAGACTGCAAACAAATTAGCGAGGAAATGGGGTTATTTAAAAAAAAATATAAAAGAAAATAAAGCTAGAATAATTTTTGCCAAAGGAAATTTTTGGGGTAGAACATTAGCTGCAATTTCAAGTTCAGATGATCCACTCTCATATGAAGGATTTGGTCCATACATGCCTGGATATGATTTAATTCCATACAATGATTTATCATCTTTAGAAATTGAACTTAAAGACCCAAATGTTTGTGCATTTATGGTCGAACCAATTCAAGGTGAAGCCGGTGTAGTTGTTCCAGATCAAGGATATTTGAAAGGAATTAGAAAGCTTTGTGATAAATATAACGTGTTGTTTATAGCTGATGAGGTCCAAACTGGAATTGGCAGAACAGGTAAGATTTTAGCTTGTGATCATGAAAACATTAAACCAGATATTTTGATTCTTGGAAAAGCCTTATCAGGTGGTGTTTTTCCAGTTTCTGCTGTCTTAGCTAACGATGAGGTTATGATGTGTATTAAGCCTGGAGAACATGGCTCAACCTTCGGCGGTAACCCACTTGCATGCGTTGTAGCTATAGCTGCTTTGGATGTTATTAAGAATGAAAAATTATCTGAAAACGCTGAATCATTAGGTAATTTATTTAGAAAAGAAATGAATCGTATTATAAAAGGTACAAAGTTGGTTAGTGCTGTTAGGGGGAAAGGATTATTAAATGCGATCATAATTAATGATACACAAGAGAGTGAAACAGCATGGAAATTGTGTTGTCAGCTCAAAAAAAATGGTTTATTAGCAAAACCAACTCATGGAAACATCATTAGATTCGCTCCTCCATTAGTCATGACAGAGAAAGAACTTTTAGAATGTATTAATATTATTGAAAAAACAATCAATGAATTTCATTAAAGTTTAATTTATAAATAAATTTTATGGGTAAAATTAGATTTGGAACAGATGGATGGAGAGCAATTATAGCTCAAGAATATACGGTAGATAATGTTGCTCGCGTTTCTTTGGCTACAGCAAAGTGGGTTAAGTCAAATTATGATAATCCAAGTATTGTAATTGGACATGATTGTCGTTTTGCAGGTGATCTTTTTATGAAAACTGCTGTGAAGGTTTTTGTTAATGAAGGAATCAATGTTAAAATGGCTATTGGTTTTGTTTCAACACCTATGGTATCTTTAGGTTCCGTCAAATTTAATGCTTCTATAGGTGTCGTCATTACTGCGAGTCATAATCCACCTGCTTATAATGGTTTTAAATTAAAATCAGAACATGGAGGTCCTTTATCTCCTAAATTAGTTCAAGAAATTGAGGATATTATTCCCGAAAAAAATACTATTGATTTAGAATTAATTTCTTTGAAATCTGACTTAGTTGAAATTATTGATCTAGAAACAATGTATGTAGAACATGTTAAGGAACATTTTGATCTAGAAGCCATTGAGAAATCAGGACTTAATTTAGTTTATGACTCTATGTATGGTGCAGGACAAAATGTTATGAAACGTTTGCTTCCAAATATTCATTGTATTCATGATGATTGGAATCCATCATTCTTAGGGCAATCTCCAGAACCTATAGCTAAAAACTTAAAGGATCTAGAAAATTTTATTTCTACTAATGGTTCAATTGATTGTGCTCTTGCTACTGATGGTGATGCTGATCGTATTGGTTTATATAATGGTAAATCTGAGTTTATTGATTCTCATCATATTATATTGTTATTAATTCATTATTTGAAAAAATATAAAGGCTTAACAGGTAAAGTTATAACTGCATTTAGTACTACTCCAAGAGTTAAAGTAATGGCAGATTATTATGAATTACCTAGTGAAGTTGTTAAAATAGGATTTAAATATATTGCCGACATAATGGTAAAAGAAGATGTTTTAGTAGGCGGCGAAGAATCAGGTGGAATTGCAACAAAAGGTCATATTCCAGAGAGAGATGGTATTTGGATGGGATTAATTATTTGGGAGTTTATGGCTAAATCAGGTAAATCTCTTGATGATTTAATAAATGAAGTATATGAAATTGTTGGTCCATTTAAATTTGAACGTAGTGATCTTCATATAACAGAGGAGTTAAAGAGAAATATTATTTCTAATTGTGAAGCTGGTAAATATCAAGAATTTGGTAAATATAAAGTTAAGAATATTGCTACTGTGGACGGATTTAAGTTCTTTTTTGATGAAAATCGTTGGCTAATGATTCGTCCTTCTGGTACGGAGCCAGTTTTAAGAACTTATGCTGAAGCACCAAATATAAAGGAGGTTAGAGATATCTTAAGTATATGTGAAGAGACTATTTGCAATTAAGTTATGGCTGGATCATCATTTGGTAAAATTTTTAAGATAACCACTTTTGGTGAATCTCATGGATATGCTATCGGTGGTGTGATAGACGGTGTTCCTGCAAACATTTCTTTAAACATTAAAGAAATTCAATACGAATTAGATAGAAGGAAACCAGGTCAATCAAAAATTGTAACTGAGAGAAAAGAGTCTGATTTAGTTAAAATATTATCCGGTATTTTTGAAGGTAAGACAACAGGAACTCCTATTGGTTTTCTTGTTAAGAATAAAGATTATGATTCTAATGATTATAGTTATGTGAAAGATTCATTTCGACCTTCACATGCTGATTTTACATATGAAAAAAAATATGGCAATCGTGATTATAAAGGTGGTGGGAGATCTTCTGCAAGAGAGACTGTATCACGTGTAGTCGCAGGTGCAATTGCTAAACAAATATTGAATCATATTGGTATAAGTATAGTTGCTTATGTGGATCAAGTTGGTAGTATTAAATTAATAGATAATATTAATTATAATGAAATTGATCAAAATAATGTTCGTTGTCCAAATGCTCATATAGCTAAGAAAATGGAATCTTTAATCAAAGAAGTTAAGAAAAAGGGGGATACTATTGGAGGGAGTATAAGTTGCGAAATAAAAAATGTACCTATTGGTCTAGGTGAACCTGTATTTGATAAGCTTCATGCTGAGTTAGGAAAAGCAATGTTATCTATTAATGCAGTAAAAGGTTTTGAATACGGATCTGGATTTAAATGTATTGAAATGTATGGTTCAAGTCATAATGATTCTATTCAATCTGATGGAACTACAAAAACAAATAATTCTGGAGGTATTCAAGGGGGAATTTCAAATGGTATGCCTATTAAAATGCGTATTGCCTTTAAACCAGTTTCATCTATATTACAGGAACAAGATTCAATTAACAAAAAAGGAGATAAAATAAAAATTATTAATAAGGGCAGGCATGATTCCTGTGTTGTTCCTAGAGCTGTTCCTATTGTTGAGTCTATGGCTGCTATTACTATTTTAGATTTTTATTTAAGAAATAAAACTGTAAAAATACAGTGATTTTTCTTTATCATGTCTCATAAAATTTCTATTATATTTATATTAAAATTTTACAATATGATACAGCGTGTTCAAACTTTATATTTAGTTATAATGATATTATTTTTGTCCTTTGTGACATTTGGTAGCCCATTATTTAGTTTTGTAAATGACTTATCAAGATTTGAGTTTAGTTCATATGGAATTATAGAGTATTCTGTTAATGGAAGGGGTATATTGGATGAACAGTTTTATCCTTTTTTTATTGCAACAATTTCATTGATATTGATGGGTTTTTTGACGTTAATGTCATTTAAAAATTTAGAGCGTCAATTTAAACTAGGTAGATTAGTTTTCTTTATATATTTTTTCATGTTGGTCTCTGTCATTGTATTATCAATCTTTGGAGATTCATTTTTGAATGTTTCTATCAGTCATAGAGAAATGGGATTGGGTTTTTTCTTGTTTGTATCAGGTTTCCCTTTTTCTTTTCTAGCAAATACAGGTATTAAAAGAGATAAGAAGTTATTGGATTCTTTAGATAGACTTCGTTAATTTATTACATGAATTATTTGTCGGTTGAAAATCTTACTAAATCTTTTGGAGATAGAACTATCTTTCAAAATTTAATTTTTGGAATTGATAAAGGTCAAAAAGTTGCTATAGTAGCTAAAAATGGACAAGGTAAAACTACTTTACTTCGTTGTATTTCAGGAAAAGAATCAATTGATAATGGTCGAATTGTTTTTAGAAAAAACTTAAGAGTTGAATTCATGCAACAGTCAGAAAATCTAGTAGGTTCTAATACAATATTAGAGGAAATATATTCATATGATTTGCCTGAATTTAAAGCTCTTAAGGATTATAATTATGCTATAAGGATAGGGGATGAAAAGCTTATATCTTCAGCTTTTGAAACTATTTCAGAATTAAATGCTTGGGATATAGAAACACGAGTAAATCAAATTCTTTCCGTTCTTAAATTTACAGACTTTAATAAGTTTATTGATAAGTTATCTGGTGGTCAGAAAAAACGTGTTGCATTAGCTAAGATTCTTATTACAGAACCAGATTTTTTGATTCTGGATGAGCCTACGAATCATTTAGATCTTGATATGATAGAGTGGTTAGAAGATTATTTATCGAAATCTAAATCTACTATATTAATGGTTACCCACGATAGATATTTTCTAGAAGTTGTGTGTGATACTATTTTAGAGCTTGAAGAAAAATCAATATTTAAATATAAAGGTAATTTTAGTTATTATTTGGAAAAGAAATCAGAGCGTCAAGAGCAATTAGCCTCTGAAATAGGTAAGGCGAAAAATCAATTTAAGAAAGAATTAAAGTGGATTAGACGCCAACCTAAGGCTCGTGGAACCAAACAAAAAGCTCGTATCGAAGCATTTTATAAAACAAAAAAAATAGCAAATCAAAATATTGATAATGATCAATTGGAGATACCTGTTAAAATGGAACGTTTAGGAACCAAAATTCTTGAATGTCATCGTTTGAACAAGGAATTTGATGATGTTGAAATAATAAAGAATTTCACCTATACTTTTAAACGTAATGAACGTTTAGGTATTGTTGGAGATAATGGTACAGGTAAAAGTACTTTTCTCAATATGTTAATGGGAATTGAGAAACCGGATAGTGGGAAAATAGTTACAGGTGAAACAGTTGTTTTTGGATACTATAGTCAAAAATTATTAGAAGTTGAGAAAGATAAAAAAGTGATTGATGTTATTCGCGATATAGCTGATTATATTCCACTAGAGAAAGGTAGAGAAATGTCTGCAGCTCAATTTTTAGAAAAATTTTTATTTCCTAGAAATATGCATCATAATTTTGTTGAAAAGCTTAGTGGAGGTGAAAAAAGAAGGCTTAAGTTAATGACGGTTTTAATGAAGAACCCGAATTTTTTAATTCTTGATGAACCAACTAATGATCTTGACATTTTTGTGATGAGTGTTTTAGAAGATTATCTCAGAAATTTTAAAGGGTCTTTAATAGTTGTTTCCCATGATCGTTATTTTATGGATAAAATGGTAGATCATTTATTTGTTTTTCAAAGAAAAGGTGAAGTAAAAGATATTATTGGAAACTATACTGTATATAGAAATGAAAAGCAAATAAGTAACTCTATTTTAAGGAAAAAGGAGCAAGAAAAAAAGTTAAAATTATCTTCTCAATCTCAAAATAATAAAGAAAAAAATAACCAAAAATTATCTTTTAAAGAAAAGATGGAATTTGAAAAAATAGAAAAAGATATTGATTCTTTAGAAGCTGAGAAGTTTAAGTTGACTGAACTTTTATCTATTCCTAATACATCTAGTGATGATTTGATGAATTATGGTACACGTTTATCTGAAGTAATATCTGAGTTAGAAAAAAAGACAGATCGTTGGTTAGAACTATCTGAATTAAATTAAAAAGGCTAATCAGATTATTAAGTAGCCTTTTTCGTGTTATTTAATTATTAAACGTTTAGTATAAGTATTTTTATTTATTTGAATTTTTAAAATGTATGAGCCTGTCTCTATATTCGACACATTAATTTGTTCAGATGTATTAATAGTATTGAAATAAATCTTTTTTCCTTCTAAAGAGTAGATAGAAATTTTCGCTTTGTTAGACTCAGACTTAATATTTATAACATTTGATGTTGGGTTTGGATAAATAGTTATATTTTTTAATTCTGTATTATTAATTGAAGCACAATCATTAACCATTATATCTGCTGTTTGTATTGCTGTACACATATTTGAATCAGTATAACTATATGTTATAGTATGAATACCAGTCCCTGCAGTAGTTGGATCGAAAGTGTTACCAATAACACCATTTCCAGAGAATAAACCGCCTGCTGGACTAGCATTTAAAGAAAAAGCATCATCATAATTACAAACAGTATCTAAAGGATTGAAAGTAACTGTAGGTAGTGGGTTGATTGTAATTGTTACTATTGATGAATTACCTTCGCAAGTTGATCCACCAAAAAGTGTTTCTGTAGCGTAATAATTTGTGCTACCTATTATATTTGAAGGAGTAAATGTACCTCCAGTTCCAATATTTGTAGTTAATGCAGGGTCTGAATACCAATTTATTTGACTGCCTGGGGGAGTTGAAATAAAAGAATTAATAGGGAATGGATTATTTGCAGTTGCATTATTCGTTTCACCATCTAAAGCATTTATACCAGAGAATGTCCATTGTGCGATATCAAAAGTTCCTCCATTTGTTAATGAATAATTGTTTCGATATGCCCAACCATCTAGATATTCCCATGGTTCACCTGAACCATCTGTATTTATATCACCAAATACATCAATAACAACTCCGTTGTGGAACAACTCGATAGCATCATCACCATTTACATTACCAGCTGTAGGATCAGTGTTGTTGGGAAATTGACCAAAGAAGCTTATAAAGTTACTAGTATCTGTTGCTACTGTGTATGTTGAACCAGCAGTAAGAGGAATTGGAGGGAACGTGAATTCTTGACCATCTGAACCTCCGCCATTATTAGCCGATCCAAAACCATAAGAGCTCAAATCTGGAATATCATATACTGCATAAAATTCTATACATTTAGGTAGTCCGCCGGGTAAAGTTGCATCTACAACGCCACTAATTATTAATGAGTCATAAACTGTTCCATAAACAATTATGTCATTTAACATATCTCCATCACATATAGTTTGATCTCCAGATAGTATTGGAGGGTTTGGAGTAGGAGTGATGTTTATGAAAAAAGTAATTACACTATCGCAACCTAATGCATTAGGAATTGTTTGTGTATATGTACCGGAAGTGGTATAAGTAATATTATTTGCTGTGAAAGAATCACAAGATGTTTGATTTACGCTATTATAACTAGGAGAGTTTATAGTTAAATCAATTGTGATTGTTGAATCACAACCTGCTAAATTAGGAATGATTGCAGTATAGAGACCACTAGTGTTGTAAACTGAAGAATCAGGGGCAATATATGAATCACAAGCAATCTCTACTATACTTGATGAAGTAGGCGATAAAACAAATAATGTTAAGTTAACTGTAGAATCACATCCAGTTGAAGAAGTAAATACTTCAGAATATTGTCCTGCAGAAATTAATGATTGAGATCCAAATATATATATTTCACCATCACAAATTGATGTAGTAGTGTTTTCAGTATAAGAATTCACTACAGATAAATCAAGTGTAACAGTGGAATCGCATCCATTAGTAGCAGTAAATATTTCAGTATACTGACCAGTTGAAGTTAATAATTGAGATCCAAATGTATATGCACTTCCATTACAAATTGTTACATTACTTGCTTCATTGTAATTCGAGTTTATTGTTAAGTTAATTGTAATAATACTATCGCAATTTGCAGAATTAGGAATTGTATCCGTATATGTACCAGTTGTTGTCCATGTATTCAATCCACTTGGTGAATTATAAGAATTACAAGAAATCTCATTAATTGAAGCATAGGTATCACAAGATATACTACAAGAATCTATATGTTGGTTAATATTAGTCCAATAATTTTGAGATTCTACAATCCATTCGCTTGAAGCTGCATCTGTTCCAAAAGAACCAAGTTCATTTGGATTTCCGGAACATACAGTTGATTTTCTAATTAACGTATGTTCTTTAGTTCCATTACTTATTCCAGCAACTTCCCATCCAGAACCTGGATCACCTTGCATATCACCAACAATATCAATGATAGTGTAGTTTGATGCGGTTGCACCAGCTAAAGTAAGAGCGAATACATCATCGCCATTACTAAGATATGTAAATGTTTGGTTTGTAACAGCTTGAATAATTGGGTCAGCAGATTGATGACCAACTATATATACTTCCCCATCTGATAGGATGGTACCAACAGGAAATGTTACATTGTCGGGATAATCGAATTCTCCAACGTTATCACATCCATTAGAACAGGAAGATAATGAATAATTAGATAAATCAATATCACCGCCTGTTCCATTATAAATTTCCAAGTATTTATTATTAGCAGTACCTTCAGCTATTTCAGATATAAATAGAGTGGTAGCTTGAGAAAATGTTATCACAGATAACATCAAAAATATACTTAGCGGTAAAATTTTTTTCATTGTGAATATTATTTTTTAGTAGTTTTTTAACTTAATTAAAATTTTATAATTTTCGACGTTACCTTGTTATCACTTTGTGTGATAATTACTTGGT
>Ga0160423_10001978_pt1 | contig 17157 bp, 9 predicted proteins | sample CRUFie14St8metaG_FD_108191 | JGI IMG/M metagenome (GOLD analysis project Ga0160423, IMG submission 108191) | Marine microbial communities from the Costa Rica Dome - CRUD Field 142mm St8 metaG | ecosystem: Environmental > Aquatic > Marine > Oceanic > Photic zone | place: Costa Rica: the Eastern... | reverse complement strand
CTGGTTCGGACTGCGATCGGCCAGAACACTGTCTAAGCGAAGTCTGTATTCAGGGTGTATGCTGGGGTCCCTGTGAGGTCAACAATGCCCAACATTGCGGTGTGGGGCTCCGCTGTTATGACCAAGTCCATGCCGTGCCAAGCCAGCGAGGCGATTCCAGCCCGACCTACGTAGGACTCCCTGGATGCCAGGAAAATCGCGGCACGGCAAATCCGTGTGAGAGCATGGGGTGCCAAGCCAATGAGATCTGTCTTCTCCGTGCGGATTATACTCGAGAACAATGGACGCGACGCTGTTTCCAGGCGACAGGTCAGCTTAGAGGAGGCGAAAGATGCCAACGCGATGTACAGTGTCGATCAAACTGGTGCTCGCTCGATGGCGTCTGCATAGAACCATGCCAGCCTGATACCAATGAACCTCCATGTATTGAGGGAATGTCATGCGAGAACATCTTGCTGAACTTAGAGCGCACCGATACGAACATGGGTGTCCTCGCCCCGGCACGCGTGTGCCTACCATGAGAGGCGTATGCATGTTCGTCCTCGGTCTCGTTCTCATGAGCCTGAGCTGTGCATCACCCCAGCCAGATGTGGTGGAAGCACGTTTTCCCACCGATACCCCCGATGAAGGTGGTCCTTATCAGGTTTCAGTACACACCTGGGGTCCCGTAGATTCAGTTCAGCTTCTCGTGGATGGCGCCTCATGGAGTGAAGATACCGCATCGGTCCTCGCCATGACATCCACGAAGCCAGATCATTGGGCAGGGTTGATTCCCGGTGCCAAGCAAGGTGAAGTGGTGACGCTCAGACTTCGTATCAATGGACCGGGTGGAACTCTCCTCTTTCCAAGGTCTAGACCCCATACATTCCGGATCCTCGAGTTGGAGAGTGGATGTTCTCCTGAATGCGAGGCCAATGAAACTTGCGTAGATGGCCGGTGCCGCGCTCGGGAAATTTGTTTAAATGACGGACAATGTTTGGCCGGACAACGCTGCGAGAGGGGGCAATGTATCCCTGACCAGAATGAGTGTGACGATAATACCCAATGTCCAGGTGCACTGAGGTGTGAAAATGGCCTGTGCCAACCGGAATGTTCCGATTCAGATGAATGTGATTCGAACCAAACCTGTATTGACGGACTGTGCCAGACACCGCCACCGGATTGCTCGACCAACGAGGAATGCAATACTGGTCAAATCTGTACGGATGGTCGCTGCGAAGATGATGACGGTCTGTGCCCAGGCGGATGCCCTGAGTCTCAATTCTGTGCGCAGACATTGGGTCGGTGCGTGGAGTGCGTGTCCGATGAAGATTGTGGCTCCGGCTCCGTATGCCGACTCCGGGAAAATCGATGCACAGAGCCCTGTGGTCGAGATGCCAACGAACCCAATGATTCCATCGAGGACGCAACGGATATTCGAGCGGAAACGCTGCTGTCCGCACGAAGCTGCTTAGCAGATACAGACTTCTTTCGAGCGACTGATGGCGTAGACTCCCTCAAGATCGTCGGCATTGAGGCACAGCAAACAGGCGTCTTTCTCGTATTCTATGAGGGCTCAGTCGCCATCGAAGAAATCTATGTCGAGAGCGAAGATACACTCCCCCTGCTCTCTCCAGTCTTCTCTGTGACCGCCGCAGACATCGAAGTCGAGTATGACGTTTTCACGTTTCGGGACGATGAACCCATTCAGTGTGAAGAGGATGTATTCGAACCGAATGACGCTCGTAATCTGGCCACCCTCATCGGGTCTCAGGGTGCTCTCGTCTCCGCCAACCTTTGTCCAGACAATATCGACTGGTTTGGAGTGCGACGACGGCGGCGGGACGGACCGGGCGAATTGGTGATCAAGACCATCGGTCCCTCACTGGATATTGAATTACAAAATTCCGAGGGCGAGCCACTTGAAGACATACGACTCACAGGCTTTCCCAATCCGGTCAGGCTTGAAGACAACGGTCCGTGGACGGTTCTTAATTACGGAGACCCACGTGAGACCGTGTTTTTGAATGTCGACTGTCGATTGTGTGGAAATGTTGGGACCCCATATTGGATTGCGAGTCGAGCAGAGCCACAGGATGGAAATTGCCCGGAGGACATCTTCGAACCCAATCAAGGGCCCAACAATGCGGCACTCATCGCACGCACCGGAGACGCCACTGAATTGCCGGACATGACGGTCTGCGATCACGATGAAGATTGGTACCTGATCGACAAAGTGAATGACAGTTCATTGCGCTTCACCATCGAATTCGTCCGTCAAAGAGGGGATATCGACCTCTTTCTATACTCAGACAGTCTGGAATTAATCGACTACGACATCGATGGGTCGGGTGAGCACCAAGTGTTCATCGACGCTGCACTACCTGAAGGGACGTACTTTGTCCGCGTCGCCCTGTTCGGAGGGGGCCGGCACACCTACACGGGGCGTATCCAACCCTAGCTGAGCATCTCAAGGAGACAGAATTCATGTTCAAACGATGTACTCTCATTCTCTGTATGTGTATTCCAACCATCGCCTTTGGCTCAGATACAGATGATCGACACGATAGAGCCTCGCAAGCCGCATCTATCACGCAATGGTCTAAGATAGACACTCGAGGGCCTGCCCATGGAAAGGCGAGGATTCAGCTGCTCGCTCAGGGAGACAATGCATTCGTAGGCCGCCTCTGGCTGGCTCCAGGTGCTCAGGTCCCCCTCCACCATGATATCTCAGAAGAGTATATTATTTTTCTCAGTGGAGGCGGTGCCATCACCATTGATGGGGTGACGACCCGGGTGCAAGCAGGCAGCACAGTCTTCATGCCTGCCAAGGCCAAGGTGAGTTTTGTAAACGGGCCGAACGATACCTATGCAATCCAGATCTTCTCGGGCCCTGAATCTGCACAGAAATATCAATCATGGCCGATCATTTCTCGGCCGTAGATTCTGAAGATGTAGTCCCTAATTGAAAACGTCCACGTACATTTCCTGAGCACGATTGCGAAGCTTCTCTTTCGCTTCCGCATTTATTTGCAGCGCCTCGTAACTCTCCGCCAACCCCGGCGCAGGCAATTCCTTCTTGTGGTATCCACCGCCTACGTACAGAACGAGTTGATCGGCCAGATTCACGACATGCATCAGTTTTTGGAGTTCCGCCTTCGACTCGTCGTCTCGATTACGATAGGCGTCAAGGGTGTGATGGTGACGCGTAATGAACGCGAACGATTCGCCAAGGTCCCACTTTTTCATCAGACCTTCACCGAACACACAATGGTAATCGCGCACCATATCGAGCACTTCATCCATCGATAAGATCTGATTATTTTGTCGCTGAAAAATCTCTCCCAAGACCCGGAGCAAGAAGAGTTCTCCAATATTGTGCATCAGACCGATCAAATACACCTCATCTGGAGTTCCAATACCTGACGATTCAGCCACTTCCTTGGCCAAACATGCTGATATGAATTGTGCTCGCCACATTTTATCAAACACCGCTTTGAAGGCGGGTGACCGAAATTGGAACATATCCTTCATGGCTTCGGTCTGGACCAAATTTCTGACGGCAATATTACCGAGACGAGTAACGCAGTTCGGCAGATCAGTGATTCTTCCCGTCCACATCTGTCCGCCGTATGTGGCGGTATTGACGGTAGCGATTAGACGGGCCGACAAAGACGGGTCTTTCTCGATCAACTTACAGACTTGTTCCGCGTCTACGTCAAGATTTCTGAGCAGCTGATTTAAGTCTTTGATAATTTCTGGGACTTCGGGCAGGTCGATTTTTCCGTCCCGAACTCGCTTGGCGATTTCCTTGACCAGTGCTCTCCCTTTTGCCTGCTGAGCACCGCGGTCTCTATCTTCAACCAAATTGACACCACCCCGGTCAGCGACACGCTGTAAGGCATCGCGCACCGAAGAGGCATCCACAGGCTTGTCAAGCCAATCCAAACAACCACGCTTCAATGCAAACACGACGTCCTCTTTGTCGCCGGTTGCGGACACCACAAAAAAAGGTGGTCCCTTTCGAGCCTCAATTTTGGGCAAAAGCTCCCGATAATTCATTGACTCATTCATGACGTCGATTACCAGGCAATCTACCCCCTGATCACACCGAGCGAGGACGTCTGACTCGGTGGAGGCAAAGACAACCTGAATGCCCAATGATGTTAAAATCTCTTCGATTCGAGCACGTTCTTCCTCATGGGAATCAGCCACGAGTACCGTTCGCTTTATCACCGTTTACCCTCAGTCAAAATAGCCTTATATACATAGGATTCTGAGCCAGCTGACCGCACAAGTCAACGCGATCGCGTCCATTGTCGCCAACCCCAAACGACCAAGAACAAGAAGATGAATTCCGAGGGCGCCTTAGACGAATGAGTAGACGCGACACATCCACATCCTTCAGCAGCCTCCCCCATGCTGTCCGCCATACGATTGGTGGCATACACTCGGAAAGACCAGAATTCCGTGGGGCCAGCCACAACGCCATCTGCATCAAACGCCTCCACCCGCCAGGTATAGCTCTGGCCTTCCTCAACTTCGTCCGTAAGACTGAAGGAAGTCTCGACCTGAGGTGCCCCTCGGCGACACATCTCATCGACACAAAATTCAACCACATACTCGATCTCCGTGCGTTCAGGATCCTCAGAAGGAGACCATACGAGAATGGCACTATCCCCAAAGACGTCCGACCCATTGGCCGGTGATAGATGGACAGGCACACTTGGTGGCGCGTTGACCGCCGATACAAAAATGCCAACGGTGGTTTCCTCAGAAACAGCGCCACGCGCATCTTGAGCCAATACCGCCACCACGTATTCGGTGTCCTCCTGAAGCGGAGTATCGACGGTCCAAGTGGCGGTCCCATCCGCATCGGCTGACACCTCACCGCTATTGGCAACAGTCTCTCCAGCCGGACGTCGAACAGCAAAACGATAGTGAATCGCATCTCCATCTTCATCGACGCTGCCCTCCGCAATCATGCTCGGTGCCAGGGTCGCGACGGTATCGCCATCGGATGGGCTTGAGATCGTAGGACGACTGGGTGGAGTATTCTCTGTATCAACGGAGAGCGTCCAGGGTGCCTCACTCTGTGATTCGGCGCTCACCTCATCGATGGCGACCACGTCCCACCTCATCGTACTGTTTTCGATCAATGGAGGCGTTTCGAAGTGAATTTCCATGCCATTTACTTGGCCTTCGCCACTGGTACGAATCTCACCGTCGGATTCATAGATTCTAAAGATGTATCGAAGCTGATCTTCATCCTGATCCATCGCCAAACCCGCGCGAAGAGTCGGCTGCAAAGTGTCCACTGTCGCGCCATCTGGAGGTCCGATTTTAGGCGGAGCGGTGGGCACACTGTTTTCGGCGTTTGTGCGAAATCGATACGGTGGTACCCATGCTGTGACTGCATCTTGTAAATACACCCGTGTCCGCCACCAATACCATCGGTCCTCTTCCAAGATATCTGCGGGCACATTCCATCGGGTGTCGTCTCCGTCGGCCTGAGCAATCGGCCCACTCTCCACGAGGATCTCTTCCATTTCAGGATCAGACGCCACTTGGTACTCAACCCACAAAACCCCAGGTCGGTCGCTCTCTACAAACTCGGTGATCAACTCGGGGGTGAGCGTCGGTACCCGCTCTCCGTCCGGAGGCGAAAGAAGACGGGTTGCGCTGGGTCCTTCGTATACGTAGGGGTCGGTTCCTTCGACCCATTCCTGCGCGTTATCTCGTCCATCATTATCAGGGTCTGCTTGGGCATCGTCGGGGTCGTTCGGATCAAGGCAGACGCCGTCCGAGTCACACGTCATCAGCTCCCAAGTATCGGGGAGCCCATCGTTGTCCTCATCGATGGGAATGATATCAAAAGACAGATCAGCCTGAGTGGTTCCGCCATCTCCATCATCGATGCGAACCCGAATGATAATCGGTCGGTTCACAAAATCTCGAAAGGTCGGTGTCCAGAGCAATAGACCTGTGTTTTCTTCGATATCGACGCCCGCTGGCGGACCGATCAATGAGTATTGGATCGGGTCATTCTGGCCGGCGGGATCAAAGGCTGGAATCGCCCGCAGATAGGGTTGACCTTCACGAGCATCCGGAGGTTGATAACCATCCGGAAAACTCGGCGGAAGATTATTGATCACGACCGCCGTAGCAGATTCTGTGGTGCCGCCATCTTCATCGGACACCCATACCCGAACGTCATAACGCCCATTGTCATCAGCCATCATCTCTCGTTGGACTAATGGACCGTCGATCGGTGTCGCAGCCTCCTCATCGGGCGCACCATCGCCATCTACGTCCCACAGGATTGTCATTGCATCACCACCCGCATCGGAGACCTCCACCGCCAAACGCAGTACGTCCCCTTCGTTCACCGGTGTGTTGGACGTCAAACGAACGAGCGGCGGGACGTTCACGATCAGTACTCGGGCAGATGCATCGGTTTCATCGGTTCCATCGGAGACATAGGCGCGGATGGTGTATTCACCTTCCTCCGCATACACATGGCGCACAATATTTTCGGGACTCGGGCCATAGTCGACCTGGCCGTCTCCATCCACGTCGAATCGATACACCAGATCGTCTCCGCCTGCGTCTTCACCCACCGCTCGAATCACCACTTCTGCACCCTCATTCTGGGGCGAATCCACAATGAGTTGAAGCGTTGGCACCTCATTTGCGACAAAGATTCTGTGTTCGGCAATGACCTCACCTCCGTCACCATCACGTACTCGGCAGCGAACAGTACGAAGGCCAACATCCTGGAAAACATACGTTTGTTCAGACAGGGTATCCAACCGCTCGAATTGCCCATCACCATCCATGTCCCAATCTAATGAAAGACGGTCAGCGCCGGGGTCTGTAGCCGTGCACACAAAGGTCTCTGATAGGCCTTGGCGAGTGCCAGCTGGGCCATTGAGTTCGGCGACTGGGACGACGTTTCGGACCACCACCTCGACGGTGGCACTCGTGCGACCACCGTCACCATCATCGACCCGCACACCGACGATAAAACGTCCATCGTCGGTAAACTGGACCTGAGCGCTGGGTGATAATTGGCTATCGATATCTTCGACATAGTCGCCATCATTATCGAAATCGAAGGCATAACTGAGTGAGTCTCCCACCACGTCAGTCGCCTGTACGGTGATCGTGGTGATTCCCCCTTCATCGATGGGACTGACAGCCGTCACCGATTCGATTACTGGGCGAATATTGCCGACATTGATGGGCGCCTCGCGAACGCTGCACGCACCTTGACTGTCGCATACACGGACTCGAAAATTTCGAAGGCCATCATCGTCATACCTGACCTGGATCACATCCAAAGCCTCACCCGTTCGGTCAAAGACACCGTCACCATCGATGTCATATGCAAAAGTCATTGCATCGCCGCCCGGATCTTGAGCGAGAACTCGGACGTCAAAAGTTGAGCCTTCCGCGACGCCGGGAGGCGCAATGATTTGCAGAATATTCGGCGCCGCATTGGCAACGATGAAATCAAAGGTTGCCTCTGACCGACCTCCATCGCCATCGGATACGAGAACACGACCGGTATACTCACCATCGAGGCGAAAAAGATGTTCTCCGCGAGCGTTTTCATTGGGCTCTGTGTCCCACCGCCCGTCACCATCCCAATCAAATTGGTAGGTGAGGACGTCTGCGCCCGGATCGAATGCGTCAACCTCGACCTCGAGGACACCGCCTTCTTCCAAATTTCCGGAAGTGGCCACGCCATCGATCCGCGGCTCTACATTGAGCACCTGAACCCGCGCTGAGTCGATGTCGACCTTGCCACCCCCATCCTCAACCCTGAGTCGAATTTGAAACACCCCATCATCCGGAAAGGTATGTCGAAAATTCGCTGTATTGGCGTCGCCAAAATTGAGTTGACCATCGTCGATCAGATCCCAGCCGTACAACAGCACGGGCGTTTCAGTGTCGTAGGAGGAGATCCCGGACATCTCTGTGACCTGTCCTTCGTTGGCGGTATACGGTCCACCTGCATTCGCCACAGGAGAGGCATTCAGAGCATTCACATCGAAATTCACGATACTGTCCCGGACCGCATCGGAGAGATGAGCCAAAACATCGACGGGACGAACGCGGAGGAGACTGTCGAGTTCTTCCAGAGTGTCGTCACGCCTTGGATCTAGAGTCACGATGGTCATGAACGCCACGGTCGTTTCTGGGGGAATCACAACCTCATCGAAATCCCAGCCCACGCTTTCCAAGCGTGGGTCATCTCCGAAATTTTGTCCCACACGCACCGGTTGATAGAGTGCGCCAGCACCATGATTGATCACGCCTACAGAGGGCAATCCACCGAATGCGTTTTCATCATCGATAAGAAACCATCGGTCGGTCATTTCGATCAGTGGGTCATCCGACTGCGTCCTCCAAACCGTATCGAGCCCCGCCTGAAGACCTCCGTTGTTGGGTGATTGTCCACCGGGACTTCCCAGTCTGACATTGACCGAGATAGGCTGATTCGTGTCGTTGGTTAAAACATCCAAATACCTCATGAACCCGTTGGACAATTGAGGCGCAGCCTCGGGCAGGTACACCTGCCGGTGCACCGAAATGCCCGCAAGACGCATATTCGCCAATCGGAGCACCCGTCCATTCAATTCGGTTTGAGGCGCAACACCTCCAGCGGAATACGTCTCTTCTGCAGTGCACGCACCGGCGAGTGCATTTACGTCGGCACGGCGAACACAAAGTTTGGGCCATTGGTCAAGACCTTGGGCCCCCTCAACGCCACCATGTCCCGACGTATCAAATGAATAGGTCAGACCATTGGCCGACGTCAGTGAGATTTGAGACCAGGCGGGCCCTGCGAAGAGCCCACATCCAGACACCCAAAAAATCCCGATGAACAGGTACGCTTTTCGTCTTCCCACGACCGTCTCCCTCGCCAGATCCTTCGCAGATGCTGGAGAGTCTAACAAAGGATCGTCATGATTGTCCGATTTCTTAGGAACTGGGAGGGAGAATGGCTGCCTCGGTGGACTCTCAAAATACGGATAGAGGCCTCCTAATCATTTCATCGGCAATCCTGTGTCTGGCTTGAAAAAAAATGCATCGGAAACCACTTTTTTTTACCGGCGCAAACACATGCTTTCATTCACTTTTCTATAGTTCGCACTGATAACTGGTGGAGCGAGTTCATGGGACGTCTCATGGTGAGGGCAAATCAGGCGATATCTAAGATACCATCGCGTTGAAATTCTTACTTCAACATGATGCTCCGCGAATCGAGACCCATCGATAGTGGATTCTTATCGCTCGGCAAATACCCCGGCCGGGCATGACTTGAGCCCGACACCCCCAGTCGGGCTCATCCTTTTTGGGGGTATTTTTTTTCGGTGAACTCAGTCTTGAACATTCAGGCGCGCCGCGCCCGACTCCCCTTGGATCCACAGATGACCTGACGGGACCCAATGCAGTCGATCTGTGCGCATACCTGGCAATCCATCTGTGATGCCCATCGACATGAAATCCGCTTGGCCATCACTCCAGCTGATACCTAAGTCAGTGGACACAAAGACTCGTCCATCCGTGGGCAAGACAACGACGTCGTGAATTTGAGGACTGGTCAGCCCGTTCTGCAAGTTGAAGTGAAGACTGTCACCATCCGCGAGTGGACGTTTATAGACCCCTGAATCCGTGCCGATCCAAAGATGTCCGTCCCGTGATATGTCGAGAGCACGCACAGACACCGATGGAAGGGTGTCACCGCCGAGTGTCTTCCACTCATTTTCATCGATGGAGAGAATCGCTACGCCACGATCAGTACCGATGTAGAGATGACGATCATGCAGCACAATGTCACGGACATCATTAGACGGTAATGCTCCGCCACTGTTGGCAATGTTTTTGACAACCGTACTCGCTCCTTGCAAACGAATCACACCTGAATTTGTAGCGGCCCACCAGGTACGATCATTCACAGCGATGATCCGACGCAAATCGAGGGGATTGCCGCCAACACCATTGGGCAAAGTATCGATGTCGTACACACTCCACCGTTCATTGGACTCAAGTTTGGCAAAACCTTGCTGACCGAAAATGCACCAGAGAGTATCGCCGTCGCCCTCGGGGGGCACATCGCAATCTGTGGGTGGGGTCCCAAAATCCTCGGTCAACGACATGGGTTCCGTTCCATTGGGAAGGAGGATATCGGCCACCGGACGACCGTCCTCCAGACCAACCATGATGGGTAATTCATTGTGTCCGACCGTCAGCCGAGCCTGCTGACCATTCCCTCGGAGAACCCCACCCGTGACAGACGCAAGATGATCAAGGGGTTCGAGATTGAGGGACCGCGACACAGAGAGGCCACCTGGATTATTGTCATCACCACACACAGCAATCATGACTTCATCGCCATTTCGAGTGATTTTCATGCGCTCGGGGGCCTCACTTTGCGGAAGACCAATGTCTTGGTTCGAATACAAAGTGAACGGACCGGTATACAGCGCATCAGCTGGACGCACGATCACGCTTCCATACGGTTGCAAACGTGACGCCTCCATGGCCACCACAAGCGTCCCGTCTCGATAATGAACGGAATGGACAGCATCGGTGCCAGCCTCTTCTGGAACGCGATCCGAACGTCTCCAAATATCATACCACTGCCCAGCCTGCCGAACGGACATACCTCGATCGGTGATGGCATACACATTGCCCCCACCAGCTTCAATATCGAGAACATTGTCGGATACCAAGAAGCCTTGTCCTTGGACGGGGAGTTGAAAGTCATTCGTATCAGAATCGAAGATAGCAATGCCTTCTGGTGTCGCGATCCACAGACGACCCTCGCCGTAGGCTAACCCGTTGACCTGATCGCTTAATAATCTGGGGCTGCCAGCAACCCGCCAATGATTCCATCGCTCAACGTCCGCGAAGTTATATTCAACAAGCCCGTGGTCGCGGGTCGCAACCCAAACGCGATTCGGCATGCCCTGTTCGATATCAACGACTCGAATGGGGCCTTCCGCTTGAGGAGGCCGCAGATCATCTACGATTTGTCCTAGGGGTTCACCCGCCGATGAGTACCGGCCGATCCCTGCGTCGGTCGCAACCCAGATTTGATTTCGGGCACGCTCGATGACATTCACAGCCGGTGCCTGTTGAGTCTGTTCGTTATATCCCGGTAAATTCGTCTGGTCGAGTGGGGTAAATCGACCCTGACCATCCTGCCGGTACACACCGTTCTGAGTACCGATCCAAAGTGCACCATCGAAACGACGGGCGATATTGATACAGTCTTCATGAGGCGCAGCGCTAAAGGTGGAAAAAAGACCATCGACCTCGAATAACCCCGCAGACATCCCCACCCATTGACTGGTCGAACCCAGAAAGCCCTTTGAGATCGACCGGATCTCCGTGGGCGGCAATGGTGCTCGACCCGCCGGATATGGACGATAGGCGTCATCAATCCGAATCAAGCCGTCGCTTCGGGCACCAAATATCGACGCGCCCGTTGACAGGTCAGACATCACCAGACCGGGGTGATGAGCGAGAACCATCCCATCACTTGACATGAGAACCGCCCCCTCGGACCCCGTGATCCAAACGGAATTCTCTTCAACCTGATAGATACCAGTCAAATCCCCGATTGGAGGCGGAGGTACCAAAGTGTCATCCAGCACACCCGCGACGTAGCGCACCACACCCACCGGAGTAAGCACCCACACTCGACCCAGGGCATCGATCAACAGGGCCCGAATCTCATTCGAGGGAAGTTGGGCATCTGGAATGAGACTCCAACCATTCTCAGTGAGGCGATTGAGTCCACGGTCACTGCCCACCCAAATCTCTGCGTCATGCGCCACGATATCCGTCAGAGTACTGTCCACTCCCGAGGGCAGTTCATGTCGAGGGATGTTAAAGGTGCGGCCGGTTTCAAAGTCAGAAATGCTGATGCCGGCCGACGTGAGCATGTACCAATCAGGTTCACCGATGAACAGACGGTGAATATCGTATGTATTTAATCCTCTTTGGCTGATTTGACGGCCGGCAAAATAATCTCCATTCGCCAATTGACTCACAGTGACCAGACCACCTGCAGTCGCTGCCACCATGAGACCGGCATATTCGTCGTGTGCAACATCATGAACATTGCGGAGGTAGGCACGAATATCGAATTGGGGCACACAGGGCTGTTGGTCGCCTTCACCCGGCATGTACCGGCACAGATCGAGGGCATCATCGACACCATCTGAATCGTAATCACCGACGCAAGCAGCCCCAACATCCGGGACAGGATCGTCCGGGTTTTGAGGCACTTGGTCAGGGTTCGGTGTCAAATGACAGTTATCCCACCAATCCAAAACACCATCATCGTCATCATCATGATCACACGCGTCGCCAAACTCATCACCATCGGTATTGCGATTGATAGAATCCGGCATAAGGGGACAGAGATCATCTTGATCAAGGACACCGTCACCGTCGGAATCTGAGCGTAATGGGTGCGTTCCACGTTCAGTTTCTTGCTCGAGAGTAAGCCCATCTCCATCGGCATCATCATCGCAGGCATCACCCGCACCATCCGCATCAATATCAGACTGGTTCTCGTTGGCCAGGAGCGGGCAATTGTCCGTTTCATTCGGCCAGCCATCACCATCCTCATCATCGTCACATGGGTCGCCCAGTCCATCCTCATCAAAATCCGCCTGATCTTCATTGGGGATATCTGGGCAATTATCCGTATCGTCTGGAATCCCATCTTGGTCCGAGTCCACAATGTCCATGTCGGCCACTCGGAAGTCAGGGATGGATGTATCTCCCAAGGGATCTGCATCAGTCATCCCTTGGTCGCCATCGATCAGACCCCCATCAGTGCTGCCTTCTTCCGCTTTGAACTCCTCAAAATCAAGGGTGCATCCACCCAAGCAAAGGCTCATCAAAAAGCACACAGTCATCCAATTCAATCGACGCATTAGAACTGACCTCCGACCGACAGTACGCCCCCATCGGCGGTCGGTATAAGAACCGTTGAAATACTGCCCTGGCTCTCGGTTCCGGGAGAATCCAGAAAATACCACGTCAATCCACCGGCGACGGTTACGCTCCCCGCGATCAAGAGAAGATTGGTCATGGAGACAAGACTCTGGCCCGTTGTGATGTCCACGGGCGCAATCGGCTCGCCTTTATTCCGTTTCTCATCCAGCTTGCCGTACAAACTTTGGGCCATGATTCCGGTCACGCCACCACCAACGAGTGCGATGCCACCCAGACCCACTGTGACCCAAGGCCATAGATTCGTTGGCGTATCTTCATGAACCAACTCGACCTCCGCCGACCCCTCTTGAATCAATTGAACGTTTACCTCGGTCTCTTGTCCGCTGACGACGGTGACCGTTTGGGACCAATTCTCAAATCCGGGCTTCAACACGACAACCTGGCGTTCACCTTCCCGAACGCGAACGGGTTCGGTGATTGGACTCTGGGCCACCCTCTTTCGATCCACCATCACGTCAGCCCCGCGTTCAGTGACGATAAACCGAAGGCTTCCGAATTGGTCACTGCGCAATAAATCGAAGTGGATTTCCTCATCCGCATCGCCCAGTTTGATCTTCCGCTCAACACTTTCATGACCATTGAGGTCAGCGATCAAGGTGTATTCGCCCGGCATCAAACGAAACACCAAAGGCGTTTCTCCCATCGAACCTTGCGCTCGGTCGTCCACAAAAATCACGGCCCCCGGTGGGGAACTCGATACCTTAATCCTCCGATATTGACCGCCTAGACTGCGCTTTAGATCGCTGATTTTATCCTGGACCTGTGGCGCTTTCTTCGAACCAGGCACAGCCTCGATAAATCGAGTGTAGAAGCGAATGGCATCTTCTGCCTCCCCCGCTTTTTCGTAACACAGAGCAATATTGTAGAGGAGGTTCCCCTTGGGTTTGACCTCAAAGGCCGACTTGAATTGCTCCGCTGCTTGCTTGAAACGGCCTGATTTGAAGGCTGCTTTACCCGCAGACATCGCCTCTGCATACTCTGCGGAAGCGGAAGACTGTGCCGAGACGACATAAATAGGGCTACACACTGCCATGAGACAGACAGCGCCCAATACCCAGCTTCGATGAAAGCAGAGCAATTGACCCGTTTCGCAAATTTGACCCATCGAATGACTCCGAATGATGAGAATCAGTAGACGCCACCCCCCACTGGGTCGGACGACTCGTGGGCTATCCTAATCGAGCGTTCGACTCCGTCGCAACAACCCAACCAAGTGGAGTGTGGGATTCCTCAATTTGAATCTTGCTCCCGCCTCTGAAAGACGGGACAACGTAATGCGTATCTGCCGAGTATGAACATCTTGATTTGAGAGAGCGAGCGCGAAGTGTCTTCGACCGATATATCCATGACGGATGGGCCCGGATGGCTCTTGGAAGTTGATCCTGCGTCCGATGGTTTAAGACTCGACCGCTTCATTGCCGCCCGAATTCCCCGCCTCTCTCGAGCGCGAGCGGCTCGCCTTCATGTGGTGGATATCGACCAGCCTCAAAAAGCACTGCGAAAAAGTACAGCGGTTAGAACAGGACAGAAGATCTGGGCCAGTCGACCGGTTCCCGACCAGTGGCCAACTGGACCCGAGCCGACAGTCTTATACGAAAATGATGGTCTGCTGGTCCTCGATAAGCCTCCAAACTGGGCTGTGCATCCCTCAGCCAGTCGATTCTTATCCACCGTGACCCATTGGTTAAACATGCGCCAATTCGGTCATTACCAACCTGCTCACAGACTGGACGTTGAAACCTCGGGCATACTCGTCTGCGCAGCCCCTCATCGGGTGAGACACGTGAGCGATTGCTTCGCCCAACGTCGGGCTCAGAAAATATATCTGGCTGTGGTCGAGGGTCTGCCCAACGCGCCCGAATGGCAGGTTAAAACCCCACTCGGTTTTGACACACGTACAGGCATTCGGCTCAAGATGGGTCGAGGAGACCTCCCCGCCGAAACCCATTTTCGAGTGCGACAGACAGGGACCACACGGACACTTCTCGAAGCCCGCCCCATCACTGGACGCCAACATCAAATTCGAGTCCACGCTCAATTCAGTGGGCAATCTCTCGTCGGAGACAAACTTTATGGCATGGACGACGGGCTTTTTTTTGCGTCGAAAGAAAGAGCTTTGACTGCGGCAGAGTGGGCGTCTTTGGGACACACTCGACATGCTCTGCATGCATCCCAAATCAGTCTGACATTATGTGATAAAGTCCACACCTTCGAGTCTCCAATTCCCGAAGACATGACGTCCCTCATGACCGAGTAAGAATGCACAGGAACGGACCCGCCCCCGACGATAGTCACCGCTGCCCCCGAGAATACATTGTGGTTTGCCCATCCTGACACCCATGCATCGTCTCGGTGAACGAATTGGCGATTGACAGGGTGCAACCCGGCAAGTACCGTCCGCTCCCGTCATACAATATTTTGCTACGCATGACGGAGCCCCCATGAATCAACGAACCATCAAACATATTTTCATTACCGGTGGTGTGTCCTCATCCATCGGCAAAGGCATTGTGGCTGCATCGGTGGGTGCACTCCTCGAAGCTCGCGGGCTTTCCGTCACACACATCAAGCTCGACCCTTATGTAAACGTCGATCCTGGGACGATGAGTCCCTTCCAGCATGGAGAGGTATTCGTCACGGACGATGGCGCTGAAACCGACCTCGATCTCGGTCACTATGAACGATTCACCAACGCGACCATGTCCCATGCAAGTAATGCCACAACAGGACGCATTTATGCATCGGTGATCGAAAAGGAGCGGAGAGGCGATTTTCTGGGGGGCACTGTACAGGTCATTCCTCATGTGACCGATGAGATCAAAGCGTTCGTCAAGAATGGCGCACGCGGAGTCGACGTATGCATCACGGAAGTCGGCGGCACCGTTGGGGATATCGAATCGCTGCCATTTTTAGAGTCTCTTCGCCAATTAAAATTGGAAGAGGGCATCGGAAATGCCATGAACATTCATGTCACTCTCGTGCCTTTCATCAATGCGGCCGGCGAACTGAAAACGAAGCCCACCCAGCATTCGGTTCAAAAGCTCCGGGAAATCGGGATACAGCCGGAGATCATCGTTGCTCGCTGTGATCGAGAGCTCTCGGCCGAACTGAAACGAAAAATTAGTCTGTTTTGCAATGTGCCCCCCGAAGCAGTGATCAGCGGACGTGATGTGGATAGCTTGTACTCTGTACCCCTCGAATTTCATCGTGAGGGACTTGATCAACTCATCGTGAGCATGTTGAACATTTGGACGAGAGAGCCGATTCTCGACCGCTGGGAAAAAGTCGTACAACAAGTGAATGATGCGACTCAACGCGTCACCATCGGTATCGTCGGAAAGTATGTTGAGAACAGAGACGCGTACAAGAGCCTGCATGAAGCTTTGATCCACGGTGGACTCCCTCATCGCTCCCGGGTAGCACTCCGATACATCGATAGCGAGGACATCGAAAAACGAGGTGCTGCACCCCTCCTAGATGGGGTTGATGGGATTCTCGTACCGGGCGGCTTCGGGAACCGAGGAACAGAAGGTAAAATTCAATCTATTAAATATGCGCGAGAAAAGAGGGTGCCTTTTTTCGGTATCTGCCTCGGTCTTCAGATGGCCGTCATCGAGTTCTCTCGCAACGTCTGTGACTTGCCAGCGGCCAACTCAGTTGAATTCGACCCGACGGGTGAACACCCTGTGGTTCATCTCATGGCTGACCAGCATGATGTCACCCGTAAAGGAGGCTCCATGCGTTTGGGCAGCTATCCATGCAGTCTGAAACCAGGCAGTCGAGCGGCAGACGTCTATGAAAACCATGAAATCAATGAGCGCCACCGACACCGCTTCGAGGTCAACAATGCATATCGAAAGCTCCTGTCGGACAACGGCCTCTCATTTTCTGGGGTCTCTCCCGACGACACTTTAGTGGAGATGATCGAATTGCCCAGTCATCCTTGGTTTGTTGCGTGCCAGTTTCATCCAGAGTTTAAATCGAAGCCATACGCTCCTCATCCGCTTTTTGCCGCCTTCATCAAAGCCGCCATGGAGTCTGAATAATCTCTGTTCGTGCGATGACCCGCCCGCTCAGGCACGGTTTCACCACTCGGTTTATTCGTGGCTGTCGACACCTATTGACCTTAAT
>Ga0160423_10001977_pt1 | contig 17160 bp, 13 predicted proteins | sample CRUFie14St8metaG_FD_108191 | JGI IMG/M metagenome (GOLD analysis project Ga0160423, IMG submission 108191) | Marine microbial communities from the Costa Rica Dome - CRUD Field 142mm St8 metaG | ecosystem: Environmental > Aquatic > Marine > Oceanic > Photic zone | place: Costa Rica: the Eastern... | reverse complement strand
GGTCTTTCACCATCACGGATAGTGTACTTGTTGAAAAATTGTACATTATCTTGAATCCAATCTTGAATCTTCACTCTACGAAAGATATTCTTGATTCGGACGTACTCCTGAGAAGAAGTTTTATGTAATAAATTTGACTGATATAAAATATCAGGTAGTTCTCTAAAGTAAGACATTAGTAACCAACTCCCCCTACAGTAAAATCGCCATCTTTTGCTGCAGCATCATCATAGTCTTCCATATAGATTGGATTAATCTCTTTGAAAATAAGACTCATTCTAACGTGGACTGGTGTTCTATCACTATACGTTGCATAAGTTCCAGAAGCAGTATAATCAACAGATACGTTTTCAACAACACCAACCTTAAATTTATTCAAGAATGGATGTTGTCTCTCACCACCAGCAACATATTGAAACTGGAACAAGTCTGGTGAATTAATGAATACACCGTTTCCTCTCTTGGGAACAGTTGCTTTTTTAATCGTTCTAATAATTTTTTTCACTACTTGTGCTTCAGCAGGTTCTCTTGGTGTAAAGTCAAAGGTGAATGGGAATGACCTAAGAGTCACATTGTTGAACAAGAGTTCTAAGTTTGATTGAAGAATCTGACCAGAAGAACGAGTAATCAGTGACTGTGGATTTACGTTAGCACCAAGTTGATTGAGAGCATTTCCTGCTAAAGCTGTAGTCAAAGCACTTGTTGTTGAATCTCTTAGTTCCAATCCACCAATATTTTTTAAAATATCCATTACTTTCTTAGCACCATCTAGTGGATTCTTAATCAAATCAGCAGATAAAGACATTCCAACTGCTTGAAGTGGATTCAAGGTATCTTCTGAATATCCTACTGAAATAGAATCTGATACTTGCTGTGGAATGGGTAACCAAATATATCTTGCATTTTTCTTTAATGCTTTTTCACCATCATATGTTGATCCTGCTTTATTAAAGTTTTCATTCTTTGTGGGTAGTCTATTAATCCCAGTGACTTTTGTTACACTAACATTACCCTTAGTATCTTCTTCCCATTCTCCAGCAACAATTTTATCAAGACCAAAAACATCTCCAGCTTGAACTTGGTCAAAAATTCTAATAAGAAGCATATCCTGCTCCTTCTCAATCGCTTTCAAAGGATAACGCATCACATCCCCTGGAGGAGGTGTACCAAACATATTTCTCTTTGAAGAATCGGAAAGATTATTATAAATTTCAGTACCCAGATCTAAACCCAAATCTGAATTAAAGTTTATGTTATATTCTGGCATCTGCCTAGTTTTTTAGTTATTTAGACGCTTATTCATAAGAGACAGTCTAAGAACATCATTTACTTCAGAACGGAAGATTTCATATACATCAGTTCCTACCTCACTCCAGGTATATTGTCTTGGTTCTCTCCAGTGAGCACTGAATCCACGAAATCCCCACTGAAATACATCTGTTACTGCTATAAAAGGATTCTGATCGAATGTGATGTTTGGAGTCTTGGCGTTATAAATGAACAGATATAACTTTCCAGGTTGTACTAATCTTACTGGTGTTGGGGTAAGCAGTTCCAAGACTTCAATCATTCTATCGTCTGGATCTGCTAGACCAGTCATATTGTCCACAACAGAACGGATTCTGTTTACATTAGTATCTGTATCTGTTGGTCTTTTCGCCATTAGTTGATACCGAGTTCTTTCTCCGTCATCACTTTGAACTCCCACATTCTGTCTTTACAGAACTCTCTTGCTGCTTCCCACTTTGCCTGATTTTTAGCATACTCATATGCTTCACTCAGATACTTTTTAGTCTGCCTTTTTGGTTTGGGTGGGGGAGAGCATTGTCGAAGTGGTTTGACTTCGATGAGAGATGATTTAATTCTACCGCTAATATCTTTATACTTGATAAAGAAATCTGGAAAATATCTATGGATCTTATTATCAATAGGAGAACGATACGGAATGCAGAACTCTTCAGACTGCCATTCTAATATATTTTCATTCTTATCACAATAAACCATAAATTTGCGTTCCCAAAGAGAACGGTATATGATATTGGTTGGATCACCTTTATATTTCTTTGGGTAAGATGGTTTGTATTTTCCCTTATATGACATCTAAATAACTAAACAATCACCTAAGAGTATTTAGAGTGCCTAGACCATTTCCGAAAAAGATATCGCAAATAAAACCAACATTAACTGAAGTAGCACAGAGTTCTCATTTTGTTGTTCAATTTGGCGGACTAAGTGGGACCTTGAGAGAACATCTCCGTGATAGGGGAATGGATGCTAGATTTATTGCTGATAATCTTAGTCTCCTTTGCAATAGAGCATCACTTCCGGGCAGTGGACTTGCAACCGCAGATGTTATCGGTAACTTCACTGGTGTTGCTGAGAAATTTGCACACACTAGAACTTTTGTCCAAATGGATATGGAGTTCTATGTTGATAACTCATATAGATCTTTGAAGTTTGTTGAACACTGGATGGAGTTTATTTCTGGTGGTGCTGAAACTAATTTAGGAGTCAATCCTTTACGTGATGGATATCATTTCAGAATGAGATATCCAAGTGAGTATAAATGTGATGAAACTAGAATCATCAAGTTTGAAAGAGATTATAAGAGACATATTGAATATAAATTCTTTGGATTGTTCCCAATTGCATTGAATGCAACACCAGTATCATATGAAGGTTCTACATTGTTGAAGGCATCCGCTTCATTTAATTATGATAGATATTATTCTGGACAGTCTCGTTCAATCAATGAATATATTGGAGATGATAATAATTTAGAAATTCCTAATTATGCTGGAAGATTTTCTGAACAAGCACAAAATGTTTTTGGTTCTTCGTTTGATGGGGCATTAAATTATTTCGATGATCTTGGTCTGAAACAATCAAACTTCTTGAATGGTAATTATAGTAATCTTTTTAGTGTAGATCCTAGTACAACTACATTAAGTTCAACTCAAATTTTAAATGCTGTTACAGCAACTTCTACTAACACCACTAAATAATTTTACTGATGTGCATGAATTGTAATGCCTTTACCCAAGATTTCTACACCAACATATGAGTTGGTTATACCTTCGACTAAAAAGAAAATTAAGTATAGACCATTTTTAGTCAAAGAAGAAAAAGTTTTGATCGTTGCCATGGAAAGCGAGGATACAAAACAAATTGCTAATGCAGTTAAAGATGTTATTAAGAATTGTATTATCACTCGCGGAGTCAAAGTAGAACAACTCTCTACCTTTGATATTGAATACCTATTCCTCAACATTCGTGGTAAATCTGTTGGTGAAGAGGTAGAGGTTCTTGTTACTTGTCCTGATGATGGGACTACAAAAGTTCCAGTTGTAATTGATTTGGATTCAATTCAAATTCAACATGATGAAGAACATTCTAGAGATATTAAACTTGATGATGAATTAACTCTGAGGATGAGATATCCTTCAATGAATGAGTTCATTCAAAATAACTTTGTTGTTGCTGATGCTGGTGTTGAAGATACTTTTGGTATCATTATGTCCTGTATTGAGCAGATTTATAATGAGGAAGAATCTTGGTCTGCTGCAGACTGTACTGAGAAAGAATTAAAGGACTTTATTGAACAGTTGAACTCTAAGCAATTCAAAGAGATTGAAACTTTCTTTGCTACAATGCCTAAACTCTCTCACACTGTTGTGGTCAAGAATCCCAACACGGGAGTAGATAATGAGATTGTACTTGAGGGATTAGCAAGTTTTTTCGGGTGAGTATGGCTCATACTGACCTTGAGTCATACTTTCGAATTAATTTTGCCTTGATGCAGCACCATAAATATAGTTTGACAGAACTAGAAAATATGATACCGTGGGAGAAAGAAATTTACCTTGCTTTCCTCCAACAGTATATTGAAGAAGAAAACCTAAAGGCACAACAGCAGAATGGTTGAAATTTCCCCAATATTCGGTAGAGGACCAAGAATGTCCGCTGCTGCCTATACAGGCAGAGCGGTTGCTCCTGCTGCCGTGGAGGATGCTGCTGAGTCTAAGACACTTATTACTAAGAACTCTTTACAACTTGGTGTTGTATCATCTCAACTTCAGGGTCTAACTGCACAGATGCAGTCTCTGACTGGTTCTCTTCAAGTTATTGCTACAAATCTTTCTACTGCACAAGCACTTCAGCAGAGGCAAGATAATCAAGCAATAGAGTTAGAAAATAAATTAGCACAACAAAAACTTAGGGAAGGAAAAGAAAGTTTAATTGAAAAAAAGATTCAAGCAGCAGCATTAGCACCAGCACAAAAGATTGCTAATAAAGCACAATTTACGCTTGGAAGACTTGGAGATTTCTTCACAGCAATTCTTGGTGGATGGTTATTGAATCAAGGTGTTCAAACCTTGAAAGCATTGAGTGAAGGAAATGGAGATAAGTTGAATGAAATTAAAAATAATGTCCTCAAGAATCTTGGTATTATTGCTGGAATATTTGTTGGGATAAAACTGGCGATTGCTGCTATTACAGGAACATTCTCAGTTCTTGGTGTAAAACTACTGGCAGTTGCAGCAGTTGGATTGTTTACAGATCCTGGACAACAATTATTGCAATTTATTATTGATGCTGGTAAAGCAGCAGCAACTTACCTTTTAAATGCTGTTGGTCTTCCATCACCATTCAAACCTGCAGATCCTAATGATGAAGACAGAAATGATGATCCCCCTATAAGTAATGTAGAAGGAAATGATCCACCTGCCCAAGTTGGTGCTGGAAGCACTGAAGGATCTAATGATAATCAAGATAATATAGAACAACCAGAGACTAAAAATCAATGGTGGGACTTTATGGATAAGTTTCCAAATCCTGGAGAAATTATTGGTGATGAAGAAGAGAGTGTTGGTGGAGATACTCTAAAATCTATTGAGTCTATCAAAGGATCTTTTAATACTGCTGAAAGTATTGTAAAAGCAATGGGTGGAGATGACTCAAAACCTAGACAGATGGGTCGCTCTGCAGCAAAGAGGAGAATGCAAAGTGAAACCAAAACTACATTTGATATGGGTTTTGGTGAAGTTGATCTTTCAAAACCAGTTGGATTGGAGGGTAAGGTTGGTGATAAAGTAAAAGATCCAGAAACTTTAGAATACATTAGACAGGAACAGTATATTGGTAAGTATGGAACTCTTCCACCATCAATGTTGGAATCAATGAGTAAGAGTAGAGATGTAGCACGAAGAGTTTCTCAGGCACCAGAAGAACCTGGTGTAACTGTTGTTCCAATGCCCGTTTCTTCTGGTGGTGGAGCACCATCTCAAGCAGCACCTGTTTCTGGTGGACCAATTGGTGGTGTTGAAATGTATGCGACTAGTAATGATGATAACATGTACACCCTCGGTGCTATGTCTAACTTCAATGTGGTAGGAGTCTGATGGCGAAAATAAAAACATCACTACTTAAAAATAGCGACAGCATTGAAGGGATACAAAGTTCAATTAATGCTTTTGGTGCTAGTCTTCGTGCTGCTAACAGCACTTCATCAACCATCATCCGTAGTTTAAATGACAGTAATAAATTAAAAAAAGATGCTATACTTAGAAGGCGTCAACTATTTGGAAAAAGGAGAGAAGCAGTTAGAAGAAGAGAGCAAGAAGATCTGATTGAAGCAGGTAGAGTTCCAGGAATTCTTAGAAGAACTTCTAAAGTAATTGGAAGTAGCACTAAAGGATTTCTTGGAAGGATTATGGACTTCCTTGGAACTATCCTAGTAGGATGGATGGTTACTAATCTTCCAGTCATCATAGATGCTGTTCAAGACTTAATTGGAAGAATACAGCAAGCTGCAGGTATTCTAAAGAATTGGTTCGAAGGAATACAAAATTTCTTTGTTGAATTTACTTCTAATCTTGGTGATATTGCTACTAGATTGATGAGTTTTGACTTCTTTCTTCAAAAAACTCAAATTGATAAAGAACAGGATAAAGTCACTAATGGAGTTCGAAGATTCGAACAAGATTTTAGAAAGATGATCCAGGATTTTAAATCTTTCAAACTTATCGATTATCTTGGTGATGGTATAAAAAAATTACTGGGAATTGAAACTGAAAAGAAAAAAAACCAACTTAATTCTGGTTCCAAAAATCAAGGCGGTCAACCTGATGCTAACATTCCATCTGGAGGTACACTTAATCAAGAACAAATCGCCAGAGCAGCTAGGGCAGCAGGTTTTCCAGAAGACAAAATTGCTACAATGACCGCTATCGCTATGGCGGAATCGTCAGGTGATAGTGGTGCTTTAAATAATAATGCAAATACTGGTGATCTGTCTTACGGTTTATGGCAGATCAATATGATAGGGGACATGGGTCCCGAGAGAAGAAAATTATTTGGTATTAAATCTAATGAGGAATTACTTAATCCTATTACAAATGCTAAGGCAGCATATAAAATATATGAACTCCAAGGATATGGTGCTTGGTCTGTTTATAAGTCTGGTAAGTATAGGGACTATATGGTTACCGCTAAAAAAGCAGCGGCTAGTGCTCTAGAAACACCAAAACCTGAACCAGAAATAACTCAGGTTGATCAGAGTACTAGATATAGAGTTAATGATGATGTTAGTAATATTCTTGGTGAGAAGGCGATTATAACATCAACTATGGGAATGCAGGAGAGTTTTAGAAACGCTCCTCATAAAGGTATTGATATTGCTTGTGCTGCAGGGTTATACATTTCATTAACAGAAGATGCTATCGTGGATGGATCTGTTTATGATAAAGGATATGGATATGTAGTTGATTTGCATGTTCCTTCTCGCGGTGTTCACCTAAGATTTGCACACAACAGTAAGATTCTTATTGGAAAGGCAGGAGAAACTGTTCCAGCAGGAACTTCATTTGCAATCACTGGTAATACTGGAAGGTCTACTGGACCACACATTCACTTAGAAGCAAATAGTGTAGCGTGGACATCAGGAACACCCGATATGGTTCCAGCACCCTATGTCTCTTTGATTCGTTTATCTAGAGTACAATTGAATGCTAAGGTTGATGATGTTCAAAGAATTAGTGGAAAAGGTGGAACTTCACTTAATCTTGAGGGGACAGGAAACAGGACTAATATTGCTCAAGAAGTAACACCCGATAAGAAAGGAACAGTTATTACAGTACCAATTGCAACTGGTGGTGATTCTGCATCAACCTCTCCACAAACTTCTAAAAGTAGATTGAATTTGAATATGCCTACAGAAACTACGTTAAATAGTTTCATCACAAAAGCACTTCTTAGAGAGTTAGAGTACGTATAATGTCTCTGTCCGATCCTTCGATTTATGAAGAAATACTTATCGAATCTAATGATGGGTCAACGACTGTTGACTTAAGACTTGGTGTCCAGTCAATTGATTATTATGAGGACATTTTTTCACCAACAATTACTGCAAAGATAGTTATTACTAACACTGGTAACACTATCAATGGAAAAGGTATCTATCAAGGATTACCTTTGAGAGGTGGTGAAAGAGTATCAATGAGAATTAAAGATAAATTAGATTTTTCGGAAAAGAACAAATATTTTTATGTTTCTAGTATTTCTAATGTAATTAGTAATAATCAATCAGAATCATTTGTTCTTAATCTTTGTTCACGGGAAGCAATCACTAATGAGACTGCTAGAGTTCCTGTAAAGTTCCCAACGTCTTCTCCAATCTCCGTTTCTGCTGAAAAGATAATCAAGGATTATTTGAGAACTCCAAAGACTGTAGAAGTAGATAAGACAATGAACAAGTATGGGTTCATTGGTAACATGAGAAAACCATTCACTGTTCTAACTTGGTTAGCATCCAAAGGTGTTCCGGAGGTTGAAGGAAATGGAACTGCTGGTTACTGTTTTTATGAAACTCAAAGTGGATATAAGTTCAAATCTTTGGATAAACTTATTTCTCAAGAAAAGAAAGAAATATACAACGCTACAGATATTGTAAATCCCAATAAAGAGGCACAGGATTATCAAATTATTAATTATGTGACAAATAGAAATCAGAATATGCTTGAAAAACTTCGTCTTGGCGCATATTCTAGTTTCAGAACATATTTTAATCCATTGAACTTTGCGTTTACTGGTCCAGATAAAGGAAAATTTAGAATAAGTGATTATGTTGACAGTTCAAGAAATCTTGGTGGTAAAATAGAACTTCCAAGATTTGCTGATGATCCAGATAAAACTATTGGTGATGTTCCTACTAGAATAATGACCGGTGTTTTTGACTTAGGGACTCTTGAGATTGGAGTATCAACTGAAAAAAATGCGGATGCTCTTGAATTTCAATCTCAATCATTAATGAGATATAATACGTTATTCACACAAACTTTGACTATTACTATTCCTTGTAATATTAATTTGGAAGCGGGTAATGTTATTGAATGTTTGTTTCCTGCTACAACAACTCAAAAAGTTAAGGAGTATGATCAGGAGCAAAGTGGTCTATATATGATTAAAGAGTTATGTCATCATTTTGACTCAAAAGGATCATACACTTCTGCAAAATTAGTCAGAGATACTTTCGGTCAGTTTAATCCAAATAATAAAGAAAAATAATGTTAGAGGAGTCATTTCTAAAAACTAGTTTTATGGGGAGGGATGGATTCCGCTGGTGGGTGGGACAAATTCCTCCTGAAGGTAAGGATTATGATCTTCAACAGAATGGTGGTGGATGGGGTAACCGCATCAAGGTTCGTATTCTTGGATATCATCCATACAGTCTTGTAGAACTTCCTAATAAGGACTTACCTTGGGCAACCATCTTGATGGGAACCACTGATGGATCTGGTGCCCAGAATAGAGCAACATCAGTTTCTATTGCTCCTGGAGATACTGTATTTGGATTCTTCCTTGACGGCGATAATGCACAAGTTCCTGTTATTATGGGAGTTTTTGGGAGAACCTCTCAAGTTCCAACTTCCGATTATGTTTCACCATTTGTTCCCTTTTCAGGTAATACTGAAAAGGTAGGTAATGATGGTGGTATTGTTGCAAATAGCCAGTCAAACGAACAGAACTCTTTATCTCAAGTTTCTCCTATCGCAACTGATAAGAAAACCGCTGATAGAGTAGGAGAAGCAACGGGTCAGAATGAAAATACAGAAACAGCACTGAAGTCTGCTTCACCTGCTATCGGTCAAAAAGTACAAGCAGCATCAAAAGAAGAAGATAGCACTGTCCGCAGAATAAAAACAGAAGTTAGTAATTTTGTTAGTAAAGTTCAATCGATTACTAATAGTGTAAAAGATGCTGTTGGGAATGCTAGACAAGATGTTATGCGTGAGATTGGTAGTGTTACTGCTAGTATCCAGAAGGGTGCTATGAAACTTGTTGGTGATATGACCAAGAATCTCACCAAAAAGTTAGTTCCAGTATTGAACGGTGGATTGCAAGTTCTTTATGATGGTGTTTATAATACAGTTCTTGCTGCAACAGGAAGTCCAGAAGCAGCAGATATTTCAGGAACTATAGCACAAGCAGCACTAATTTCACCAGTAAAAGAATTATCTGATGCTATTCCATGTGTAGCTAACAACGTTATCAATGGTATTGCAGATACTATTAAAGGTGTCCTTACAAATGTAGCAGACAACGTATTTAATTTTGTTGAATGTATTGGTGATCAAGTTGTTGGTGCTTTGATGAATCATATTATTGGTGGAGTTACCAGTTTCTTGGGACCATTTATGGGTGCCCTTGATAAAATAACGCAAGGTTTCTCTGTAGCAGGATTCCTTGGTAGCACTGCTAATGCAATTTTGGGACTCGCTAGCAAACTTGGATGTAATGAAGTTGCTCCAGAATTTGATATGGGTTCTGATGAATGGGTAATTGGAAAGGGTAGTAGTGATAAGACTGGTGTTCCTGTAGAAGAAATTTTAGCAGTTGCTAATCAAGCAAAAACACTTGCAACAGATGCATTGGGATCCCCTCTTCAAGCAATTCAAGATATTGCTGGAGATATTGGTTCTCTTGGTCTTTTTGATTTTACTAATCCAAGTGTTTCTGCTCCTGGATTTGAGAGTGTTCTTGGAAATTGTTATGCTGGTCCTCCAGAACTTGGTGGATGTGGTGGAACAAAAGTTAAACTGTTTGGTGGAGGAAAAGGTGTTGGTGGAGTTGCTAATGCAATTCTTCAAATTGCCGAAGGTGGTAGAGGTTTAACTGGAAGTTTGATTGGTGTTGATCTTGTAAATGGTGGTGGAGGTTATACATTCCCACCATTTGTTGAGATTGTTGATGAATGTGGAAAAGGATTTGGTGCCACTGCTAGATCTAAAATTGATTATGACCCAGATTCCCCAACATACGGTCAAATTACTGATATTTACCTTGTTACTGATGGTCAAGACTATACACCTTCAGGAGATATAGAAGATTATATTATTGATGATGAAAGAGGTCCAAATATTATTGATAGTGGTTCAGGATATGATCGTGATGATACTGTAACTGATAACTATGGTAATGACTACACTATTAATATAGATCCAGATGGAAGTATTATAAAAGTTAATAGAATACCGGTAAATGGTGAATTAAAATTCCCATCAATTGTCGATGTAGTAGAATTTACTATTAATTCTACAACAGGATCTGGTGCTATATTAAGACCTAGACTTAAAGTAAGACCTCAAGAGTTTCAGGGTGAAGTTAAGCAAGTTATTGATTGTATCTCTAAAGATGATGATATCGTTGGATATGTTAATGGTGAACCTTACTATGGACCGTTCCATCTACATCCCTCAACTGGCAGAAAAATGGTTGGTTCTAAGCATAGATCAACTCCTCATCAGTATATCTATGATACTCAAGCAGAAAGTCTTGGATCTCCAACCACATCCACAAGAACTACTACTCAAATAAACATACAAACTTCTACCTCACAAGAAACAACAACACCTACTCCATCCAATAATAGTGGTGGATCAACTTCAACCTCTACACCACCTTCTTCTCCCCCTCCATCATCACCACCACCTTCTTCTCCTCCATCATCACCACCTTCTTCTCCCCCTCCATCATCACCACCACCTTCTTCTCCTCCATCATCACCACCACCAAGTTCCGGTGGTGGCTATTACTAAATATCTCAGGAGGATTAATATATGTCGAATAACTGGGCTAGAAGAAAAGTTATTTCATATACACCAGAGTTTAGGATCGATGTAAATAATCCTACGAATGGATTTCTTGGTGCTGGTGTATACGAAAAATATGCTCATACCGATAGTGGAGATATTTCATTAACTGGTATGAACCAGGCAGGTGTTTATCATATTTACAATGATCAAACAATTGAAATTATTGGTGGTGGAGGAAAAAATAACGACCGTGGTGGTACTGATATAGTTATCAGTGGAATGAAAGGTAGCGTTGTTATTAGTGCAATGCAGAATGGTGATGTTAGAATCAATGGAAATAATATAATTCTAGAAGCAAAACAAGATATTGTAATGAAAGCAGGTGGTAATCTTACCGCTGATATTGGTAGAAAGATTGATTTGGAAGCAAAAGAAGCATATTGTGATGCTCCACACTCTTATGGTCCTGATGCTATCGCAACAGAAACTCCTATTTCTTTCCTTGCAGAAGTATATACTGGATTAAAAGCTTATGATATTGCTAAAGCAGCATCTGATGGTGCTGGTGGATTTGGTGTAGGTGGTGTTCCTAGTATATCAGGTATTCCTGCTGTTCCAGGTGTTGCTGCTATTCAAAAGAAAGCAACTGATGAACTGAATGAAACATTAAAAAATATACTAAAAGCACTCTAAAATGGCATCATTAAGAACTTCTCTAAATCAGGGACAAACTAATTTTGAGCATACTTTTGCTGCAAGAGTATATTTTTATGATGAAATTCAAGCAAAGGGTGGTGGAAAGTTTCAAAAAGATGTAACTCTTGATGAAGAGTTATATGTTACAGGTGATGCATTCTTTGCTGGTAATGTAACCATTGAAAAAAATCTAATTGTTAAAGGTTTTTTAGATTTTGAAAATCTTTTAGTAAGAAATAGACTTGATGTTGGTGTAGGTGGAACTGTATTTACTGCTGATGCTAGTACAGAAAGAGTTGGTATAGGAACAACAGTAGCAGTAGAAAGATTTCAAGTACTAAGTGGAGATAATAGTTTTGTAGTTACTGATGATGGTATAGTTGGTATAGGAACAACTGTACCCGTCGATTTTACTGATGATGGTTCATTAAAACTTGATATTGATGGAAGTGTTTCTATTGCCAAAGATCTCTTAGTAAAGAGAAGTTTTGACGTTGGTGTAGGTGGAACATTATTCACAGCAGACACTAGAACAGATAAAGTTGGTATAGGAACAACCGCACCCCTAGAAAAAGTTCAGATTCTTTCTGGAAATGATAGTATTGTAGTTACTGATCAAGGAGTGGTTGGTGTTGGAACAACAACTCCAGCAGATTTTTCTAATGATGGATCAATAAAATTAGATGTTAATGGAAGTGTTTCAATTCAGAAAGAAATTTATGACTCTAGAAATTTAAAAGGTCTTTCTGGCAATTTCTTAAGTAAAGATGAAAATGGCATCACCTGGGTATCATTTGAACCTGCTTTTCAAGAAGGCATTTTCTTACAGGATGAGGGTGTTTATGTACCAATTCCAGGTCAAGGTGGTGTTGTTGGTGCTGGACAATCCTTCTCAATTATAAATTTTGTTCAAAGAAATAGTCTTGGATTAGGAACTGATACTCTTGTTCCTACAGCCAGAGATCCACAGACAGTTACTGGACTTGCAACCATATTTACCAATGATCTTTGGGGATTTAATGGTTCTGGCGATGATGCACCAATTTACAGAGATACTAGAGTTGGAATCAAACAAAGTAATCCACAGTTTGATCTAGATGTAAACGGAACGTTAAATGTTGATGGTGCTACAACACTTAATGACACTCTCGATGTTGATGGTGCTACAACACTTAATGACACTCTCGATGTTGATCTTGCTACAACACTTAATAACACTCTCGATGTTGATGGTGCTACAACACTTAATAACACTCTTGATGTTGATGGAGTATCAACATTTAATGATGGAACAGACGCCACTAGCACTACAAATGCATCAGTTCAAATTGATGGTGGCGTTGGAATAGTTAAGAAACTTTTTATCGGTGGAGATACCAAAGTAGAATCTACAACTAATGCAACTGCGTCAAGTGCTGTAGCAGCATTACAGGTGGTTGGTGGTGCTGCCATCGGCAAGAAACTTTTTGTTGGTAATGAAACTAAAGTAGAATCTGAAACTGATGCAACTGCATCTGATGCTACGGCAGCATTACAAGTTGTTGGTGGTGCTGCTATCGGTAAGAAACTTTTTGTTGGTGAACAAACTAAACTAGAATCTAATGTCGATGCAACTGCATCTAATGCTTCGGCAGCACTACAAGTAGTTGGTGGTGCTGCTATCGGTAAGAAACTTTTTGTTGGTGAACAAACTAAGTTAGAAAATACATTAGAACTTGAGAATGCAATAATTGATATAAATCAACAAACTGGAGTTGATGGGAAAGATTATCGTTTAGCATCTGTCGGTACTGGTGTATCTTGGAGACCATCAGGTGTTGAAACTAAAAAAACTATTTGGGTTTCAAAAAGTGGTGATGATTCTAACAGTGGGTTATTAGAGGGTGATGCTAAAGCAACAGTTGGTGCTGCAGCGACGGTTGCTCAACCCGGAGATACAATTAAGATTCGTCCAGGAATATATGTTGAGAACAATCCAATTGGACTTCAAAGAGATGTATCAATTACAGGAGAAGATATAAGACTGGTTACTATTGAACCACAAAATACAGATTTAGATGTTTTCTGGGTTAGAAGAGGATGTCTGATTGAGAATTTAAATTTTGCTGGTGAAAATGTTGGTGTCACGCACACTGGTGGTGCAGTTGCATTCCCAATAACTGGAGTGACAGCAAATAGTGGATATACTGTTGCTGGTCCAGCAGACGAAGGTCCTACAAAACGTTGGAGATCTCCATACGTTAGAAACTGTACCAATTTTATGACCGGAAGTATTGGTATGAGAATTAATGGTGATGATGCAATAGCGAATTTTACAGGAACAGTAATTCCTGGAGCAGACTTAAAATCAATGGTTTGTGATTCCTTTACTCAGTATAATGAAGCGGGGATTGGTGTATCTCTGACTAACAATGCATATGCTCAGTTGGTTTCTATCTTTACAATTAATAATGATATTGCAATCTATGCCGATACTGGAGCACAATGCGATCTTACAAACTCCAACTCATCGTTTGGTAATTTTGGACTAGTTGCTGTTGGTCTTGGTGCAACACAATTTACTGGTAAAGTAAATGCTGGAGTTATTCCTGGAGATAATTCTGATGTAGTTGTTGGTAAAGGAGTTACAGATACGGACAATAATCCAAGAAGACCATTTGATGGACAAGCATTATACTTCAAAATTGACTTATCAAACTATCCAGATGTTCCTACAGCAGAACAAGCAACTGGAAGAATAACAGCACCACTTCAAGAACTTTCAAGCATTAAAGTTATTGGTTCTCCAGGAGGATTTTCTCCTATATCTCCACCATCAGTTGTTATTAGGGATAATGATGGAACTCTTATTCCAAAAGGACCACAAGGTATTATTGCAGAAGCAAGTGCAACTGTTGATGAAAATGGAATTTTAACTGCAATTGATGTTATTAATTCGGGAAGAAACTATCTACCCACTCAAAATATTGTAGTAGATGTGGACGGTAATACTGCACTTGCAACTGCAGTTATGGAACCAATTTATTTTACAATCTCTGAGGCAACAGAGAACATGACTGGAATAACTACAATGACTTTTAATGAATTTGTTCCTTACGAACTATTTGAGGATGACCCCTTTACCTTACAAAGAATTAGTCGTATCCTAACCAGTTCTCATTCTTTTGAATATGTTGGTTCGGGTACTAGCATAAATACATCACTACCTTTCCAAGGCGCTCTTCCAATAAAAGAGAATGAGGTTGTTGTTAGTAAGGGAGCCCAAATTCCATTCACTTCAACAGACCAAAAAGGAAACTTTGATATCGGTGAGGGAATTCAAGTCGATCAAACCACATCTACAGTTAGAGGAAGAGACTTTAGTAAAGCAATTCAGGCAGAAGTTACACCACTCATACTTGCGTTGAGATAATATGGCAGTCGCACCACTTAATAAGTTTATTACAATCGCAGTTCCTGTAGCACCAGGAGAACAAACTGTCTATACTGCACCGACTGGAGTTTCATCTATTGTTCTTTATGCATCTGTTGCTAATGTCGGTGTAAATACTTATCCAACGGTTACTTTTACGCATAGAAGAAAAAGTACTGCAAATAAGACATCGGGCAACACTAGAAATATTAGAGTTATTAGAAATGGTGAAATACCACCACAAGATGCATTAGTTATTGTTGATGGTAGATTAGTATTAGAAAGATCGGCATTGGTGCAAGATTCTGTTGTAATTGAAGGAGTTCAGAATGGTGTTGTTGCAATAAGCACCGTTCAATATGATAACAATACAGGTATTACAACTGTAGAAACATCAACACCTCATGGATTTGAGACAAATGATGAGATCACAATGAGTGGAATTGAATTTAGTTGTGGTTCTTATGTTGGTGGTATAACTACATCTATTTTCCCAGATCCACAAAAATCTTTTATTGTTGATAGTATTGCCGGTCCAGTTGGAACTTCTCTTACGTTTACTACTAATACTGGTGTCGTTGCTGGAATTGCACATACATATGTTAGTGGAGGGCAAGTTGCTCCATTGCAAATGGAATTTATTATGAGCATCCTAGAGAACAGTACTAATTGATAAGAAATGTCCAAATATATTTCAGGTCGCTACAAAAAAACTCCACAATCGGGATTAACTTCTGATAGATATAGATATTTGTCTCCAGGTGATGCTGAACCAAATCTTGGAGATACTCCTGGTGTTCAAGGTAGCCCAGACTTACCACCAGGACAACAGTATATTGTTGTTAGTTTTATTGATAGACCAGGTGAAAGATTTTGGATTCCAAACCAGGGTGGTATTATTCCTGGATCAATTAGTGTATTTGATGAAGGAGATCTTGTTGGTGGTCTGAGTAGTACAACACAATTAGATTTTCAAGGAAATGCAATTATTGCAGAAGGTACTGGTACCAATACCATCAATCCTGGAGTTGCAGTAACGATAACAGTTTCACCTCCAGGAAATAATAATTCTGTATTATTCAAAAATAACGATGATTTTGCTACAGATCTTAAATTCACTTTTGACAGTGGATTACTTGCTGCTGGAGATAGGATTACTGTAGGTACTGGTGGAACAGTAATTACAACCACTCTAGATGGATTGGTAGGTATTGGAACTACAATTCCTACTCAGGAATTACATTTAGATGGTGATTTTAGAATCACGGGGACGATTTATGATTCCAACAATCAACCTGGTAATACTGGTGATTTAATAGTAAAAACTGCAACTGGTGGTCTTTTGTGGGTTAGACCACAATCAGTAATTTCTGGTGCTGGTGGAACAATAGGTCAGATACAGTTTCATAATACTGCCGGTCTTGTAGATGGTGCAGAAAAGTTTTATTATGATTTTAACAATAATCGTGTTGGTATAGGAAGTACAATTCCAACACAGTTACTTGATGTTCTTGGTATATCTACTTTTAGTGGTGGTGTCTTTGTTGATACTTTAACGGCAAGTGAAAACTCAACGTTCAAAAAAGATTTAACCATCGATCAAAAATTAACCGTAGATGGTTTAACGGATTTAGATGAACTTAAAGTTGTAGGAATTGCAACTTTTGATAATCATATTGAAGCTAAAAAGAATTTAGATGTAGATGGTCATACTGAACTTGACGACTTAGGTGTATCTGGTATAGCAACTTTTAGCAGTGAATTGCAAGTTGACTCTACAGGAACATTTAAGGTAATTGGTGATGGTTCAGGACAAGATGTAATACTTGCTAGTGCAGGTGGTATCACAACAACAGGGGGAGATCTTTATGTTGGTGGAGATTTATACGTCGAAGATGATTTAACATTTGATCATTTAACGGCAAAAACAGGAGAATTTACTGAAAGTTTAAAAGTTTC
>Ga0160423_10001976_pt1 | contig 17163 bp, 11 predicted proteins | sample CRUFie14St8metaG_FD_108191 | JGI IMG/M metagenome (GOLD analysis project Ga0160423, IMG submission 108191) | Marine microbial communities from the Costa Rica Dome - CRUD Field 142mm St8 metaG | ecosystem: Environmental > Aquatic > Marine > Oceanic > Photic zone | place: Costa Rica: the Eastern... | reverse complement strand
GAAGGGGGCATTCTCCCTGACGAGGTCGTCGGCGAAGGCGCCGCAGACGGCGTGGAGGTCGCAGAACCCCTCGCCAAGCAGCCGGTCGCACTGCAAACGCCACAGCCTGCCGCCAAGGGTGAGGGTGTGCAGGTCGTCCGTCCTGACGTACCCATCCACGTCAAAGTACCAAGAGTGGGGGTACCCCGTCGTGGACAGGAGGTGACAGTGGTGGTGCGTGGGCGGATCGTCCATGCCGGCAAAGTCGCAAGGGACATCCTCGTGCTCCGGGCTCACAATTTTTCGCAGGGCGCGGCACGTGCAAGACAGGCTGGCCAGGACCCGAACCCCGTCGCCCCCGGCTGAGGCCTCCTCCAGAATCAAGCCCAGCAGGTAGGGCGGGAGTCTCGTCAGGTACTCCCCGTCGTCTTCGCCGCCGGAAGATGGGCCCGCCCGTCCCCCGCCGCGGTACAGCTTCCCGTTGTTCACCAATTCCCCGAGGACTCCCCTCTCTCGGGCCTCTCCTGCACCAGCCTTGGAGGCCATGTGTCTGCTCGCGGTTGCAACACTTTTTCAAAAAAAAAAAAAAAGAGAGAGAGACCACGAAAGCGGCCCTCCGCGAACCCCGTATGCGGTCTCCCGAGCTCGCTGGGGACCCACCAGGAAAATTGACCTTCTCTCCCACCACGCAACGATCGGCGCGCCGGTCGCCGTGTCTCACTCGAACGTGCCTCCCCGCCAGCGCTGGCAGACCAGCAGTGTCTTGGCTTAATGACCACGCGCATCTCCGCTTCCTTCGGCGCCTTCGAGGCCTGTTGAAATTCCAGCTTAAGAGCTAGCGCCCGTTACGAGCTGATCTTTAGCGGATCGCCCCTTCAGCTTTGGATTCCAGCGAAAGGCAGAATCTGCAGCAAAAAAAAAACCAGCAGCTAGCTAGCCAGGTCGACCTGCGGGAGGAGCAAGGCGCAGGCTGCGGCTGCGCGACGGCACGCGATGGTTCGGTCGCCGGCGGAAGGGAACGGGCAGGATGAGCGCTCGCGCGTGAAGCGGCCGAAGCTCGGCGGGGAGGAGTCCGAGACCACGTCCTCGGCCGGCGACGGGTCGACGGTGGTGCAGTCCCCTTGTGGGAAGACCTGCACCCACCTGACGGTGTTTCCGCAGGGGTGGAAGGGGGAGCGGCGGGAAGGGCCGCCACCCAAGGTCGCGGAGCCGGCCAGAAAGTACCCGTTCAACCTGGACCCCTTCCAGTACACGTCCATGAACTGTATGGAGCGCGGGGAGAGCGTGATGGTGGCGGCGCACACGAGCGCGGGCAAAACGGTCGTGGCCGAGTATGCCATCGCGATGGCGCTGCGGGACGGGCAGAGGGTGGTGTACACGTCCCCCCTCAAGGCACTGAGCAACCAGAAGTTCCGCGAGCTCAGCGAGATCTTTTCGGACGTGGGCCTGATGACGGGGGACGTCACCATCAACGAGAACGCGAGCTGCTTGGTGATGACGACGGAGATTTTGCGAAGCATGCTGTACCGGGGGAGTGACGTCGCGATCGAGGTGGCGTGGATCATCTTCGACGAGATCCACTACCTGAGGGACAAGGAGAGGGGGATGGTTTGGGAGGAGACCATCATCCTGGTGCCGGACACCGTGCACTTTGTCTTCCTCTCGGCGACCCTGCCAAACGCCAAGGAGTTTGCCGGCTGGATCGCGAAGATCCACAAGCAGCCCTGCCACCTCGTCAGCACGGACTACCGCCCGACCCCACTGCAGCACTTCATGTTCCCCGCAGGGTCGAGCGGGCTGTACATGGTGGTGGACGAGAAGTCAAAGTTCAAGCCGGACAACTTCCAGAAGGCCGTGGCGGCGCTGGGCGCGAGCGACGGGGACGGGGAGCTGCTGCGCAGGGAGAAGAAGAAGAGGAACCAGGAGGACATCCTGAAGATCGTGCAGCTCATTATGGAGAGGCGGTTCGACCCTTGCATCATCTTCGCCTTCTCGAAGAGGGACTGCGAGAACCTGGCCACCAAGCTCACCAACCTGGACCTGACCACGGACGACGAGAAGAAGCTGACGAGCACAATCTTCGCGAACGCAGTGGAGTGCCTGAGCCCCGAGGACCGCAGGCTGCCGCAGATCAACCACCTTCTGCCGCTGCTGAGGCAGGGGATCGGCGTGCACCACTCTGGGCTCCTGCCCATTCTGAAGGAGGTCGTGGAGGTCCTCTTCCAGGAGGGCCTGCTCAAGTGCCTCTTCGCCACGGAGACCTTCTCCACGGGGCTTAACATGCCGGCCAAGACCGTGGTGTTCGTCAGGCCCAGGAAGTTTGACGGCGGGGGGTTCCGGTGGCTCTCCTCGGCGGAGTACATCCAGATGAGCGGTAGGGCGGGAAGGAGGGGGCTGGACGACAAGGGGATCGTGATCCTCATGCTGGACTCCAAGATGGAGCCCGCAGTGGCCCGGCAGATGGTTCAGGGCTCGGCGGACCCCCTGGTATCAGCGTTCCACCTGAGCTTCAACATGATCCTCAACCTGTGCAGGACAGGGAGCGGCGACCCTGCTGCGCTGATGAGGTCGTCCTACCGCCAGCATCAGACGGAGCTAGCCCTGCCCTCCCTGCAGAGGAGGGTGAGCGAGCTGAAGGAGAGGCACAGGGCCGTGCGCGTGGACAATGAGGAAGAGCTGGAGGGTCACTTTGCTGCGCTGCAGAGGGTCGGGCAGCTCCAGGCGGAGAGGAGGCTGGTCCTGCAGGACCCAAAGGTCGTCCTGCCATTCCTGCAGCCGGGAAGGTTGGTCAGGCTGCTGCCCCACGGCTTGCTGGATATGGATCGGTATTTCGCGTCCAGGGAACACCTTGGAGAGGAGGAGGAGGAGGTGGAGGCTGAGGCCAGGGACCTTGTGGAGAGGATGATTGAGGCGTCCTCCGGGAAGGGCGACTGGGCGTGCGTGGTGGCCTGCAAGAGAGATGGGTCGAGGGGTCACAAGGTGGATGCCCTGGTGACCCCAAAGTCCGGGGCGGAGCCCAGGGTGCTCAAGTTCGATCTCGACCGCATTGAGAGTGTGAGCAAGGTCAGAATCTACCTGCCAAAGGAGGGCCTGAAGAGCGCTAACGCCCGGAAGAAGCTCCTGTCGGTGGTGAAGGAGGTGGAGAAGCGTTTCCAGTCCAAGCTCCCCCCTCTGGACCCGAGGGAGGACATGAATCTCGAGGGCAAGAGGCTCGAGATGCTCTTGTCCTCCGAGCGGGTGCTGGAGGCCGAGGGGGGGCGGGACTGGCGGGCATTGGAGACCGGGCTCAGACTCGTCTGCAAGAAGACCCTGCTGAAGAGAATGGTGGACGCGGCCCGGAAGGAGGAGACCATCTCCAAGGAGCTGGTCGGGCAGGATGAGCTCAAAGCGAGGAGGAAGCTGCTGCGCAAGCTCAACTACGTTGACTCTCTTGGCCACGTGGCGTCCAAAGGCCACCTGGCGGCCGAGATATCCTCCGCCGACGAGCTGGTGCTGACAGAGATGCTGGTGAACGGAGTCTTCAAGGAGCTCCCCTGCCCCGAAACTGTGTCGCTCCTCTCTTGCTTTGTCAGCAGCGGCAACACTAAGCAAGATGGGAGGCTTGGCGAAGAGTACGACAAGCTCTACAAGCAACTGAGGGAGCAGGTCTCCAGGGTGGCAAAGCTGGCCAACGAGGCCAGCCTGGGCGGGGTAGACGTGGACAAGTACCTGAACACCTTCTCGCCGCAGCTCATGGAGGCCACGGCTGCGTGGACCAGGGGCTCGAACTTTGCAACCTGCCTTAAGCTCGGGGGAGGGGCCTTTGAGGGATCCCTGGTCAGGGCCATCAGGAGGATCGAGGAGCTCCTGCAGCAGCTGATCAAAGCTTGTGAGGTCGTTGGGGAGCACGACCAAGCAGAGCACTTTAGCGAGTGCAGCGAAAAAATCAAGAGGGATGTGGTCTTTGCGGCCTCTCTGTACTTGTGAAGTGAGGAGCCACACGTAAGTTATTGAGACCCCCGTGGGGGAATTTAGTGTACAGCATATTGAAACGGGTTTTACGATTGGTCCTTGGCGGCCTCTTCCTCTCCTGCCCCGTCCCCGGCACTCTCGGGGAAGCTTCCGAAGACGACCTTGCTTATGCTTGGAACCTTGAGGACCGAATTGTAATCTGCCAGACACTTCCGGGTCTTCTCGGCAGTCTCCCTGTACTCCTTGTTCATGAAGTTGCTCAGCTGGCCCATGGCCCTCTCGTAGGGGTGCACAAAAGCCTCCGAACTCTCATCCTCCTCGGGCTTCTCCTCTCCCTGGTCCTCCCCCAAGCCATACTTCTTCATGATCTCGTCCATTGTCTTGGGCAGCTCCCGGAGCCTCCTCTCCCTCTCCTCCTCCTTGGCCTCAACGTCTGGGTCGTCCGCGAATGAGATATCGCTTGGTCCCTCCATGGCGTCCGGGATGTGGTCCGGAAGCAAGGTCTTCACCCTCCGCTGCGCCACGTAAAAGTCCGACAGCGTCTTTGAGTACACGGGCAGGGTGCTCATTGAGACGACCGTGTTCTGGAACGTCTCCTCCTCAAGGTAGCTCACTCGGTGCGTGAAGATCCTGGGCTCGATGGGGAAGTCGACGTCGAGCCCCCACAGGCTGGGCTCCTGGTACCTCACCTGGTACTCCGAGATGAAGAGCTTGTCTGACATGCTGAGCTGTGCGGAGGGAGACTTGGCCGTCTCCACCTTCTGCACAATCACGTCCTCGATCTCCGGCACGTTGGACGTAGGCAGGTCGTAGTCGTACTCCTCGATGGCCCCATCCATGAGCTCCGCGTTCTCTATGGGGGGTATATACGTCAAAAAGTCCTCAAAGGGCTCCTCCTGGTACCCCATGGTCTTGTACTCGAAGATCTCCTTGAGCGGGAACTTGTCGACCTCTGCGTACGACTCTACCCGAGGCACCTCGAGCTCGCTCGTGAACTTGAACTGGAGGTCATCCGCCCCGTTGCTCTTGTACAGCTCCAGCTTCTCGAGGATTGGGTAGACCAGCTCGAGGTTCTGCTCGTTCTCTGTGGATCTCCCCCTCTCCTCGTTGTCGTTCTCCACCGCCTCGGCGATGGCCTGCACACTCCTTCCGTGCTTGTCCAAGAAGGCGTTCAGCCGCTGCAGCCTTTTGGCCATCTTGTTCCGGTAGATCACCTTCCTAGCCGCCTGGATAAATCTCTCGATCACTGTGGCCCTCATCCTCCAAGTGTCGTTCACTGCGGGGTCAAACCTCGGGTTCACCTCGTCAATGATCTCCTGGTTAGTCTTCTCGGGCACGTAGGGCTCGCTCATGGCGGAGTCCAGGTCCCCTTCCACGTTGCTCAGGGCGCTCTCCACCTTGCCCCTGAGGTGCCTCTCCGCCTGCTCCTTTAGAGATCTCTGGAAAAAGTCCACCTTCTCCTGAGAGAACTCCTCCTCCCCCAAGCTCTTCGTGCCCATCATGCTCACCCTATCGCTCCTGTGCTTCTCGTCCCAAGCCTCCTGGAAGATATTCTCCTTGACCTGCTTGCTGAGCGACCAGTCGTCCAGTGGGTGCAGCTTGGTGTCAGAGAGCTTGGTCTGCCTGTCGTGGTCGGGCAGCACCGTCCGCAGCTGTTCCTCGTTCAGGTCCGCCTCGTACACCCGCCGGTCCGGCTGCTGGTTCAGGACTTTGTTCACCCCGTGGTGCGTGCTCAGCTTGTTCAGCCCCGGGAAGTCTATGCCGCCATCCTGCATTCCGGTCTGAAACTCTCTGCTCTCCAGCTTTCTGGTCGCAGTCCTCCTCAGGCCAGGAGAGTTCCGTCCGCCGTAGGCCGCCCTCTTGCTCTCCTTCGGCCGCTTCTTCTCCGCGGAGAGCGTCAGAAGCTCCTCGGCGGTCAAGTTCGTGGGGTCTATGGTGCTGAACTTGGAGATCTTGGCGTTGAGCGATCCGGGAAAGCCCGACCCAGTGACATCGCAGACCACAGGCTTTGAGTTCGCCGTCGCCACCGTGACCCTGAGCTGTACGGTGCTCGTCGCAGACCTCATGGGCTGGAAGGTCACCGTGATCTCCGTGGGCTTGTTGTTGGAGACCACCCCGGATGTCGGGGTGACCTCAAACTCGTCGTTCTCGCCCAGCTTCTCCACCTTGAACTCAAAGTCCAGTGGCACCTTGCACTGCAGCTTGAGCTTCTTCTTCCTGCATTCCGAGAGGTCGCACCTCCCGAAGTCGATCCTTCTGGGGAAGTTCACCTCGTTCAGCGTGGGGTAGGCGTGGATGGGGACGAGCATATTCCCGTCCTCTGTGTGGATACGAATGCAGTCGTAGTAGTACCGCCATTCCGTCGGTCGGAACTCGATTTCGATCTCCTCGCTCAGGCCCGGAGGTATGAGGCCCTTCTTCTTCCGGGTTATCGTAGTGAAGTGGTCGTTCTGGGTCTTAATGACGTGCATGCGCTGGCTGAAGTCCGCCGTATTGACTAGCCGTATGGTCTGCGTGTGCGTCTTACCCACCTGGAAGCCGTCAAAGTGAACCACGCTCGGTCTCGTCGCGAAAGTAAATGGGCCATTCGCCTGGAACTCCTTCTTTTCCAGGGAGAAGGGAGAAGGGGCCCTCTTGGGCTCGGGCAAGCTCTTCGTCGGACTCAGGTCCAGGTAGGCGTCCATCATAGTGAGGTGCCCGCGTTCTTCAAGCAAGGGTTGCGCTCCTGGCGCTCAAAACAAAGCTCCGCGAGGGTCTCCTCCCATGGCTTCTCTGCGGAGCCCGCAGAGTCCCGCCCAGTCCACGCGCTTCGCTCTCGTGGGCCCTCCCGCGTAACAACGATGAGCGCTCGCTCGTCCCGCTTGGCGTCCTCCCTCTCTCACAAAAACTTCAAACTTCCATCTTGGCCATCTTGGTCAAGGCGGTTCTCGAGAAAATCCCGAAAATACGAAAATTCGCATTCCGCGCCAAGATGTCCGAAAAACCGTCTTTCAATCGGTCCTCGACAGCTACCAAAGGCGGGACCCGACTAAGTGAGGGAGGTAAGAGGAAGTGCCATGGGAGGACCTGTGGAGCGCGAGTCGCGCGCCGCTACGAGAAAGGCGAACGAGGGCTTCGTCAAGGTCGTTTCCGTCAATGCGAAAGTGAAGGCAGGGGGAGTGCTGGCGAAGCTCGAGAACAGGTGCGAGCAGAAGGACAGAGAAATCGCGGTCCTTGAGGCGAGAGTGGCCGAGTTGCAGATACAGAACGCCGAGAAGGACGAAGAGCTCGAAGAGGTTAAAGGGCTTCTGGAGGAAGCGAATGAGGATCTGACCCAGGAGAGGTCGAAGACCAAGGCGCTGGAGGAGCAGCTTGCGGTCCTGAGGGTTTTCCAGAATGAGAAGAAGATTTCTCAGAAAGAGATCGAGAGAATCACGGAGCAAGTAAGGAGCTCCGGGTTCAAGACGAGCCCATCACCAAAGTCGTCCGACGTCCTGTGGGCCTCCCACAGTATCGAAGTTGAGATCGAGGAGCTGATATCGAGGCTGGCGAAAACGGAGGCGAGGCTCGCGCTCACCGAGGAGAAGTGCACCACGCTGGAGGAGAGCAACCGGGAGCTCGAGCAACAAAGGAACCAGCACCAGAGGCACACGCAGATCGTTCTGAAGGACAAGGCGAAGCTCGCCGCGGAGCTTCAGGCCCTTAGGGACGCAAACAGCCAAAAGGAGGCGGACGACTATTGGTCGCGGTCGCCACTGGCTTCCAAGAACGTGAACTTGAGATAGGAGCACTTGTAACGCTGGCGGGCTGTCCTTACAATGTATCGCGCGATTACACCTCCTCAAAATTCGGAGCGCCTCGTCGGGGTTGGAGTCGTGTAGCTCGCGCGAAGCTCCTTGGCGAGCCTGCTCGTCGACTTGCCCGCCCTGGCGGCCAGACGCCTTCCCGCGGGAGAGAGGGTAGGGGTCCCCATGATGGAGGGGCTCGGAGTCGTAGTCATCCTCAGCGCCCTCCTGAGGGCCCCTCCCTTCTTTCCCTTCGACCTGAAGACGGACGAGCCCCCCGCGGCGGACTTGGACCCCAGGTCTCTCGCCAGCCTCTCCCTCTCCGAGTCCGGCCTGATCTTGAAGACCGGCCCCCCCTCCCCCGACGTGGGCGTGGGCGTGGGGCTTAGCACGTACCGGTAGCCACGCAGGTCGTCCGCCCCCCTGGCGGCCCAGCCTGCCGCCTCCACGTAACCCCCGCCCCTCCAGCCCGCTCCCCGCTCCGGCGTGGCCTGCACGGAGGCCGAGGCCGAGGTGGAGGGCGAGTCGAGGTCGCCCCGAGCCACTCCGCCCGCCCTCTCCTCAGAGGAGGGCAGCCGGGTGTTGGCCGCAGCGATTGCCCTGCCAGGACCCTTCACGTAAAGGTCCTTCCTCTCCTTCTCTGACACGGGGACAGACCCAATCTGAGAGGGGAAGAAGAGCGGGTTGATGGGGTCTTGCTTCCACCCGATGAGTGCACCGCTCCGCTGGCCGGAGGTCCCGTAGCCATCCGTGGAGCAAGCTCCCTCCCGGCTGCTCTCCAGTCTCTCCACCGTCTTGAACAGGCCGTCCCTCTTCTCCCGCACCTTTGCGTTCGCCCTCTCCAGGATCTCCTCAAAGGACTTGTTGTCCTCGCTAGTGAACCGGCGGCAGAACTGGTCCAGGCTGAGCGCCGGGGCGGCGGCCAAAGCCTCGCCAGCGGCCGAGGCCTCCTCGGCCTCGCTCTCGGCCAGGGTGGACCCCAGGTCCCGGCCGGACAGCCTCCTCTCCCGCAGCAGAGCAGTCTCGTCCCACTTGGACGCGCCCTCTGCCCGCAGTGGGGTCGACCACTCCTTGCTCGACGACGCGGAGGCCCCCGCCCCTCCCCCCTCCCCCCCCGGGGTCTCCAGGTCCAAGGGGGTTCTTACCCCCGCCCGGCGGAGCGCGTTGTTGCGCTGAGCCCTCATGATGCGACCCTCGTCCCCGCTGTTCACCGCCCGCAGCCACTCCAGTTTGCTCTGCAGCTTTGGGATCTCCGGGAAGTAGTCCCTCTCGATAATCGCCTCGAGCTGTGCGACCCAGGTGTCCTCCTCCAGCACCTCGGCCCGCCGCTTTCGCACCCGGCGCTGCCGTTCCTCCTCCTCGGCCCGCCGGCGTTCCATGTCCACGGGGGCCGGTGCGAGGAACTCCTCACCGAGCCCCGCCCCCGCTCCGCTAGCCATCTTCTCGACCGCGCCCTGTTGCGCCCCTGGGGCGCCTTCCGGCCGGGCACGGATTCTGTGAGAGCTTGGGCTCTTCCGCAAATCGGCCAGAGGCGAAGCGAGGCGATGGCAAGACAGGCGCTGCGCGAGCTGCTTCGGGCGCTGCGTCTCTATGCGCCGGCGAACAAGGAGGTGCGGTCGCAGGTCGTGGGCGAGTTCCGCCAGAACGTGGCCGCGCAGGCAGACAAGGCGGAGGCTGGGATCGCGCTCGCCAAGGACTACGCCTTCCTGCTGCACAGCGTGAATGGCCACCTCGACCTGCTGCTGGACATGAACATATCGACGGACAGGGCGTCGCGGCAAAGGGAGACCGTGAAGAAGATCGCGAGGCGCGTCGGGCTCAGGACTTCCTACGAGGACGACGTGGACTGACGGCCCTGTCCTCCGTGTCATCGTGGGTTCCGGGGAGAGGGAGGGGGGGGGGGCTTCTCGGAACGCTGGGCGGCCACGCGCTCGAGGGAGGGCGGCGGGAGACGAATGCGAGGGTCGTGGATTTTATGATCGTGGATTTTAGTAAACTTATAATGGTACATACATACACAACAACAACACACCTATGCTTACACACCTCCTGCTCCGCCTGAGAGCCTCCCCCCTTTTCCACAACCTCGCCAACTCTCAGTCCTGGGAGTCTTGGAGCCTCGCGATGGCGCGCTCCAGCCTCTCCGACGCCCGGTCGAGGTGCCCCGGCACGACGCCACAAAAGTGCTTGACGGAGTACACGCAGTTGTTCAGACTGTGGATCTCGGCGTGAGCGGCTTTGGTGCACTCCTTGAACCTGGCCTTCACCTCCATAAGCGCGGGCACGCTGGTGGACACGTGCTCCTGCAGGTAGTAGAGCCCGAGCGAGGGCTCGTTCGCGATCTCTCGCAAAAACTCGTTCGTCGAGGTCACCGCCTCCCGCCGCTGTAGCGACGAGTTCCCCCGCGCCATCGATGGCGCCCTCCGATGATGCGCTCTGATGCCGCCCTGGAGAGTGCCCCTCTTTCATTTGTTTTTGGTGGAGAGTTTTCCATCTGATTTTTCCAATCGCGTTTCCAAAAAAAAACGAGTAGAAAAGTCGTTCAAAAAGAAGGGGAGCCGGGTGGGCCTCGCGAGCGGGCTCCTCAAGGACAAGACGACAAGAAGCGCGGGGGGAGGAGAGGAACCAACCCGAGCGACGGGAGCGGACGACGAGGAGTTGGTTCGTCGGAGGGGGAGGGGAGGGCCCTCGAGCGGAGAGAAGGAGGAGTGTCGACGCTTCGGGCCGCGGGGGTCCGCTGCAGGTAGCGTTTGCAGGAAACGCTTTTTTTTTTTTTGGTGTCTGTCTCTCTCGAAGAGAAGAGAGACCGCGGGAGCCTCGCCATGCAAGGCCTGGTGCCCTACAACGAGGTGGACATGCGCAAGGCGCGCAAGAGGAACAAACTTGAGGGGGGGAGGCAGGAGAGCGCGAGCGACATGGACCTCGACGACGACCTGGGACCCTCGTCCTCGAGCTGTACGAAGAGGCTCCGGGCGAAGAAGTCCGACCTGCTTTCGGTGCTGGCGAACAGGGAGCTGTCCACCGGGAGCAAGGACAGGTGAGAGACAACGACACGCCAGGAAGCGACCTTGGCCCCGACTCGACAAGCCCCAGGCGCTGACGACCCTCCTCCCTCCCCCTCCTCTCTCTCTCTCTCTCTCTCTCTCTCTCTCTCTCTCCCCCGTAGGAGTCTGTCGCGCTGGGTGGAGGGCGACATGCTAAAGACGCTCTCGGGGCTCTACTGCAAGCTCAAGCCCCCTCCCCGCTCCACGATCGCTGCGGCCTTCAGCCCGGACGGTAAGATCCTCGCCTCGACGCACGGGGACCACACTGTGAAGATCATCTGCTGCCGCACGGGGGAGTGTCTGAACGTCTTGCCGGGGCACAGGAGGACCCCCTGGGTGGTTACCTTTCACCCGAGGACGAGCCACATGCTGGCGAGCGGGTCCCTCGACCACGAGGTGAGGATCTGGAACGCCAAGTCCTCGGAGAGCATCGCGACGCACGAGTTTGGCAAGCCCATCGCGTCTCTTGCCTTCCACGCGCTCGGGGAGATCATCGGCATCGCCTCGGGGCACCAGCTGTACATCTGGGACTACAGCAAGAGCGACCTGGGCGGGGCCAAGCCCGTTTCGATCTTGAGGACGAAGAGGTCCCTCAGGGCGGTCCACTTTCACCCCTTTGGGCGGCCCATCCTGCTCTCGGCTGAGGTGCACGACCAGGACTCCACGCAGGACCTGCCGCAGGCGCACTGCACGATGAGGTGGAGGGACGCCCTGAACGACTACAACACGAGCATGGTAGGCCCCGAGCAGCAGCAGGGCGGCAGGGGCGGCGGCCAGGCGGGGGAGGCGCAGGCCACCCAGACCCAGACCTTTCGCCACGTCGCGCACTTGCAGTCGCCCCACGCCGGACAGGCGAGCACCTCGGTGCCGCAGGTCCAGGAGGGAAGTCCGAGGGCAGGATCGACGAGGAACCCGACGGGGAGAAGGTGGCAGGGGCTGACCGGCATCTTCAGGACCAACTTCTCGCAGGGGCACAATGCGAACCCGCAGGCGGAGGACGCCAACGCGACGCAGGCGGCGGCAGCTGCCGCCGCCGCGGCCTCCGCGGCTATGTCCCAGGACATGCCCTGCACCGTCAGGCTCAGGATCTGGAACTTTGACATCAACAACCCGACAAAGCTGTTGGAGAGGGAGGCCCTGGAGATCAAGCACGCCGTGCTGTGCAGCGAGATGGGGGCCCACTTCTCCCCCTGCGGCAGGTACCTCGCCACCTGCATCGCCTGCCACCCTCCTCCGGACATGGTCATCGACAACACCCCGCTGGGGCCTGTGACCGCCCTGTTCTACGAGCTCCGCATCTACTCGATGGAGAAGGAGACCTTTGGGCAGATCCTCCACGCCAGGCCGATCAGGGCCGCGCACTGCCTCACTTCCATCAGGTTCTCCCCCACCTCGGAGCACCTCCTGCTGGCCTATGGCAGGAGGCACATGACACTGCTGCAGAGTATCGTGGCCGACGCGGAGACCGGAAGCCTCATCCCCATCCACACCATTCTGGAGATCTACCGGGTGTCTGACATGCAGCTGGTACGGGTCATCCCTAGTGCGGAGGACGAGGTCAACGTCGCATGCTTCCACCCGTGGCCGGGCGGGGGGATCGCCTACGGGACCAAGGAAGGCAAGCTCAGACTGCTGAGGCACGAGAGGTTCGACGAAGCGGAGGACGGTGAGCCGTCCATCGAGGACGAGCTCCTGCTGGCCGGGGTGCTGACAGGGGGCAACGAACATAGTACTGTAGATGCGTCGCCGTAAGAGGTTGTAACAAAAACGTACAAAAGGACAAAGAAAGAAAACTTATCTTCATTTTGTCTGCCCGCCGGAAACCTTCCCTTGTCTCCCTCGCGAGAACGCCAGAACCTCACTTGAGCAGAACGGAGACTATCTGTTTGACGTTAAGCCTCCTCAGGTCGCCATACTGCTGTCCCACCCCAATGAAGACCACCGGCGCCCCAGAGATGTACACCATCGACAGGGCAGCCCCGACCTTCTCCTCCACCGCGTCCCACTTGGTGAGGAGGATCCCGTCGATCTTGTGCGTCTGGCCCACCGGGGACAGCTCGATTAGCCTGCTGTTGAACTTGGTGAGCTGGTCGACGGCCTCGTTCCCCACAAGAGCCTCCCCGACAAAGAGGGTGAGGTTGGGGCTGTTCGTGTTGATCAGCTTGGACAGCGCCCTCATCAGGGGCTCGTTGTCTTGCATCCTTCCCGCCGTGTCCACCAGGACCACGTCGCACCCCTCCTCCTTGGCCTTCTTCAGGGCCTCGCGCGCCACCGCGGCCGGGTCCTTCTCGTACCCGCGCTCAAAGAGCTCCACCCCGAGGCGCTGGGTGTGCGTCCGGAGCTGCTCCACGGCCCCCGACCTGAAGGTATCGCACGCCGCGATCATGACCTTCATCCCGTGCTGCATCAGCCAGAAGGCCACCTTGGCCAGGTTGGTGCTCTTGCCCACACCGTTGCAACCGATGAACACAATAGAGTAGGGCTCCCCGTCCCTTCTGCAGGCCTCCACCTCCTGCAGGATGTTGATGTTCCTTCCCGGCGACAGGATCTTCGTAAGGGCGTCCTCCAGCGCCCTGGTCACCGCGGTGGCCACCCTCGTGAAGGACTCCAGCCTGCTGCCCACCACGTTGCTCTCCACCACGTCCACGACCTTTTGTGCAACCTCCTCGGCCACGTTCTTGGACACGAGCTTCTCCTTGAGAGCTTCCAGGATCGGCCTCACGTCCGACTCCTCCAGTACGGCCTGGCCGCTCACGTTGATCTTCTTGTTAAGGGTCTTCATCATGCCGCCCAGCCAGCCCGTCTCGGCTGCAGCGGCCACAGCGCCACCGTCGTCGTTGTCGTCATCGTCCATGAGGCTCCTTCCCGTGGCCCTCTCCACCGGGGCGGCGGGGCCCCCGCGGCCAGCATCGCCGCCATCCGTAAAGTCCAGCTGCTGCTCGGTCTCGGGCTCGCCCAGGAGGCCCCACTTCCTCCTGCCCTTCTGCTTGGGGGCCGAGGAGCCAGAGCCGGAGGGCTTCTTGGTTGCGGCGGCGGACGCGGATGAGGCCTTGCCCGCCCTCTTCTTCCGCAACGCCTTGAGCTTCCCCGTGTCGAACCCCTTCTTCACCTCCGGGGACTCGGCATCGGCCTGGTCCCCGTTGCCCACGCTCAGGCCCTCCAGGGCGTCTTCCACGGGCCTCTCCACCATGACGGCGTCCTTCTCGATGTCAAAGGAGGCGCTGTCGTCGTCCTCTCCATCTCCATCGCCACCGCTCTCATCGGTCTCAGAGCCGTCCGAGCCGCCCCGCGTCGTCGTCGCCTGCTCGGCTTCGCACCGCGCCAGGACCTCCTGGAAGGTCTCGGAGAACTCCCCGTAGTCCGCCTGCGCGTCCCTAAACACGTACTCGAACCTGTTCCGAACCAGCCTCACCAGGTTCTCGACGTACGGCACGGTGAGCATGGACCGGTGCACCGCGACGAAGACGAGGCCGAGCTCGTTGTTCTGTTCCCACTTCATGGTGTAGCTCTTGTACGTAAACTTTTTCCTCGTGCCGTGAGACTGCTCGATCAGACACTGTTCCACGAAGGCGTTGATGGGGCTATCGATCAGGGCGTTCCACTCGTAGCTCCACAGCACGTCGCCGCCGAGCGTGAAGATTGTAAAGTAGTCCAACATGGTGGCGGCGGCAAGACGCACGCACGCGGCTTGGGTCCGAGAAGAACCGACGCGAGCCCAGGACTCCTCCTCCACCTGCACCCCTGCGGCTGTTTCGCGCTGGATCGCGATTCTCTCTCGATCTTTCTCGATGCGAGCTTTCCCGGAAAAGTCTGGAGATTTTTTCTCCCGAATTTTTGAGCCGCCCCCGCCAGAACAGATCTTGGGTTTTTTGAATCGGAAGAGAGGGAGAGCCAGAGAGCGCGTCGAGGACCAGGCGAGCGCCAAGGAAGGCAGAGACCCACCCCCGAGACGAGTGCTAGGACAAGATGGCCGCTGCGGTGAAGCAGGTGAACGCCCATGCGGAGACCATGGGCAGCCAGGCGGCTTTGTTCATGAACATCAACGCCGCCAAGGGCTTGCTCGAGGTTATGAGGACGAACCTCGGGCCCAGGGGCACGATCAAGATGCTCGTGGGCGGAGCGGGAGATATCAAGCTTACCAAGGACGGAAACGTTCTGCTCCGCGAGATGCAGATTCAGGTGAGTGGGTCACGCGAACACCCGCACCTTCATTCTCTCGGTGCACTGACCTCGATCGACCTCTTTCTTTCTCTCTCTCTCTCTCCCTGTTTCTCTCTCTGTCCCGCCCGCCTTAGAACCCCACTGCTGTCATGATCGCCAGGACCGCCGTGGCCCAGGACGACATCACCGGCGACGGAACGACGACCACGGTGCTGATGATCGGCGAGCTGCTGAAGCAGGCTGAGAAGTACCTGAACGAGGGCTTGCACCCTCGCGTGCTGGTGGAGGGCTTCGAGATCGCCAAGAAGGCCGCCCTGGCCTACATCGACACGGTCAAGAAGCCGATCGACAGCAGCGACAGGGAGCAGCTCAGGTGCGTCGCGTACACCTCCCTGAGGACGAAGCTCCAGGAGCAAATCGCGAACCAGCTCACGGACAACGTGACGGACGCTGTGCTCACCATCAGGGTCCCCAACGAGCCCCTCGACCTGCACATGGTGGAGATCATGCACATGAAGCACAAGATGGCCACGGACACGAGGCTGGTGAACGGCTTGGTGCTCGACCACGGGGCGAGGCACCCGGACATGAAGAAGTACAACGAGAACTGCTTCATCCTGACTTGCAACATCTCCCTGGAGTACGAGAAGAGTGAGGTGAACAGTGGATTCTTCTACAGCAGCGCAGACCAGAGGGAGAAGATGGTGGCCGCGGAGAGGATGTACACCGACGAGAGGGTGCACAAGATCATCGACCTGAAGAACAAGGTGTGCGGGGACGACCCGAACAAGAGCTTCGTGGTCATCAACCAGAAGGGAATCGACCCGTTGTCCCTGGACCTCCTCGTGCAGAATGGAATTGTCGGCCTGCGCAGGGCAAAGAAGAGGAACATGGAGAGGCTCATCCTTGCCTGCGGTGGCGTGGCGGTGAACTCGGTCGAGGAGCTCACGCCGGAGAGCCTCGGGTATGCCGACAAGGTCTACGAGCACGTGATCGGGGAGGACAAGTACACCTTTGTGGAGGGTGTGAAGAACCCACACAGCTGCACGCTGCTGATCAAGGGACCCCATGATCACACTATCGCCCAGGTGAAGGAGGCCATCAGGGACGGGCTCCGCGCGATCAAGAACACCCTGGATGACGGACACGTCATCCCCGGAGCGGGCGCTTTTGAGGTTGGCCTGCATACTCACTTGAAGAACGAGGTGGTGAAGACGGTGGAGGGCCGCGCCAGGCTCGGCGTGGAGGCCTTTGCGGAGGCCCTGCTCATCGTCCCAAAGACCTTGGCGTCCAACTCCGGGAACGATCCCCAGGAGGCACTCATCTCGCTGCAGAACGAGCACGAGAAGGGCGGCATGCTGGGCTTTGACGTGGAGACGGGCGAGCCCACGGACCCCACGCTGTCGGGAATTTACGACAACCTGATTGTGAAGAAGCAGATCATCCAGTCCAGCCCGATTGTGGCCAGCCAGCTCCTCCTGGTGGACGAGGTGATCAGGGCGGGAAGAAACATGAGGCCTAGGTAAAAGCTTTCTTTATTTTTATTTCAAGCTGCTTCAGAATTTTAATATTTTCTCCTGGGGGATCAGGACTCACTCGAGGTTACGAATGCTCTCAAAGCTGGCCACGAGGTCCTCAATGTCGATGCCCAGGTCCGAGGATAGGGTCTGCGCCTGCAGCAAGTACTTGTCGCACAACTCACACAGTAGCCCGGCCTCACGGAGTGGCCTTGTGGACAGGATTCCGGGGGTGGACCTGAAGTCGGACTTGGACTTGAGCATCTCCATCTTGGCAAACTCGAGCACCACAATCACCGACTTGAGGTACTGGAGCCTCAAGACGTTCGTGGTCGTGTGCCTCTCGATCAGGGTGTCGTACACATACCGCAACCTCTCGCTCGCGCCGCACACGTCAAGGAGGGTCTTTGGAATGAGCTTGTGGGCTTCAGAGGACGCTGGGGATCCCTCGTCCGCAGGCCAGATACCCGCAGCGATCTCCTCCAGGCGCTGGACGAGGTGCTGCATCGGAAAGCTCACATCATTCGGGTAAAAGTTGCTCCCAAGGTCCCTGACAATGGCGCAAGCCGCAGAGAGAGATTGGCCATCCATGCTCTCCTTCATGGCTGCAAACAAGCACATGTCCCAATGATCCTTAATCATCTGGGCATCTGAGAACTGTGCTAGGTGCAGCATCTCGAGGCAGAGTGCCCACATGCACTCTGGTCTCGCAAAGTCGTTGTACAGATCTTCCAAGGAAAAGAAAGT
>Ga0160423_10001975_pt1 | contig 17164 bp, 11 predicted proteins | sample CRUFie14St8metaG_FD_108191 | JGI IMG/M metagenome (GOLD analysis project Ga0160423, IMG submission 108191) | Marine microbial communities from the Costa Rica Dome - CRUD Field 142mm St8 metaG | ecosystem: Environmental > Aquatic > Marine > Oceanic > Photic zone | place: Costa Rica: the Eastern... | reverse complement strand
GGACATCTCGCCTGCAGTGGTGGCCGCCCACTTTTTGGTGTCCCGCACGGGAACCGAGGCTGGGGGCGGAAGGCCAGAGCCGTACACGAAGGAGGACGTTAGGAGCGCCATCTCTCGCGTGACACAGCACTGCCCAGCCGCGCACCCCTCAAGGGGGAGCGCAAAGCAGGTGTACAATTGGTTAAGACTTGCTAATTTGTAAGTTGTATCTCTCTCCCTCTCTCTCTCTCTCTCTCTGTCTCTGTCTCTGTGTCTGTCTGTGCCTGACCTTGAGAAAAATTGTATTATATCACTTGTCCACTCTCAACTCTGGAGTGGAGATCCGTCGCTGATATTGGGAAAGTTGTGGTAGAGAGAACGAGAACGAGAAAAAAAAAAGTTGTGGGTTCAGGGGTTGTATTGACTACGGCGCCACGGAGGCGACCGCGTCTTGTTTTGCATTAAGAGCGGATGCTCTAATGCAGTGTGGTTAGATACTACCACTACTAAAGTTATCAGAAGTTCTCAAAGCGAATGGTCTTCGATGAATTGTTTTGCTCCAGCTGAGAGCAGCCATGGGAGGCTCATGGGCATAGTGATTGAGGTTCATGACCAAAAAAGAAAAAATGCTTATTTTAATTTATACCGATCTTCATGGCCTGCATTGCGAGTTGCGGGTTCCTCAAAAATTTCCATGGATCCAGCCTGTGCGCATCTGTGTTTCCGAGTGTCTCCAGGGCCGCACCCCAAGCGTCGTCGAATTGGCGCGCCTTCACTGTAAGGAAGTCGGCTGGTGGAGAGGTACAGGACCTGTACCAAAAGGCAAAGGACTTGCCTGACTTGGGTACGAAAAGGAATTCAAAGATCTCGACTTCATGGCCACACTTGCTGCCAAGGCGTGGAGCTTGGGGCGGTGCTTCGCCCTCAGCCTAGCCCTCGTCGCGCTCGCGGCCTTGCTGGGCGCGGGAGAGACCGAGGCGCAGGCCACCTTCGTGGACTCACCGACGCTCCAGCAGACCAAGACTTGCGTCTGGAAGGCCAAATCCGGGCAGACCTTCGACCTCAACGACCTTAGCAACCCCGGAGGCCACTACTCGACCGACTGGGTGAAGGGCAGCATCTACGTGGAGAAGTACTACTTCCAGCTTTGCGGTCAGATGCACTTTGCGGGCCAGGAGGGCCCCTATACCGAGTGCAACTCCACTCTTGGCTGCCCCACGAGCTGCTCGGGGGGCTCGAACAGCTGCGGAAACTCTTGTGCCGCCCTGCAGCTCCAGAACGACCCAAGATCGTACATGTTCAGCTACACGTACTGCCACACCTTGGGCCAGGCCACCCCTCCAGAGGTCACTTACAACCTCATCGACGAGAGCAAGCCTGCCAAGGGAGTGAAGTACGTGCTGAATGGGGGCGACTCCTGCGGGACTAACGGCAAGATCGTGAACCACACCTTTGCCGTGAACATCGTCTGTGACAAGAAGGTCAAGGAGCTGCCAACCACCTTTGACGTCACCACGGTGGACGAGTGCAGCTACGAGACCACGATCAACCACAAGTCCGGCTGCCCGAAGGGCAGCAGCGGCAGCGGCGGCCTCACTTTTGGGGGGGTCTTCCTTATCATCTTCTTCTGCGGTGGTTTTGCCTACTTTGCTGGATTCTTCGCCTATAACATGAAGTTCCAGGGGCTTCAGGGCATGGACGCCGTACCTCACAAGGACGTCTGGGGCGAGCTCCCAGGACTGGCCAAGGACGGCGTCTTTTACACCTGGGAGAAGCTGCAGGACCTGTACAGCAAGACCAGGGCCGCCTACACGAGCCTCAGATAAAGGATTTGAGTAGGGCCGGGGTTCTGCTTTGAAGGGCGGCAGCCCCCGGGGGACACGAGATGAGATCCTGGTTGGCGGCGTGAGGGAGCCAATAGTAATACTCTCGGCTGCGCTTGGTGCTTTTGTCCATTCTATTTTTACACAATTGAATACAATATAAAAATATTGTGGGCTAGTACGCCAAGAGCTTCTTCAAGCTCACCCTGGCCACCTTGATGCCCACCGATTCGAGCTTCTTCCCGCTTTGTTTGGACATGACGGAGTAGATCACCAATAGGTCCTCCCCCGAGATCTGCATCGTGGGGTAGGCGAACTGCAGCTTTGGGTCCGTCTCCAGGTGCGCGACTGTGGTCCACAGAACACCTCCATCCTTCGAGATCGAGAGGGAGAGAGGGGTGCGTCTCGTGGGAGAGTGGTTGTAGGCGGCGAGGACGCTCCCGTTCGGCAGAGTCAAGACGCACATCTTGCTGTTGGGGTTGGGCAGGAGGGCCCTGGTGGGCTGCGTCCACGTCAGCCCCATGTCGTGAGAGTAGCCCCTGTACGCGTGGCCAGCCCTCGTCCTGTAGACTTGCAGCAGCCCGCCCTGGTCCCCAAGCTCTGCGATTGAGCTCTCGATCAGCCACGTTGAGGTGTCCTGAACCTCCGAGGCCATGCGCCAGCTAAGCCCCTGGTTCTCGGTGTACAACACCCCCGCCGAGCCGTTCACCCACTGGCTGGGATCCAGCCCACGCCTCACCACAGGACACGTCTTCCCGGGCTCCCTCCAGTAGGGCAGGAGCCACACACCGTTCGATAGGACGGTAAGCTTGTTTGCGATGACCTTGGGAACTCCGAAGGGCTTCCGGCTGCCGGCCTGGTCGTCCACCACCTCGGAATCCTGAGAGGATGAAACCTCCGCATCCGGGCCCCTCAGGCCCGCGGGCCTGTCCTCCTCGTAGGAGAACAGCCTTTGCGGGAAGGTCCAAGTCTCGCCGCTGTCGTTGCTGGAGACGAAGAAAACGTCTCCGCCTAGGATCGCGCAGTTTCGGGAGAGGAGGTCAGCTCGGGGTCTGGCGGAACGAGAATCAAAATCAACACACACACACACGCACGCACGCACGGTGAGAGAGACCGCGGGCTTACCTGGAGAGTGCCTCATGACCCCCTTGGCCTTGTCGTAGTACTCGCAGAACTTGCTGGACTTGCTGTAAAACACGAAGGTGCGAGTGCCACTGGTGTGGGCGACCGGGCTCCAGATCGGCAGCTTCCTGTTCGACGAGACGAGGGCCTGGGGCAACCCCCAAGTTACCCCCTGGTCGTCGCTGATGGCCCAGTAAATGCTCTGGTCGAAGACGCCCTCGAACTGACTCTCGGACGCCTGGAAGAAGGCGACCATCGATCCGTTCGGCAGGATCTCGAGCATCCCCATGTGCATGTAGCGCAGCCTCGACACCCGGGACCCTCCCTTGGCGTTGAGCCGCTTGTAGAACTGGTACCCATCGGCTTCAATCTCCTTCCTCTCTATCTCGTCCTCGGCGGCGCTCTCCGCGCCTGCCGTCTCCTTGGAGAAGGACCTGTGCACGAAGCTGAAGGTCACCTCCCCGGAATCGTACACCAACGACCTGTCTTTCCCCGCCTCGTGCGAAAACGCGAGAAACGCGGCCAAGGCCAGAACCAGGAGGGCCGAGACGAGGACCACCTTGGCGAGGTAGAAGGCAGCCTCTTTCGCGACGCCTTCCGTCCGCCGCCGCCCGGAGCCCCGGTCCCCACGCGGGAGGGGCGCGGCTCCCCTCCCGTCCTTTCCAGGGGAGAGCACCCCCCGCCTCATACCCGCTACACGCGGCGCTCCTCCACCAACCACTTGCACAAGCTGTTACCTTTGGACCTTTTCGATCGGATTGTTGCAGTTCGAGCAATTCATGGGGAAAAAGAACGTCTCTCGCGAAAACGTGTTACGTTTACGATTTGGCCAAAATGCAGTTGAAGAAGGGGAAAAAGATATCGCCTTGGGGGGCCACCATCAGCATTAGTCGGCTAGGCTGTCGGGAAGCGGGAGGAAGCAAAAGAGTCGCGCGCACGAGGGAGGTGGAGGGCCGCGGTCAAGGACCTAGGGGCTCTGAATTCTCACCCGCTCCACCGTTCAGTTGCGCCATGCCGCCCAAGATTCTCGTTAGGAAAGGTAGCGTGAAAGCACGCTCGAGCTTTTTCGAGGGTTTGCAGGGAGAAAAGACTGACAAGGAGGAGAGCCCGGACAAAGTAGCGAAGCCAAAGTGGATGCAGGACCTCGCGAGAAGTAAGAAGACCTGCGACCACGCGCCCGTTCTCCGCGTAAACTGTGGCACTGACCCCCGCTTCTTCGAACCGCAATCCAACCTCGCGTCCTCGTTAGAAACGGATGCGCACAATAACGTTGTCGACAAGCAGCTCAAGTCCAAGCTCAGGGAGCGGAAAATGATTGTCGACGGGAAAACGCCTAGAAAGCTTCCTCCGAGGGAGGACCCCAACCCCGAGTCGCCTGAGCTTGCGGCAATGCTGCAAAAGGCGAGAGCAAGGGCGGAGGCTGAAAGCCCTTGATCCGGGTCGAGGGAGAGACTTGGGGCAAACTTGATATAGAATATATACCGTTACAATAGAGCAAATGAAAGTGCTTTTCAAACGCCTCCTTTCTTTCTCGCAAGGCAAAGGAGCCGCGAGGCGCCAGGGGCCCGCTCAGAAACCCATGGACTTCATCTCCAGCTCCCTCTTGGCTTGCAGGAAGTGGGCGGCGGAGCAGGTCGGGGACTCTGAGTCCAACCCACGCGTGGCATAGTCGAAGATGGACTTGAACATGTCCTCGTTGTTGTTGCAGAACCTGCCAAAGATCTCGAAGAGCTCATCCGCTGACCTAGGAGAAAGGTATTCCTCGTCCTCTAGGCCCCCGTTGAGGGCGTTCGAGGGGTAGATGAGCGAGAACGCGCCGAGCTCATTTCCGTAGTTCTGGTTGTCGGCCACGGACTTGACCTTGGGGGCGGTGAGATCCGACCTGATCGAGGGGGCTCCAAAAACTCTCTCCGAGTCCTTGGACTCGTTCCTGAAACCCGACCGCAGCGACTTTCCCAGATCAGGGTCAGGGTTCTGGTCGTTCATAGAGTAGTCTCCGCAGATGAGCTGCTGCACGCCCCACTCCTCCACCCTCCTGCTGGGCACCCCAAAGATGTGGCTCTCGCCCACTCCGACCCTGTTCCTCTGCCCCAGGTTCTTGGACTGGCCCAGCGTCTGTGTGTTCGCCAGTTTGAAGTCAGAAACGGCCCTGGGGATGAATTTGGTAGCCTGGTCTATGTTCTGGGTCAGGGCCTTCGCGACACCATTGTGGTACGGCTGCTTCTCCGTGATGCCGAAAACGTGGGCGTCCGGCTTGAACCCGGCCGCGTCCCAGTTGTAGTTGCGCCTTCTCTGCTCCCCCGGGGCGTAGTTGCCGTGGGTCCTGACATAGAGGCCATGCAGGCCGTCACCCTCGCCCTCTGGGAGATCCTTGACCTCGTCGAGCTCGGTACCGACGGGGTAGATCAGGTTCTTGGCCTCAGGGTTCTTGTCCTTGAACTTGGCGTCGATCTTGGAGCCGAAGGTCGAGATGCTCTCGGGGATGTTGTGTCCCCGGGCCATGGACTTGCCAAGAGGCTCACGCTTGGCGCTCTCGTAGACCTGCTCTCTCTGCTCCCTCTCCCAGATCATCAAGTCAGAGGTCGGGTAGGACTTCATGACCTGGTTCACGCTCTCGTGGGAGCCGCCGGCAGACTGCGAGACGTAGCCGAACGGCCCGTCCTTCACCTTGTCGTCGGACAGGCCGTAGTGCTTGACGATCTTCCCAGGCTCGTGGATGGTGCTCTGCCTGTACTTCTTGATCTCCGGAGGGGTAGATGGCCTCTCGCCCATGGAGAGGCAGAACTGGGCGCCCTCGTTGCTCACATCGTTGGTCTTCCCGGCCTTTGGAGACGACGCGCGACGCACGGGTGACAGAGAGAGAGGGAGAGAGGGGGAGGGGAAGGTCGTCAGTATTCATCGCGTTCTAGTCCGCTCGCCTCGGCCGTGATTGGCCTGCCCATCCTCGCCTTGAGACGAGGACGAAAGCCATGGGGGCTGGGAGCTCCCCGCCCACCCCCCCACACACACAAGCCGTGTTTGCGGCAGCGTCCAAGCACTTCTACTTACGGGTCTTATGTGCGGCGAGGTGTCGTTCAGGGTGAACGTCCCCTTCTTTCTGAGTTCAGAAGCGCCTGTCATCTTCGCCCAATTCGCTCAAAGGCGCCGCCTTTGGGACGCTGGCTACCGCAGCAAGACGGTCTTGACAACCTTCTAACAAGCTAACCTCTTGCCTCCTTGATTGGCAATTGCCCCCCGAGCACGCTCAAGGTGGGCATTCAAAAAAAAACTGGTCAAAACGGCCAAGGAAATTTCCACTGGGGCGGTGGTCAAAACGAGTGAGGCTCCACGAGTGGTTGGGCAGGCCGAGAGCGGGTGAAGTGGCCCGGCTTTGACAGCAGTGTCGGTGCGAGGACGAGGTTGAGCGTGAGCGGCGAACCGGCGTCCCCATCCTGCAACGCAAATCGTCCAAAGATCCGCATCTTGGGTTGGCTGAACTCACTGCGGTGTAGGGAATTGCACAAGAGTCGGTATGGCAGAGCCCGAAGTGGAGGTCCCTCAGGAGGAGGGAGGAGAGGAGGCTCAGGCACCCGCGCCAACGTTTGACGTCGAGGCCATCGAAACGTTCTACGGTGACAACATCGAGGGAAGCGATGCTGTTGAGTTCATAGCGAGCAAGCTCGGGTTCACGGAGTACACGACGAACGTGAAGGAGGCCATCCAGGCGGAGCTGCACGAGCACATGCTGACCTACTCGAAGACCTGTGGCTTGAGCGCGGAGCAGACCGCGGCATTCATCGGGCTCTTCACCACCATCATCGACTCGATGAAGGAGGGGAAATCGCAAGGGGAGACGGAAAAGACCACCAAGGTCGCAATCACGGGCATGTGCGAGACGGTCCCCAACTTCAACTCCACCGTCGTCAAGTTCATGCTCGAGTTCCTCGCCCAGACGGTGTTCCAGCACTACAACTTGTACTCGCACGTCTACCGGCTGCCTCAAAGGGAGCAGGACGAGGTGAACGTGACGCTTGAGGTGGAGACGGCGCGGATTCCGCCGCTGAGCAGCGGGGAGCTCGAGGTGGAACCTGAGGATGAGCCCGAAAACCAGGGGGAGGAGGAGGTCGCGGAGGGCGTGGAGGAGGGCGCGGAGGAGGCTGAGCCTGCCGATGGAGCCGAGGAGCCCGCGGAGGAAGAGGAGCCGAACCCTGTGAACGAGGTCATCGAGAGCGAGATCGAGAGGAGGGTAAGCGAGGCAAAGTCGAAGATGGAGGCCATGTACGCCGAGCGGGAGGAGCAGCTCCTGGCCAAGATCAGGGAGATGACGGGAGAATTGGGAGAGCAGGCGATCAAAGAGTTGGGGCTTTAACTGCTGCAAATTCTATCGTAAAAACTACAAAAGACTGAAAATCTCTCTCTCTCTCTCTCCTCAAGCCACTCTATGCACTCAAATTACTTCCAAGGGTCATCCTTGTCCCCCTTCTCCTCGCTGACGACCTCGGCCTCGACCTTCTCGGCGGCGTCTCCCGAGCCCGACTTCGAGGCGGCCTCGATCATCTCGAACACTCTAGTGGCGTAGTCCCTAGGGCTCTCAATGTTGAAGCCGCTGGTCAGCAGCGCGGTCTCGTACATCAGGGCGACCATGCTGGAGGCGTTGGAGTCGCGCGATCCCTTGAGGCTCTTGATGATCTGGTGGTTGGGGTTAATCTCCAGAATCTTCTTTCCCCTCATGTACTCCATGGCGCGGTTGTCCCCCATGGCCTGGGCCCTCATGATCTTCTCCATGTTGGCGCTCCAGCCGCCCTGAGAGGTCACGAGGAGGCAGGGACTGTCCGTCTTCCTCTTGCTGACCACTACCTTCTCGACCTTCTGCCCCAGGACCTCCTTCATCCACGTCGTCAGGTCGGAGAACTCCTTCTCGGCCTCCTCGGAGGACTTCTTCTCCTCCTCACTCTCGTCATCCAACACCAGATCCTCCTTGCTAACGTCGATGAGGTCATAGTCCTTGAACTTTGCCAAGTTCGCGACGCAGACCTCGTCGATGGGCTCCACGAGGTACAGGATCTCCATGTCCCTCTTGAGTAGGTCCTCCACAAACGGGGAGGTCGCCGCGATGTCCTTGCTCTCCGCGGCGATGTAGTAAATGGCCTTCTGGTTCTCCTTCATCCTCGACACGTAGTCCTCGAGAGAGGTCAGGCCCTCCCCGGAGGCGCTCGACACAAAGAGCAGGAGGTTGCTCAGGTTCTCCCTGTTTTCTTGGTCCTCGATCACACCAAGCTTCAGGTTCTTCCCAAAGGCCTCCCAAAACGTGTCGTAGTCCTTGGAGTCCTCCCTCTTCTTGATGCCCTTGATGGTGTCCAGCGTCCGCTTCACCAGCTGCTTCCTCATGATCCTGGAGACCCTGGACTGCTGCAGAATCTCTCTGGACACATTGAGCGGCAAGTCCCTCGAGTCTATCACTCCCTTCACAAAGCTAAGGTATCTGGGCAAGAAGCTCTCGTCAAACTTGTCGCTGATGAAGACCTTGTTCACGTACAGTCTGATGTTCCTGGCGTCCTGCATCTCCTGCATGTCGAAGGGGGCCATGCCCGGGATGTACACGATCCCCGAGAACTCGTAGGTTCCCTCGACGTTGAAGTGGTTGTAAGCCAGGGGGTCCATGAACTCCTTGAAGGTGGTCTTGAAGAACCCGTCGTACTCCTCCTTCTCCACCTCGCTGGGCCTCTGAAGCCACAAGGGCTTGGACTCGTTCTGAAGGGTCCAGTCCCACACGGTGTCGTAGTCTGTCTTCATCACGGGCTCCATGTCCTCCACGCTCTCGTTTTTCTCCTCCAGCTCCTTCTTCTTCTTCTCGGTGGCCTCTTCGTCCACGACCTGCTTGGTCACACTCTTGGTGGTCCACAGCTGGATCGGGAACCCGATGAACTCGGAGTACTGCCGAATCAGATCCCTGATCTTCATGTGGTCGGCGTACTCCTTGGTGTCCTCCTTGAGGAAGAGGGTGATCCTCGTTCCCCTTCCAATGGACTCGCCGTCAGAGTCCTCCGCGACGGTGTACGAAACGCTGCCGACCGCGGACTCCCAAGCGTACTGCTTGTCGTCGTCCCTGCTCTTGGTCTGAACCCTAACCTTGTCGGCCACGAGAAAGGAGGAGTAGAACCCGACGCCGAACTGGCCGATAAGACTGGCGTCCCCAGAGGAAGCGTCCTGGGACTGCTTGATGGCCTCCATGAACTTGGCGGTGCCCGACCTTGCGATGGTTCCCAGGCTCTCCAGGAGCTCGGCCTTGGTCATCCCGATGCCAGTGTCCTGAATCACGATGGTGTTGGCCTCCGGGTCGCACTTGACCTCTATCTTCAAGTCGTCGTTCCCCTCGAGCACGCTGGGGTCCTTGATGCTCAGGAACCTGACCTTGTCGAGGGCGTCGCTGGCGTTACTAATGAGCTCGCGCAAGAACACGTCCTTGTTGCTGTACAGCGAGTTCACGATAAGGTCCATCAGCCGGTTCACCTCGGCCTGGTACTCGTAGGTCTCCTCGCTTCCGCTAGAGGGGGCATCGGTGGAGGCCGCCGCCCGGCACCCCAAGGCGCCGCCCGGCACGCGAATAGAGCCGAGGACGGGACCGACGGGGCCGGACCACCTTCCGAGGGTCGCGGTCCCCGCGCCTCCTGCCCTGGCGGCCATGGCCCTCCTCGCACCCTGCTTGCTCAAGGCCCTCGCAACGACGCCGTGGCCAGAGGGCCTCTGCGCTACTCTGTGGGTAAGCTTGGTCACCATATTCCGTATCGTCACGTAACAGCCGAGGCGCATTCACAATACACAAGGTACGTAACGGGGGGAACGAAGCCGCGGCCCTCACCGCGTGTACAAAACACACACACACACACTAGTACTTGCACCGGTCTGGGCAGCCGGCTGCTGGGCTCTTGCTGTCAATCCTCACGCCGCCTCGCTTTCTACACACACGACGCGAAAAGCGATAATCCTGGCAAATCGATTTCGCATTAAGACGTTACTTTTACCCCCACCATACGTGTGTGCTAATTCCATTTTAACCCCCTCTCTCTCCAGATCCGACTTATCCTTTCCCCAGGAAACTAACGTCTTATGTCAAAAGCAAAATCGAGAGAAGAATTCTCTTTTGTGGCTGGATGCCTTCCACCTGTCGCAGAGAGGGGGTAGAAGGATTGCTGCACAAGCCGAGCGCACGGGCAAGGAGTCAAGGCCTTTACGTAGGGTAGGTTTTCGGGGGTCGACACACGCGCGTGTGCCGTCGTTGGCGTCCGCGTCGCGTGAAAGCGAAGCAGCGGCAGCGAGAGGGGCGAGGGGCGAGGGGCGAGGTCGAGGGGCGAGGTCGAGGGGCGAGGTCGGAGGTGATTGATCGATCGCGAGGCTATGCCGAGAGGAGTGAAGAAGGAGAACCTGCCGACGAAGACCTGCGTGGTGTGCAACCGGCCCTTCACGTGGCGAAAAAAATGGGAACGGTGCTGGGATGAGATATCGACCTGCTCTAACCGGTGCAAGGCTGAGAGGAAGCGGAAAAAGGGAGGGGCAGGGGCGGTCGAGACCGCGGAGCCCGAAGGTAGGGGGGGTGTCGTCGCCTCGCGCGCCACGCCCGCGGACCCACTGCGGCGGCTCGCGACCGTCCGGGCGGCGAGAGGAGCCGTGCGCGCCTGCGCCAGGATCCTGTGACAGAAAGGAAGCGGAGATTTAGACTTTGCTTTTAGACTTTACTGCTTCTTCGCTTTCGGCTTCACCTCGTTCTCGTTGACGTCCCTGACGAAGATGGCGTCCAGCGGGTGGTCCTTCTCCCCCTGCTCGAAGGTGTAGGACGCTGCGACGGCCAATTTAGTCCCTTGCTGGTTGAAGCTCAGCGCGGCAATGCTGGTCTGGTACTTCGAGTACTGGTACAGTCTCTTCTTGTTCTCCCCGTCCCACGTGTTGACGACGCCGTCGCACCCCCCGGTGGCGAAGGTTCCAAACTTTGGGTGGAACGCGATCGCGTTGACGGGAAAAATGTACTCTGTTCCGCCCTCCACCCTACGGTGGCACTTGAACGCGTACGACTTCTTCTGCTGCTCTTCGCTCCTGTCGAAGTACTCCAGCGAGACCCTGCCCTCGATGGAGGCCACGGCGTACCCCATGCCGTTGGGAAAGCATCGAACGGCCCTCGTCTGGTGCTTGAGCAGGGTTTCCGTCTCCAGCTCCGCTTGCTTTGGATCCAGCTTTCTCGTGTCGTAGATGCTGATCTTGCGGTTCGCCATGGCGACCACGAGCCGGTGGCCGTGGGAGTCCATGCTGAAGACCTTGCCGGGGAGGGGAAGCTTGGCGGCGGGCTTGGAGCCCTCCGGCCCTGCAGAGGGCTGCCGCGGGTCCCACGCCCTTGGTTTGAGAAGCAGTGGCGGTGGTGTGCAGGAGAAACGCGCGTAAGTGTGTGTGCGTGTGAGACAGAGACAGATACGGAGACAGAATTCCGTCCCCGAGTGCCCAAGGGATGATCCCTAGACGTAGACTCACCTCACGGTCTTGTCCCAGCTCCCGGAAACGAGGAGGTCGTTGTCCGCGGCGTAGCACAGGCACTTTACGGGTTGGTCGTGCGTTCCGATGGTTTCACCGTGACCCGTCGGCTCGCTCCCCAGCGCATGCCTCACCACAGTTTTGTCTAGACCCGCGCTGAAAACCTCCGTCCCCTCTCTGCCGAAACACGCGTCAAGCACCGGGGCCTCGTGAAGGAAGCTGTACCGTATCGTGTTCGAGGACACGCTGTGGACCGAGAGGGTCTTGTCCCACGAGGAGACGAGGAGTAGGTCCGCAAGGCTCTGGTTGCCGGAGCGGCAGAATGAGACGGAGGTGACCCCATCGTTCGGAGGAGAGGCGAGCTCGAGGCCCTGGGTGGGTGCACGCACCAGAGACATCCTACTCGCTGTGTCCGGCAGGCCGGCGCCTGTCGTTTCTCTTGCTTCTCCCGCCCGCGATCGGCCCTTCTGCTGAAATCCAAAAAATGAAACATTCCCGCGGGAAAAGTTGGGTGCGCTTGGAGGCCGGCTCGCCCAGGCCACAGCAGTGTGCAGGGAGGGGAGGACGGGAGGCGGGAGAGCGAAGGGGCGCGGACCGAGGTCGCCCTCGTCGCAGGCCGAGGGGCCATGTTTCAATCCAACAAGAAGAAGAAGTCTTTCTTCTCGCAGCTCTTCGGGTCGGACACCTCGGAGAACAGGTTCACTGTCAAGGAGCTCGGGCTCTTGCACCAGGTCCTCGACGCGAACGCAAATGTCCACGAGGTGAGTGTTGTCCAAAAATCGGAACGGGCCGCGCGCCGCTGGGGCTCAGGGTGGACCCTACCCACCTGTGCTCCCCCCCATGTCCGCCCGCGCTGTGCCTCCCACCCGCCCTCGGCGACCGGACTGACGGACGCCACGCTATGCCTCTTCTTTCCTCCGCCTTTCACTCTCTCCCTCCTCGTTCGCGCTTCGCAGGGCAACAAGGACACTGTCGTGGAGGCCCTCCGGTCGATCGCTGAGCTCATGATTTGGGGTGACCAGCACGACCCCAGCTTCTTTGAGTTCTTTGCGGAGCACCACACCCTGTCTTATTTTCGCCGGATCCTGGACCAACCGTACTGCCGGAGCGGGGAAGTCGCCGTGCAGATCCTGCAGACTTTGAGCATCCTCACCCAGAACATCCAGAGCGAGCAGGCGATCTACTTTTTGTTCAGCAACAACCACGTGAACCAGATCATCGCCCAGGACTTCAACTTCAAGGACGACGAGGTCCTCGGCTACTACATTTCCTTCCTCAAGACCATCTCTCTCAAGCTGAACGCGGGCACCGTGCAGTTCTTCTTCCTCAAGAGGAGGCTCGCCGAGGGCAGCGACGAGATGCGCGTCGAGTTCCCCTTCTACTCTCGCATCATCCAGTTCTTCAGGCACGAGGAATCCATGGTGAGGGCGGCTGTCAGGACCTGCACACTCAACATCTACAGCGTCAAGGATGCTGGGGTGCGGGAATTCCTCCAAAACTCGAGGGAGGCGAGCGAGTACATCCAAAACCTGGGCAAGTACGTGATGGAGCAGTGCCAGGCCCTGGCAGTCATCCTTCCCGCGACGCGGCAGGGGACCATCGATCCCAAAAGGTTGGACGTTGCTCTGGAGGAGCTCGACGACATCTTCTACTACTGCTACGACGTGTACAGCCTGTTCGAGGAGGGAGTGGGCGAGAAGCTGATGTGCGTGCTATGGAAGGACCTACACTCCGTGGTCCTGGAGCCCTTCAGGGTCAAGGCGGGGGGAGACAGGGAGCAGACCTCCACCGCCGTCGGCGACGAGGGGCACACCCTGGACTCCTGCCGGCTCACCGTGTCACTCTTGATCTTGGAGCGACTCTTCCACATCCTGCACATTCCAGGGCTGCTGAACGCCACCATCGCCTCGCTCTTCCTTCCCAAGACGAAGGCCCTCAAGCTGGCCCCACTCATCTGGACTGCGGACGTCGACGCGTTCAGCGCCAGCTCGGCGGGCGGCGCTGATTCCTGGTACAGCGCATGGCCCGTGTTCCGGCGGTGCGTCGAGGACGAGACCAAGCACGTGGAGAGCACGCTGTGCGTGCGCTTCCTGACCAAGTGCATCAAGTCCAAGTGCCTGAGCGAGGACGTCATGGACGAGGCTGGTCTGTTGCCAAGGAGGCTCAAGACCTCAAGGATGCTCTTCAACGAGCTCACTTCGATCGACTCGGACCCCTCGACCGGGGCGTCCTCGACCGGCAGGGTCGCCTCCTCCAAGAAGAAGGGCCACCGCAGGGCCCATTCGAGCGAGGAGATCGCATCCATGCAACTCTTCCCTACGGACCAGGGTGGCCAGGTGGCGGAGGCGGGGGACGGCGAGGATATCGATTCCGTCGCCAGGAAGATGGAGGACTGCGGCGTGGACGAGGGACGGGGTGGTGTAGCCAAGGAGGACGAGGACGAGGAGGCCCCCTACCTCATGTTCGCGAACTTGATCTCGGAGCCCTTCAGGGTGGACCTGGTGAATCTCGTCGGCTGGATGCTCTCCCAGTGGCTCCCCCTCGACTCGCTTTCCAGGAATAGCAGCTCGGGCACCAAGGCCAGCGCTGAGGAGAACAGGGAAGTTGTGTTCAGTCCGAGGAAGGGAGATGCGCAAGGAGGCCGCACAGTGCCGGAGGCCCTGGCCCGGGTGCTGGACAAGCAAATGAAGGATTGTGTTGCTGAGCTCAGGGTCCACTTGCACCAGTCCTGGTGTGATGGGCTGCCGTTGCTGGTCAGCCGGGCCTGGAGGAGGAACAAGAGGCACCTGATCTCCCCGCAGGTCAGCATGAACGCCGTGGAGACGGCGGCCTTTTTGCTTAGGGAACACTCAGTGAACAAGTTGTCGAGGGCCCCGAAGGGGAGCCCGGGGATGAACACCGCCATCGCCGCCGCCAGGCAGGGGAACGAGGCGGTGAACGCCTTCGTCGCCATGGCGCAGCTGAAGATTTGGATCGAGACTGGAGACATGCCGAACGATCCCTCCGCTTTCTTTGGGCTGCAGAGGGGCCTCTTCTCGCTGGACGAGCCAGTGGGGCTTGTGCCACACGACAGGCGACCGCTCCCGGTGTCTGACGGCAGCGAGGTAAACTTGGATTCGATCAATCTGATCGGCCAGGACGGTGGGAAGGCGATAGGCGGGCAGGCGCCGATCGTTGCCGGCGCCCTGCCCTGCCGGGTCGCGTTCACGCGGGGCGCAGAGAGGAACGTCTATTTCTGCTCGGACGGCAGGCATGCCCTATCGAGTGTGAAGCAGAAGACCGGGCAGCGGGAGCTCGGATCGGTCTGCATTTTCCTGGCGGATGCAAACGAGTCGGTGTCCTCCTCATCGTCGAGGACATTTGCCAAGGTGGTTGCCATGGCGCCGCTCGCCGGGGCTGAGCCGGCCATCGACCCCACCCACCCTGCTTGGCTCCACCTCAGAGTGAGGCCGCCTCTCAGCGCCTTCACCGCGGTTTGCGGCATGATGAACGCCTCGCAGTCCTTTGGCCAGCCAAACATCAAAGGCAAGCGGCCAAAGCTGAACGACGGCAGGTGGACCCTGGCCTTTGAGGACGCCGAGAGCGCCAGGAAGGCGGAGGAGATGATACACAGGCAACGGGAGCAACTTAGAGCGAACGCCGAGGACCTGCTGTGCAATTTCGCTGCTTCGTGAGAGGGTCCGAATTGGGAAAGGGATGGGCTGCAGGGAGCCTTGGAGGTTAGATTGTCTTTATATTATGCGAATCATGTAAGAGTACTTAATCACACATACACACACACACACCAAGATAAGTGTGGCTCACCGCCGGCGCTTTCTTCTGCGGCTGAAGTCCTCTTGAAGATCCTGAAAATCCCGGCGCGACAGCGGCCTCCCCCGGGTCTCGCAGAAGGCCTCCAAGAAGAAGGAGTGGGGCCCGTTGGGCAGAATTTTGTTCATTCCCTTCATCAGGTCCACCAGCTTCCCCCCGCTGCTGTCCCCCCCTTTAGCACCGCCGTCCCTTGACGGAATCCTGAACGCGCTCACCTTAAACCTCTGCTTCTGCTCCGCCGGCGCAGTCTCCGTGGCTGGCGGCGAGGCGGCGAAGGCGGGAGCGGCCGGCGGGATCGCTTCGGGACTTGCCACCTGCTGCCCCTCTGGCGCGACGCCCGGGCTCGGCAGCTGGCCCGCTGGAGATGCCGGAGATGCCAGGCCCTGCCCCTCGGCCTTGGGCCCCTCAATGGCCAAGTCAGCTGTCGGCCTCAGCGAGTCCAGCTTGAACTTTTGTATCTCCTTCCTCATCGTCTGATTCGGCACAACATCGTCGCACAGCATGTCCTCCTTGCCGCACTTTGGGCAAGTGCCAGTCTCGATGAGATGAGTTCTAATACAGTTGTCACAAAAGCTGGACTGGCAACACATGATTAGGGCGGCCTCGTTCTTGAGGTTCCCACAGATCGGACACTTCATGTCGTCCGGGACCTCCAGCTCGGCCGGCTTGGGCCTCACGAAGCTCGTCGTGGCCTCCTTGGCCATCGCCCGGTCGTCCACCATGACATCACCAATCGTGCCGTCCGGCATGACGATGGTGCCCTCCCCAGTGCTCACAAGCTTCTCGAGCGGGATTCCCACTGGAACCTTCACCTTCTTCACGTCGTACTCGGGGTTACCATTTGTAGGGCAGTTATAGATCCAGTGGCCGCCGACGCCGCACCTGTGGCACACGTAGTTCGGCGGGGGCAGGTCCGAGTGGAACTTTCTCCTGCCAGCCCCGAACCTGCCGCCCGCGCCCGCGTTCACCTCGCTGCTCCAGTTCGAATAAGATGCGTCCACGAAGTTGGACAGCGCGGCGGCCTCGTCCTGCCCGGGTGCCGTGGCGTTCGGCTGCAGGAACGACGAGTCCTGGTGCTGCTTGCTCCCGGGGTGGGCGGTCATCCGTGAGTTCTGGGCGACCCTCTCGGCCTCCTTCTCCTGCCGACTCTCCACGATGTGCTTCTTGGTCTGCGGCCCGAGGGGCACGCGGGTGATGAGGACCTGGGCATTCCGAGGAATGAGCGTGCCATCGTCTCCGTACGTGTCCCTGGAGTCTGCCTTTTGTATACTGAGCTCAGTGGACTGGTATCCCCTCTTCTCCGCGACCTGCCGCTTCAGGTCCTCAACACTGATGAACTGGCCGTCGAAGAGCAAGTTCGTGTACGAGATCTCGCTCTTGAACTTGTAGCGCAGGACCCCCGCCATCGTGGCTCACGACCGGCGCCAGCCCCTCTACCTCGGGGCCCGTCCCACGCAGGCTGTTATCTCTTCCCGCTCCGCTTCGATCGTTTTGGGCCGCCTCGATGCCCCAATTGCCTGAAGTCGCGGTGAGAGAGCTTTTCGCAGGCTTTGACGGAATTAATTTAATTCCGTGAGAGACGTGTTTTTTCCAAGGCCGTTATAGAGAAAAAGAACGTCTCTCGCGAAATGCCGTCACATTTTGCCAAGCGTGGCTTTTGGGGGGAATGGGGCGGCGATCGCACATCGTCATCTGGGGCGACCAAGGCCGGGGGGGGGAACCCGAGGACGACCGACGGTGGGGCGCGACGAGGCGCGAGGGGGGGTCAAGTGAAGGTGTTAGAAGGAATCCATGGCGTCGCGCGACGCGACAACGCAGGGGGGTCCCGTTGGTGAAGCCTAAGCGGGGAGGACTTTAGGGGGGGGGGGCGGCAAAGCTTACCATAATGGGAAAGACGAGGAAGAGGGGCGCGGGGGCCGAGGACCCTCAGCAGG
>Ga0160423_10001974_pt1 | contig 17183 bp, 18 predicted proteins | sample CRUFie14St8metaG_FD_108191 | JGI IMG/M metagenome (GOLD analysis project Ga0160423, IMG submission 108191) | Marine microbial communities from the Costa Rica Dome - CRUD Field 142mm St8 metaG | ecosystem: Environmental > Aquatic > Marine > Oceanic > Photic zone | place: Costa Rica: the Eastern... | reverse complement strand
TTTCACATCAACATATATTTGCAAAATTTTGGCATATTCAATCTAATGTCAATCAACTAGAAAGTTGCATCAAAGTTAGATTCAATAAACTTTCTAACTATCCTTTTCCCACCTTAATTTTAAATTATTTAAAGGATAATTATTAATATAGATTTTATATATTTGTTTAAATAAAAATTAATAAATGGCTGGAGTAAATAAAGTGATTCTTGTTGGTAATTTAGGAAGAGATCCTGAAGTTAGATATCTTGATAGTGGTGTGGCTGTAGCAAATTTTTCACTTGCTACAACTGAAAACTATAAAAACAAACAGGGCGAAAAAGTATCACAAACAGAATGGCATAATATTGTTCTTTGGAGAGGTTTGGCAGAAGTTGCAGAAAAGTGGTTAAAGAAAGGATCTAGTGTATATATTGAAGGTAAAATTAGAACTAACAAGTGGGAAGATAAAGAAGGAAATACTAGATATAATACCGAAATATTAGCAGATAATATGACAATGTTAGGAAATAGAATTAATTCAGATGTTAGCGATAAAAATGATAGTAAAACAGTATCTGAAATTAAAAGTGTCAATGATGAAAATGACGACTTGCCGTTTTAACTCAAATTAAATTGGAAGACCCCTCGCACTTATTTATATTTAATAAAATTATATTCCTGGAAATTTTTTCGTTTGGTTTTCATCATATACTAATATTAATAATACTTTTTATTTTTATTGTGTTGTCCGCTTTTGTTTCAGGAAGTGAAGTTGCTTTTTTTTCGTTAAAATCTAGTGATATCCAACAACTTAAAAATGATGATTCAAATAATGATCTAATAAAATTAATTGAAAGACCAAATCTATTATTAGCAACAATCCTAATTTTAAATAATTTTATAAATGTTGGTATTATTATTCTATCTACATATTTTGCAACTACAATAATTTACTTGCCAGAAAATTTAATTTTACAATTTTTTATACAAGTTACAATTATTACTTTTTTTCTAGTTTTATTTGGAGAAGTTACTCCAAAAATATATGCAAGAGCAAATTCAAAGAATTTTGCTAAAATGGTTTCAAAACCATTTGTTTTAGTTCAAAAATTAATTTATCCATTAGCTTTTGTATTAGTTTCAACAACTAAAATCATTAATAAAATTTTTGGAAAAAACTACAAAGAAGTTTCTGCTGCTGAAATTTCACAAGTTTTAAAGTTGACAGAAACTGATACTTCTGAGGAAGAGGTTAGAATGTTGAAATCAATTATTGAATTTGGAAACATTGATGTTAAAGAAGTTATGAAATCAAGAATGGATATTGTTGCGATTGAGAAAAGCACTCCATTCAAAGATGTTATTCAAATTGTTATTAGATCTGGTTTTTCTAGAATACCTGTTTATGTTAATAATTTAGATGATGTAGCAGGAATTCTTTATATCAAAGATTTAATTCCTTTTCTAGATAAAAAAAATGTAGATTGGACTAAGTTTTGTAGAGAAGCTTATTATGTTCCAGAAACTAAGATGATTAATGATTTGTTAAAAGAATTCCAGATTAATAAAAATCATATTGCAATTGTAGTTGATGAGTATGGAGGAACTTCAGGAATGGTTACTCTTGAAGATATATTGGAAGAAATAGTTGGGGAAATCAATGATGAATTTGATACTGATGAAAATATATATTCAAAACTCGATAATAAGAATTACATTTTTGAAGGGAAGTTGTCATTGATTGATTTTTTAAAAATTGTGAAAGGTAAATCTGATTTTTTTGATAAAATAAAAGGAGAGTCAGATACAATTGCAGGATTAATCATAGAGAAGGAAGGGAAAATTTTAAAAATAGGAGAGTCATCATATATTAGCCCATATACATTCATAATTGAATCAGCTGATAAGAAAAGAATTAATAGAATAAAAGTTGAAATAGATGAGTAATTTAAGAATGATATTTTTTTTACTTTTTATTGTATCATGTTCTGAAAATAATATTCCAAAGCCACGTGCATATTTTAAATTAAACCTTCCAGAAAAAAAATATGAAAGTTATAATAATAATTGTAAATATTCATTTATGTTGCCAAGTTATGCAACAGTTAATTTAGAAATTGATTGTGACATTAATAACATCTATTTCCCAAAACAAGATGCCATATTACATGTTTCATATTTTAAATTAAAAAATAATTTGTTTGAGCATTTAGAAGAATCAAGAAATTTAGCGTATAAACATCAAATTATTGCTGATGGTATTACTGAACAGGTCTTTGTAAATGATTCATTAAAAGTATATGGGGTATTATATGATTACTATGGTGTTACTGCAACCTCAACACAATTTTGTTTAACCGACAGTATTAATCATTTTTTTAGAGGAGCACTTTATTTTAACACTGAAATTAACGATTCAATTACTCCAATAAATATATTTTTAAAAGAAGATATGAGGTATTTAATTGAAACATTTTCTTGGAAAAAATAATATCAGATTAAAAAAACATATAAATTTTGCCATATCTTTCTTATTTTTATACTTTTGCAAACCATTTTTAAATATATTTTAGATGTATGCAATAGTAGAAATAGCTGGACAACAGTTTAAAGTAAGTGAAAAACAAGAGGTTTTTGTTAATAGAATTGATAGTAAAGAAGGTTCTAAAATAATCCTTGATAGAGTTTTATTATTAGATAAAGATGGTAAAATTGACGTTGGTGTTCCAACACTTAAGGGGGTTGGTATTACAGCTAAGATTGTTGAACATTTGAAGTCTGATAAAGTTTTAGTTTTTAAGAAAAAAAGAAGAAAGGGATATAGAGTCAAAAATGGTTTTAGACACAGTCTAACAAAAATTGAAATACAAAAAATTGGAGAAGTTAAAATATCTACTTCTACTAAAAATTTAACTAAGAAGGAAGTTGTTAATGATGTTGTTGAAGTGAAGTCTGTGGCAAAGAAGACTACAGCAAAGAAGACTACAACTAAGAAAACTACAACTAAGAAGACAACAGCTAAGAAGACAACATCTAAGAAGACAACATCTAAGAAGACAACAGCTAAGAAGACAACAGCTAAAAAGAGTTCTTAAAAAAATAAATTTTAATACATAAATATGGCACATAAAAAAGGAGCAGGTAGTAGTAAAAATGGTAGAGAATCAGAAAGTAAAAGACTAGGTGTAAAAATATTTGGTGGACAAAATATAATTGCTGGAAATATTATTGTTAGACAGAGAGGTACTAAGCATAACGCTGGCAAAAATGTTGGTGTCGGAAAAGATCATACATTATTTGCATTAGTAGATGGGAAGGTTAAGTTCACCAAAAAGAAAAACAATAAATCATATGTTTCTGTTGAAACGATAAATTAATTTTGTTATAGATTAAGTGCTTTTAAAACTCTTGATTTTCAAGAGTTTTTTTGTTTAAATTTGTTTAGTAAAAATTAAATTATGTTAGATTTAAAATTTCTTAGAAATAACAAGGATCATGTTATAAAGTTGTTAAAAGTGAAAAACTTTTCTTCATTAAAAACTATAGATGAGTTGCTAAATTTTGATAATCAACGAAAAATTAATCAACAACAAACAGATCAATTATTGTCGGAATCCAAAAAAATAACAAAATCAATTGGGGAATATTATAAATCTGGAAAAGAAAATATTGCAAATGATTTAAAATCATCTGTTTTAGATATAAAAGAAAAGATTAAAATACTAAGTACTGAAAAAGAAGAATTACAAGAAAAAATAACACAAATACTTTTAGAAATACCAAATGTACCCCATATATCAGTTCCTTTAGGACAATCAGACAAGGATAATACAATTATTAAAGAATCAGGTGAAATCCCGTCATTAGATAATAATGCAAAGCCTCATTGGGAATTAGTTAGGGATTATAAATTGATTGATTTTGAGCTGGGAAATATAATAACAGGCTCTGGTTTTCCTGTTTATACTAATAAAGGAGCTAAACTTCAAAGAGCACTCATATCTTATTTTTTAGATAAAAATATAGAAGCTGGTTATCAAGAATTTTTACCACCTCATTTAGTAAATAGAGATTCTGGATTTGGAACAGGACAATTACCAAAATTTGAAGAAGATCTTTATAAAATATCAAATGATGATTTATTTTTAATTCCAACAGCTGAAGTCCCAATAACAAATTTGTTTAGAAATAGAATTTTAAATGAACTTCCTATTAAATGTACTTCTTACACTCCTTGCTTTAGAAGAGAAGCTGGCTCATATGGAAAAGAAGTAAGAGGTTTAAATAGACTTCATCAATTTGATAAAGTTGAAATAGTACAAATAGAAAGCCCAGAGAATTCTTACAATGTTTTAGAAGAAATGGTGAACCATGTTTCAACAATTTTAGATGAATTAGAGTTACCATATAGAATTTTAAAATTATGTGGAGGGGATTTAGGATTTAGTTCAGCTTTGACTTTTGATTTTGAAGTATATTCTGCTGCTCAAAAAAGGTGGCTTGAAGTAAGTTCTGTTTCAAACTTTGAAAGTTATCAAGCTAATAGATTAAAATTGAGATTCAGAGATCAGTCTGGAAGTATTTCTTTATGTCATACGCTTAATGGGAGCGCATTAGCTCTTCCAAGAGTTTATGCTGCTATACTTGAAAATAATCAAACAAAAAACTCAATAAAATTACCCAAAGTCTTGCATAAATATACTGGATTTGAAGCTTTATAATGATTAGGTTTATTACGTTATTGTTTTTGTTATCACCAATATTATCTATATCCCAAAATATTGATTACAAGACAGCATATCAGTATTACGTTAATGGTGAATATGAAAAAGCAGTTTTAATTTATAAAGATTCTCCAAAATCATCTTTGTCTTCGTATTATAACCCATATTATATGTCTTTAGTGTATTTAAAAAAATATACTGATGCAAAGAAATTAGTAAATACCATGATTAGAAAGCAAAAGCAAAATTTAGGTTATAAAGTAGATCTAGTAATTGTGTTAGATAAAGACGGTAATAAAAGAGAAGCAAATAAAAATCATTTGGAGATTATTAGAAATATTAATGGAACATATAATCAGTCCATATATTTAGCCAATAAATATAAAACACATGAAATGTATGAGAAGGCATTAGGTATTTATACTAAATCAGAAAAAATTAATAAGAAAGATAATTTTAATATTCAAAAAGCAGAGCTATATTCTTATTTAGATAATAATGACATGATGATTAAAGAGTATATTAATTGTATTGTTAAATATCCAAAAACTAAAAACCAAATTATATCAAAAATTCAAAAGTTTTTAGATAATGATGGGATAGAAAATTATGAAAATTATGAAATTACAAAAAAACAATTATTATTATCAATAAATAAAAATATAAATAATTTACAGTTAACCGAGATATTAATTTGGTTGTATATGCAATCTGCGGATTTTAAAATGGCTTTAATACAAGCCAAAGCTCTGGATAAAAGAGGTGAAAATGACGGTAAAATAGTATATGATATTGGAGAAACTTTACTAGACTATCAAGAGTATGATATGGCCATTGATGCATTTAATCATATTTTGAATTTAAATCAAAAAAGTGAAGTGTATATTGCATCTTGTATAAACAAGTTGTTTGCTATGACTAAGTCAGCTTCTACAAAAAGAGATTTAAATAAAATAAATGATTTATACATTAAATATACAAGAGAGTTAGGTAAAAACAGTAATACGGTTTTGTTACTTTCAAATTATGCAAACTTCAAGGCATTTTATTTAAATCAGTTGAAAGAAGCGAGTACATTACTTGAAGAAGCGATTAATATCAATCAAATATCTTCAACTGATTTAGCGGAATGTAAATTAGAGTATGCTGATATACAATTATTGCTTGGAAATATTTGGGAAGCATTATTGTATTATTCACAGGTTGAAAAAGATTTTAAAGAAAATCCAATTGGTCACGAAGCAAAATTAAGGAGCGCAAAAGTTGCATATTTTCAAGGTGATTTCTCTTGGGCACAAGCACAATTACAAGTTCTTAGAGCTTCGACTTCAAAACTTATTGCTAATGATGCAATGAAGTTATCTTTATTGATTACAGATAATTATAATTTGGATACTGCAGAATTTCCAATGAAAACATTTGCAAAAGCTGATTTGTTAATTTTTCAAAATAATTATAATGAGGCATTTGTAAAGTTTGACTCAATTTTATATAACTTTCCTGGACATTCTCTTGAAGATGAAATTTATATGAGAAAAGCGGATATTTATTACAGAAGTGATAGTTTTAACCTAGCACTAGAAATGTATGAAAAAGTAATTCAAGATTATAGTTTTGATATTTTAGCAGATGATGCCATATTTAAAAAAGCTAAATTATTTGAAAAAATGAATGATCTAGAGAGTGCAAAAAATCTTTATGAAAAATTAATTTTAGAATATTCAAATAGTATTTATACCGCTGAAGCTCGAATAAGATTTAGATCAATAAGAGGTGATAAAAATGAATAGTACAATGATAGTATATAATGTTACTGTAAGTGTAGATAAGTCAATTGTTAAAGATTGGCTTAACTGGATGCGAAATGATCATGTTCCTGAAATCATATCAACTAAAATTTTTAATAAAGCCCAAATTAATCGAATAATTACAGAAAATGATAGTGGTCATACATTTGCAGTATCTTATAGCTGTAAAAGTATGAAGGATTTACACAACTATCAAGTTAATTATGCCCCATTATTGCAACAAAAACATTTCAAAAAGTTTGGTGATAAAGCAGTTGCTTTTAGAACCATAATGGAGGTATTAGATATTTTTTAAGTTATTCCTTTAAAAAAGGATTATTTATTTTTTCATTAACTAAAGTTGTTGAAGGACCATGTCCACAATAAATACTCGTTTCGTCTGGTAAATTGATGATTTTTGTGTTAATGCTTTCAATAAGTGTTTTGTGATTTCCACCAGGAAGGTCAGTTCTTCCAATACTGTTCATAAAAATTACATCACCTGAAATCAAAAAATTATTTTTTTTATTGTAGAGGCAAATATGTCCTGGAGAATGTCCTGGAGTAAAAAATATTTTAAACTGTTCTTTACCTAATTCTATATTATCATTTTCATCTATAAAACTATCAGCTTTTGGAGAAGGTTGATAATTTTCGAATCCATAAGATTTTGCAATATTTTCTGATTGATTCAATAATTCCTCTTCTTTTTTATGTGTAAATAATTTAATATTCCAATTTTTCATTACAAAATTATTGCCAAAAATATGATCAATATGACAATGAGTATTAATTAGTCTTTTGGGAACGAGTTTTTTTGATGATATAAAATTAAATAGTATTTTTTCTTCGCTTGAATCATAACATCCTGGATCTATGATTATACAATCTTTAGTTTCTTCATCATAAACTACATATGTATTTTCAGCAAATGGATTAAATGTAAATGTTTTTATTTTCATATTCAAACTAGTATGCTTATACAAATATAGAAGTTATTTATATTTGTATTATGATTGACAAAATTAAGCATTTATCTAAAAAGTATTTTGAAGAAATTATTCAGATTAGAAGATATCTACATAAAAATCCTGAGTTATCTTTTCAAGAATATAATACGTCTAGGTACATAAAGAAAATTTTAGATAAATGGAATATTTTATATGAGGATAATATAGCTCAAAATGGTATAGTAGCAATATTAAAAAGTAACCAACCAGATTCAAAAATAGTTGCACTAAGAGCAGATTTTGATGCTTTACCAATAAAGGAAGAAAATAATGTTGAATATTGTTCAACAAACAATGGAGTAATGCATGCTTGTGGTCATGACGCTCATACGGCTTCACTTTTGGGAACCCTACTAATACTCAATAATTTAAAAAATTTCTGGCAAGGAACTATTAAGTTTATTTTTCAACCTGCTGAAGAAATGCTACCAGGTGGTGCTCGTCAAATGATTGATGAAGGTGTATTGAAAAATCCAACTGTAAAAAAAATTTTTGCCCAACATGTTTTTCCAGATTTAGAAGTAGGAAAAGTTGGTTTTAAGCCTGGAAAATATATGGCTTCAACAGACGAAATATATATTAAGGTAAATGGAAAAGGAGGGCACGCTGCCTTGAAAGAAAAATATAATAATCCAATTTTAGCAGCATCTAAAATTATTATTGCATTAGATGATTTTTTTAAAAATGAGAATACAGTTAAATCAGTTTTTGCTATAGGTTATATTAAAGCAAATGGTTCAACAAATGTAATTCCGGAATCGGCATATTTAAAAGGAACATTTAGATCCCTTGATGAGTTGTTTAGAAAAAAAACTCATCAAAACATCAAAAAGATTGTAAATACAATTGCTTCTAAATGTTCTGTGAATGTTGAATTAAATATCAAAAAAGGATACCCGTGTTTAATTAATGATAGTATTTTAACTAATGAAACTATAAAGAATGCCAAAAAATATTTAGGTAATGACAATGTTGTGATATTACCCGAAAGATTAACTGCGGAAGATTTTGCATATTTTTCACATAAAGTTCCTGCATGCTTTTATAGGTTGGGAACATCAAATAAATCTAAAGGAATAACTAATCAATTGCATACTTCTAAATTTAATATTGATGAAACTGCACTTGAAATATCTATGGGTTTAATGGCGTATGTTACAATTAGAAGTTAATTTAACAACTTTTTTCCTATCGAATAAAATTCATTACAAAATATTTTTATTCTATTTTTTATTTCAACTGATATTAGCTCCATCTCATTAAAGTCATTTGATGTTGCATATATAATTCTTGGAAGCTGAATCATTCTCCATTCGTTCATGCATATCTGCGTAAGATGTTGAGTTGCTAAGTAACTTTTTTGTCCACCTGCTGCACATAAAATACCAAAGAATTTTCCTGTTGCATTTTCAAAACAGTTATCAATTATAATTTTTAAATTATCACTTATAGAAAAACAATGAATCCCCATGCCAATTATAATATTATCGCTTTGTTTGACTAGTTCAGACAACCAATTTTTATCTTCAGTATCTTTATGATGATATGCATTAATTAATGTATTTCTTGCATCGACAAAAGTAACGCTAGCTTTTTTTGATAAGAGTTCATTTTGAACTTCCTTACACAATATAAATGATTTTGAGTTTTTAGATAATGAACTTGAAATAATTAGAGTTTTCATTAATTTGCAACTTGTGAAATAAAATCAATTCTTAATAGTCTAATTTCATCATCTGTAAATTCATCTTCAGCAAATTCTAACCTTGCTTCATCAAAAGAAAAATTTTCAGTTGATTTAAAAAATGCGTGAATTTCGTCTAATTCATCTCGATCCATCATTTCATTAATTATATGACTTAAATTTAATTTGGTTCCTTTTTCAACAATTTCTTCCATCTCTGACAAAAGATCTTCTCTTGTTAATCCTTTTCCATTTGCTATATCATCGATATTTAGAGCCTTATCAAGTGATTGAATAATATATATTTTATTATTTGATTTATTTGCAACGCTCCTCACGACAATATCTTGTGGTCTAGTAATATTATTTTCTTCTACGTAACGTTTTATTGTTTCAATAAACTCTTTTCCATATTTATTTGCTTTTCCATGTCCTACACCTTGTGTTTGTGCTAATTCCTCAAGTGTTGTTGGATATTGGTTTGCCATATCAATTAAAGATGGTTCCATAAATAAAATAGCTGGAGGTAGTCCAATTTTTTTAGCCATATTTTTTCTCAAGCTTTTTAATATTTTAAATAAAACCATATCTGCTGCTTGACCTCTTTGAATATTGCTAGATGTTGAATTGTTTTGGTAGTTGTGATCTTCCGTAATCATGATACTATATGGATTGTTAAGGAAAAATTTACCCTTTTCGGTAATTTTTAATATTCCATAGCTTTCAATCTCTTTAGTAATTAATTGTTGGACATATGTTTGTCTTATAATTGAATGCCAAAAATTAATATTTTTTTCTTTACCTTTCCCAAAACAAAATTCGATTTGTGACATATGTTGTTTTATTAATGAATTGCTTTCACCAACCATAATTTTAGCTACCTCTTTGGGTTTAAATCTTTCTTTACAATCTACAAGAGTTTTAATTAGTAATTCAATATACTTTTTTCCTTCAATTTTTTCTTTAGGATTTTTGCAGTTATCACACATCATGTTACAATCTTCACTTGAAAACTCTTCTCCAAAATAATGAAGAAGATATTTTCTTCTGCACATTGCAGTTTCAGAAAATGCAATAGTTTCCATAATTAATAATCTGCCAACTTCCTGCTCTGCTACAGGCTTTCCCTGTAAAAACTTCTCAAGTTTCTCAATATCCTTGTAATCATAAAATGTAATTAAATCTCCTTTACCTCCGTCTCTTCCAGCTCTACCTGTTTCTTGATAATATCCTTCTAAACTTTTTGGAATATCATGATGGATAACATACCTAATATCAGGCTTGTCAATTCCCATTCCAAAAGCAATAGTTGCTACTATTACATTGCAATCATCCATTAAAAAGGCTTCTTGATTTTCAACTCTTGTTTTAGCTTCTAATCCAGCATGATAAGGAAGTGCCTTAATACCATTAATTTGTAGTGTTTCTGCAACTTCTTCTACTTTTTTTCTACTTAAACAATAAATTATGCCTGAAGCGTCACCTTTTTCACTAATGTATTGAATAATTTGTTTAATTACATCAAGTTTAGGTTTTATTTCATAAAATAAGTTGGATCTGTTAAACGAATCAATAAATAGTTTACCTTCATTAATTTTTAGATTCTTCATTATGTCCTGTCTAACTTTTTCGGTTGCAGTTGCTGTTAGTGCAATTACGGGAGCTGCTCCAATTTTATTTATTATTTCTCTAAGCTTTCTATATTCGGGTCTGAAATCATGACCCCATTCAGAAATACAATGTGCTTCATCAATAGCATAAAAAGAAATATGAATGTCATTGAAAAACATAATATTTTCTTCTTTGATTAATGATTCAGGTGCGACATAGACTAATTTAGTTTTTCCTGATTTGATATCAGACTTTACTATATTACTTTGACTTTTTGATAATGATGAATTTAAAACATGGGCAATACTATCGTTTTTATAAAATCCTCTCAGAACATCAACCTGATTTTTCATTAATGCTATTAATGGAGAGACAACAATTGCACACCCATCAGATAAAACAGCTGGTAGTTGATAACACATTGATTTACCACCTCCAGTGGGCATTATAACCATGCTATCTTTCCCATCTAATAAGTTTAAAATTATTTCTTCTTGTTTTCTTCTAAATTTATCGAAGCCGAAAATATTTTTTAAATTCTTAAGTAGAGTTTCTTTAGAAATATTCATTCTAAAATTAAATTGATATTTTTGTATAACGAATATAATATTTTATTAATGAAATCTAAAAGAGAAATAAAAAAAATTGCTCAAAAATGTATTTCAATAGAAGTTAATGAAGCTAAAAATTTAAAAAAAAAGATCGATGATAATTTTGTTGATGTAGTAAATGTATTACATCAAACAAAAGGAAGGATTATTATTACAGCTATTGGTAAAAGTGCTAATATTTCTAATAAAATTGTAGCAACTTTAAATTCAACAGGTACCCCTTCTATTTTTGTTCATGCTGCTGAAGCACTGCATGGTGATTTAGGTGTAATAAAAAGTGAAGATATTATTATTTGTATTTCAAATAGCGGTAATACTAATGAAATTAAATTATTAGTTTCTCAAATAAGAAATTTATCAAACAAATTAATAGCTATAACTGGAAATCCATCATCTTTTTTAGCTAAATACTCAGACTATGTTTTAGATGTAGGTGTTGAAAAAGAAGCATGTATAAATAATTTAGCACCAACTTCATCAACAACAAATCAATTAATTATCGGAGATGCAATTGCAGTTTCATTATTATATTGCAACGGTTTTACTAAAAAAGATTTTGCTAAGTATCATCCGGGTGGTACTTTAGGAAAAAGAATATCAATTAGTTTAGAGGATCTGGTAAGTGAATCTAGCTTTGTAACCGTTAACCATAATGATAGTCTGCAAAAAGTAATTTTTGAAATATCTAATAAATGTAAAGGTGCTACTGCAGTAGTGAAAAACAAAAACCTGTTAGGAATAATAACAGATGGAGATCTAAGAAGAATGCTTCAAAAAACAAGTGACATTACCAAAATACAAGCAAAAGATATCATGTCTTCTAATCCTAAAACTTTAGATAAAAAAGTTTTAGCTTTTGATTGTTTACTTTTTATGCAAAAAAATAAAATTAATCAAATTATAGTTACCTCAAATACTGATTATATTGGGATTGTTCATATTAATGAAATACTTAAACAAGAGTTAGTATAATGAAACAAGAAAAGGAAATGTCATTTTTAGATCATTTAGAAATATTTAGATGGCATATGATTAGATCAATCATTTCAATTTTGTTGTTTGCAATTTTAGCTTTTATTTTTAAAGATATTGTGTTTGATGACATTTTACTTGCTCCTAAGGAACCAGATTTCATAACATACAAAATATTATGTAATTTTTCAAGATCTCTTGGTTTTAGTGATTTTTTTTGTTTTGTTAAATCTCCTTTTACGTTAATAAATATTAATATGAGTGGACAATTTTATTCTCATATAATCGTATCATTGATTGGGGGTTTTATTGTTGCTTTTCCATATATTTTATTTGAAATTTGGAAATTTGTAGGGCCGGCACTTTATGATAAAGAATCAAGAATTGCTCGAGGAATTGTTTTTTTTGGATCTTTTTTATTTGTAACTGGTGTTTGTTTTGGATATTATATTATTTCTCCACTCACGATTAATTTTTTAGGCTCTTATCAAGTGAGTGATTTAGTTGTTAATCAAATAAGTTTGTCATCTTTTGTTACAACAATTTCTACGCTGTGTTTAGCAAATGGTTTAGTGTTCGAGTTACCTATGCTAGTGTATTTTTTAGCTAAATTAGGCTTCTTAACTCCAGATCTGATGCGAAGGTTTAGAAAACATTCTATGGTTGGTGCACTAATTTTATCAGCAATTATTACACCTCCAGATATAATGTCACAAATATTGGTTTCTTTGCCATTATTAATTTTATATGAAATAAGTATTAAAATATGTTCATTTGTAATTAAAAAATAAATGTTAAAAGCAGAAAATTTATCAAAATCTTATGGAAATAAGCAAGTGGTGAAGAACGTTAGTCTTAATGTTCAAGAGGGTGAAGTAGTTGGTTTATTGGGGCCAAATGGTGCAGGAAAAACAACTTCTTTTTATATGATTGTAGGCTTGATAAAAGCTAACAATGGTAATGTATTGTTAAATGATAATAATATTACAAACATACCTATGTATAAAAGAGCAAAGTTAGGAATAGGATATTTATCTCAAGAAGCATCAATTTTTCGAAAAATGACAGTAAAAAATAATATTTTATCTGTTTTAGAAATGACGAATCTTTCAAAAAAAGAACAGATATATAAATGTAATCAATTGATTGATGAATTTGGATTGGAAAAAGTAAAAGATAGTAATGGAGATGTCTTATCAGGAGGAGAAAGAAGAAGAGCTGAAATTGCAAGAGCGTTATCTTTAGATCCAAAATATATTTTGCTTGATGAACCTTTTGCTGGAGTAGATCCGATTGCTGTGGAAGATGTTCAAAATATTATTAGAAAATTGAAAAAGAAAAAAATAGGGATTTTAATTACTGATCATAATGTACACGAGACACTTTCGATAACTGATAGGGCATACCTTTTGTTCGAAGGTAGTATTCTAAAATCTGGTACCGCCACTGAACTTGCAAATGACGCACAAGTTAGAAAAGTTTACCTTGGAAGAAATTTTGAATTACGTAAATAGTAGTTATAGTTTTTTAATACTATAATCAAAGTACTCCATAATTTGATTGCAAAGTATTTTTTCACAAGCAGCGTTAACTTTTTCACTTGCGGCGTCTTCATTTTCAGCTTCCACTTCTAATGTTATGTGCTTTCCAATTCTTACATTAGATATTTCTTCTAGATTAATGTTTTTCATACTTGATGAAACAGCTTTACCTTGTGGATCAAGTAAAGTTTTTAAAGGCATAATATTTATTTCAGCTAAGAATTTCATTTTGTTAAATTATGTGTTAATGACAAAGTTATATATATTAATATTATTATGGGTATACTTACAAAATTAAAAAAGTAGAACAAAATTAGAGACGAAATAATCAGTATTATTCTATAATAATTTATTCTTGATTTTTTTTGTTCATGTTTTTTTATTTTAAGTGAGAACAAGCTTATTTTAGATACTAATAATATAGATAAAGTAAATAAACAAAATAGAAGTATATGAGTTGTTAGTATTTTTTCATCACAAAAAGACAGAGATGCTAAAAATATTCCTGCTGCAGGTATTGGTAGGCCAATAAAATTTTCTTTTTGTTCGGTATCCAAATTAAATTTAGCTAGTCTAATAGCTCCAAAAACTGGAAAAATAAAGGCAAAATAAGCGACACTAAAATCCGTATTTAGATTTTCCAAAAGATATTCATTAAAAATTTTATGGTGAATGAGTTGATATACTATGATAGAAGGTGCGATTCCAAATGTAACCAAATCTGCTAGAGAATCTAATTGTTTTCCAAATTCGCTGTAAGCATTAAGTAGTCTTGCAAAAAAACCATCAAAAAAGTCTATAAAAAGTCCTGAAAAAATTAAAATTGTTCCAAGCGCTAAATTTCCTTGAAAGGAAAAACTAATTGATATTAAGCCTATAATTAAGTTTAAACAAGTTAGTAAGTTAGGTATATTTTTTGAAATTATATTCATTTAAACAAAAATATGATAATATTTGTAACTTAAATGAAATTTTTTTTATTCTCAATATTAAGCGGCTTATTATTGGCATTATCTTGGCCAAATATTGGAGGATTAACATGTTTAATTTTTGTAGCATTTGTTCCTCTTTTTTATCTCATATCAAACGAGATAACAAAAAATAATTTTAGTAGATCAAAAATTTTCTCTTGTCTTTTTTTAGCTTTTTTTGTTTTTAATTTTCTAACTACCTATTGGATTTATTATGCAACTCTCTTCGGTGCAATATGTGCGTTCGTAATTAATTCATTACTAATGACATTAGTGTTTTATTTATCAGTTTTGATGGGATGTTTCAGAAAAAATAAATTTAGAGCATTAATTTTTATTTCATGTTGGGTTTCAATGGAATATTTACATTTAAACTGGGATTTATCTTGGCCATGGTTGACATTAGGAAATGTTTTTGCTAATACAACATACTTTGTACAGTGGTATGAATTTACCGGAGTACTAGGAGGATCAGTTTTTATTTTAATAATTAATATATTACTTTTTAAATTATTCTTTTTTAAAAAGCTCAAGTATCTGTATTCACTGCTATTTAGTATGGTGTTGGTTTTTTTAGCTAACTCATTTACAAAAATAAGTAGTGGAAATATAAAAGTTGAAGTTGTTGTTGTTCAGCCAAACATAGATCCATATAATGAAAAATTTACAACTGATCCTGTTGGTCAAATAAAAGATTTCATAGCTCTTTCCAGAAAACATCTTACAAAAGAAACAAAATATTTAATTGGACCTGAAACTGCTATACAAGAGTCTTTATGGGAAAATAAAATACATGAAAATGCAAGTATAAACCTACTTAAAGAACTACAAGAAGATTTCCCTAAATTAAATATTTTAATTGGAGCAACAACTTATAAGTATTACAATAATAAAAAGTCAGCTACTGCAAGAAAATTTATAAATTCTAATAGTTATTATGATGCTTATAATTCAGCTATTTTTCTTTCATCAAATAATAAATTAGCGATTTATCATAAAACTAAATTAGTTCCAGGAGTAGAAAAAATACCTTTTCCCGTACTTCTTAATAATTTTTCAAAATTATCAGTTGATTTAGGTGGTATTAGCGGGTCATTGGGTAGTGATAATGACATCTATTTATTTCAAACAACAAAGGACAAAATACTTCCGTTGATTTGTTATGAAAGTATATATGGTGATATTATTTCACAAAAAAATCCAGATTTTTTGTGTGTTATAACAAATGATGGATGGTGGAAGAATACAGCGGGTTATAAGCAGCATTTTCAATATTCACGTTTAAGGGCAATTGAGCATAGAAAATATGTTGTTAGATCAGCAAATACAGGTATTTCGGGCTTAATAGATAATCGTGGTAATGTTATTTGTCAAACAAATTGGGATGAAAAAACTGCATTCACTGGCTATTTAAATTATGGGAAAAATAGAACTTTTTATAATATTTATGGTGATTATATTGGTAGAATATCAATATTTGTTTTTATCACATTTTTCATAATAAATATAGTAAAAAGTAGAATCGATTGATTTTACTTTTTTGGAATCACGCATACCGGAATAGGTATCATTTTATGTTTATTTAGTTTATTAAATCTATAATAAATTGACTGAACCTCCTTTTGTCTTTCAGATAAATTATTAGAATTATTATTATTCATGGCCCATTCTAGTTCATCATAAGTTGCACCAATTTGATCCTCATCTGTAAAATTCTTGTCCCATAGTCCATCAGTAGGTGGAGCTTCTAATATGTCATTAATAACATTAAGTTTTTTACCTAATAAATAAACTTCAGATTTTAATAAATCAGCTATAGGGCTAATGTCTACACCCCCGTCACCATATTTTGTGTAAAAACCAATACCAAAATCTTCAACCTTATTTCCTGTGCCAACAACTATATAGTTGTTTAATTGAGCATAATAATATAGCGTAGTCATTCTGAGCCGAGCTCTTGTATTTGCAAGAGATAGATTACATTGTTTTTGTTCCGATACAATATCTTTAAATTCATCAAATAATTTACTTAGATTTACTTTTTTACAGCTAACATTTTCATAGTTATTTTGTAAAAATTCAATATGTTTTTTAGCTCTTTCAAATTGCTTGTTATCTTGATGAATTGGCATATTTAGGCAAAGTAAAGGTTTTTTTGTTTTTGCAGTTAGTATTGATGTTACAGCAGAATCAATACCTCCAGAAATACCAATTACAAAGCCTTTGATGTTATTTTCTTTACTGTAATTTAAAATCCAGTTTGTTATGTGTGAAATAATTTTTTCAGTAT